>OJMG01000835.1_pt1 | contig 29957 bp, 26 predicted proteins | sample 1597141 | NCBI WGS metagenome assembly OJMG01 (sample SAMEA2452119, study PRJEB22498) | human gut metagenome | biome: human feces; feature: human gut; material: feces | place: Australia | collected 2012 | reverse complement strand
TAAAATCCCGTGGGTAGTGATACCCGTACCGGTTCGATTCCGGTCTGCGGCAGTGTTTGAAAAGCAGGAGAAACGTTGAATTTACAGCATTTCTCCTGCTTTTTGTTTAACCGGGATTCTGTTAAATACGCAATTTGCCGGCGTAGAGGCAGAAAAGTAGATACAGAAAGGAATGGAGGCATAAAAATGGGAGCATATCAACTGAAAAATGAAGAACTTACACTGACTGTTATTTCAGCAGGCGCAGAAATGAAATCGCTAAAAGACAATAAGACAGAGCAGGAATATCTGTGGCAGGCAGATCCAAAGTTCTGGGGAAGAACATCACCGGTTCTTTTCCCAATCGTAGGAAATTATGCGCAGAAGCAGTCGGTATACGAAGGAAAAACATATACGCTGTCACAGCATGGTTTTGCAAGAGACATGGAATTTGATCTGGAGAGCCAGACAGAAGAAGAGATTTGGTTTGTACTGAAAGATACAGAAAGTACTTTGGAAAAATATCCATTTCATTTTATTCTGAAAGTAGGATACAGACTCTCCGGACGTCAGGTGGAAGTAATGTGGAAAGTAGAAAATCCAAATGATAAGAAGATGTATTTTTCGATCGGAGGGCATCCGGCATTTAACTGTCCTTTGAAAGAAGGAGAAAAGCAGGAGGATTGTCAGTTGATATTTGATACAGAAGGACCGCTCACGAGCAGCATCCTGAATGAAGAAGGTGCACTTTGTCCACGGACAAAAATCTTAAATCTTTTCGGAAAATGTCTGAAGCTTGAGGAACATTTATTTGATGAGGATGCACTTATTATTGAAAATCATCAGGCACAGAGGATCGGTCTTGCGGATGCAGATGGAAAGGTTTATCTGGAAGTAGAATTTGATGCACCGCTTTTTGGAATCTGGTCTCCGGCAAAAAAACACGCACCTTTCGTATGCATTGAGCCATGGTATGGAAGAAGTGACAGAGAAGATTTTGACCATATTCTGGAAAACAGGGAGTGGGGGAATGAACTGAAACCGGGCGATATTTTTGAAAAGGATTATAAGATTCTGGTAAAATAGCGCAGAGGGTTGCGTTTCATGGCTCAGACTGATACAATGAAAAAAATACATGGAATATTAAAGGAAGAGGAGAACGTAAGATGAACTTTTTGGAAGAACGTATTGTCAAAGATGGAATCGTGAAAGAGGGAAATGTTCTTAAGGTGGACAGTTTTCTGAATCATCAGATGGATATTGAATTATTTGACCAGATCGGAGCGGAATTCAAGAAGAGATTTGCAGATAAGAATATCAACAAGATCCTGACAATCGAAGCTTCTGGTATTGGGATTGCCTGTATTGTAGCCAAGCATTTTCATGTGCCGGTTGTATTTGCAAAAAAGACACAGAGCATCAATCTGGAAGGGGAGATGTATGTAGCAGAAGTCGAATCATTTACCCACAAATGCAAGAACCAGGTAATTGTAGCAAAGAAATTTCTTTCAGAGGAAGATCATGTGCTCATTATTGATGATTTCCTTGCGAATGGATGTGCGCTGCAGGGGCTGATTCAGCTGGTTACAGGCAGGTGCAACTGTAGAGGGAATTGGAATTGTGATCGAAAAAGGATTCCAGTCCGGCGGAAGAATCATCCGCAACCTTGGATATCCGCTGGAATCACTTGCGATTGTAGAAGCTATGGACAGTGAGACGGGTGAGATCACTTTCAGAGAGCAGTAAAAAGTGCAAAAAGACGCATATGCCTGAACAAAAATTTTGTCGGGAATATGCGTCTTTTGCGTATATGATGAGCTAAGTGCAGATTTGTATTTTCACAGGGATCTGCACTTTTTGATATACAAAAAGAGAGTGATATTTGTTTTAGCTGGCCCACGAGCGGTTATAGAAAAACATGGAAAGTGAAGAGCCAAAGATAACAATATATCCAATCACGCTGAGCAGGTTTAGTCGTTTTGCTCCATCCATTCATTTAAAAGCCTGCAATAGCGGTCGGTATCTTCAACGAAGCATACATGACGGCAGTCATCAAAAAGTTCCCAGCGTGAATTCGGGATACTGTCATACATGGTCTTTGCAACCAGTGGAGTGCACAGATCGTTGGTTCCGTTGATGATAAGTGCCGGTTCTTTGATATTTTTCAGTTTGTCACGGTACTCATAGTTGCTGAGATTTCCGATTGGCGTGTATTCATTTGGTCCCCACGCGGTGATATAAGAGTCTGTTCCAATTTTTTTTGGACGGCGCAGGCATTCAGGATCGGTGTCTTTTGGTACGCCGGCGGCATGAAGAAGCATAAAGCGTTCATTGGCTGCGAGATATGCCGGATCGTCAAAATTGCCGGTTGCTTCAGCTTTGGCAATGGCGTCCTGATCTTCCTGGGACATGAATTTGATCATACGGTGTTGTTCATGGGCCCACAATTTGGAAGATGGGTGGGTGCTGGAAAGAATAACGGATTTGATCCCTTCTGGTTTGTGATCGCATAAGTATTCGATTGAGAGCATTCCGCCCCAGGACTGTCCGAGAAGATGAAGTTCATTAAGTCCGAGATATTTTCTGAGTTCGATCAGTTCATTCATCCATGTTTTAGAACACCAGAGTTCTGAATGTCCTTCTACATAAGAATTACCGCAGCCGAGCTGGTCGTAGGAAATAATTGCACGACCTTCATCAGCAAGCCGGTCAAGTACTTCAAAGTAGTTATGTGTAGAACCAGGTCCTCCGTGAAGCAGAATGAGTGGTTTTTTATTGCCGGAGCATTCGCCTGCAATACGGTAGTAGGTTTTGTATCCAAGATAAGGCATGTAGCCTTCTGTAATTTTCATATTTAATCCCTCCTATCAGTATACTGAGTCTCTTCATTATAACATCAGAATGAAGTAAGGGAAAGAAAAAGTGGAAAAATAAAAAAATAAAAAAAATAAAAAAATTGTTGACAAACAGTTGAATGATGAATATAATAATAAGAGTCATGCGGGTGTAGTTCAATGGTAGAACACCAGCCTTCCAAGCTGGATACGTGGGTTCGATTCCCATCACCCGCTTAGATATTGCAGTATTCGCAGTATCCCATATGTGTCTGTAGCTCAGTTGGATAGAGCACCGGCCTTCTAAGCCGGGTGTCGGGGGTTCGAATCCCTTCAGGCACATTTTTTATTTCATATCAATTCCATATGGACCATATGAAGTAAATATGGTGGGTATAGCGCAGTTGGTTAGCGCGCCAGATTGTGGCTCTGGAGGCCCAGGGTTCGAATCCCTGTATCCACCCTTTGCATTAGTGCAAATAGTGTCGTGCGCATTATATGCGTATCCGTGCGGCGCACGAGTATTACTCAAGGGCTATCGCCAAGCGGTAAGGCACAGGATTTTGATTCCTGCATTCGTTGGTTCGAATCCAACTAGCCCTGTTACAATCTGAATATATGGGATATTAGCTCAGGTGGTAGAGCACTTGACTTTTAATCAAGTTGTCCGGGGTTCGAATCCCCGATGTCTCATTAGCGTAAAAGAAGCCGTTCCTTGAACGGTTTTTTTGTATTTAGAAGAATGGAGGTTTCGAACTCCGGACAACGGAGTTGACCGAAGCGTAGACAGAGAAAAATATGTGGGTATTATATGCATTTGGATCCGCATTTTTTGCGGGTATAACATCAATACTGGCAAAGTGTGGTATCAAAAAAACTGATTCAAACGTAGCAACTGCAATCAGGACAATTGTAGTTTTGATTTTTTCGTGGATTATGGTATTTGTGGTTAAAGCGCAGGGGCAGATTACAGCTGTGTCAGCAAAGACATGGATATTTCTGATGCTTTCAGGAGTCGCTACCGGAGCCTCATGGCTCTGTTATTTTAAAGCACTCCAGCTTGGCGATGTAAACAGAGTGGTGCCGATTGATAAATCAAGCACAATACTGACCATTATACTTGCATTTATCCTTTTTAAAGAGGAGATAAACGTACTCAGGCTGGTATGTGTGGTGCTTATAGCAATTGGAACGTATATGATGATCACCAAAAAGGAGATATCACAGGAAGAGCAGAATAAGGCCAGGGGTTCCCATGGATGGCTGTTTTATGCAGTGCTGTCTGCTATTTTTGCCAGCTTCACCTCAATATTGGGAAAGGTCGGCATAGAGGGAATCAATTCTAATCTGGGAACTGCGATAAGGACGATAGTGGTGCTTATCATGGCTTGGATAGTGGTATTTGCCACAGGAAAACAGCACACCATAAAGCATATAGAGAAAAAAGAGCTTGGCTTTATCTGCCTTTCGGGACTTGCAACAGGCGGCTCATGGCTTTGCTATTACAAGGCACTGCAGGACGGACTTGCGAGTGTCGTAGTGCCTATAGATAAGCTCAGCATAGTTGTGTCAATCGTGTTTTCATATTTTGTATTTAAGGAAAAGCTGACTCCTAAATCCTTTACAGGACTGGTGCTCATCATAGCAGGAACATTGATTATGCTGGTTTAAATATATAAAAACATCTTGACGTTTTTCTATTTTTTTATTATTATTGTTAACCGAGGAAATATTTATAGTTGACAATTATAACGGATGATATGTATTATAATGATACTTATTAAATGAGAGAAGAAATACAGGACACGAAGGAGATTAAAATGGATCCAATAACACTGGCACAGGAGATAATAGACGGAAGAAGAATCACAAGGGATGATGACCTATCATTTTTCCTTACATGTGAATTAGACGAGCTGTGTAAGGGCGCAGATATGATCAGGGAGAAGTTTATCGGCGACAAGGTAGATTTATGCTCGATAATAAACGGAAGAAGCGGAAAATGCCCTGAGGACTGCAAATACTGTGCGCAGTCAGCACATAATCATACAAATTGTGAGGTTTATGATTTTTTACCTGAGGAGAAAATACTTGAGGCCTGCAGGATGAATGAGAGAGAGGGTGTAGACCGTTTCTCGATAGTTACAGCGGGAAAAGCGCTGACAGGTGAGGAATTTGACAAGGCAATACATGCATATGAGACTATGAAAAGAGAGTGCAAGATTGATTTATGTGCATCAATGGGCTTTCTTTCAGCAGAGCAGCTTCACAGACTGCACGAGGCAGGTGTCAGCAGCTATCACCACAATATAGAGACCTCAAAGCGTAATTTCCCCAATATATGCACCACACACACCTATGATATGAAGATTGAGACGCTTAAAAAGGTGAAGGCAGAGGGCATGTATGCGTGCTCAGGTGGCATCATCGGAATGGGTGAGACCTGGGAGGACAGGCTTGATATGGCAGTAAGCCTTGCAGAGGTAGGAGTGGATTCCATTCCGCTTAATGCGCTTATGCCGATTGCAGGCACTCCGCTTGAGGGACTTGAGCATATCAGTGAGCCTGATATACTGCGTACAGTGTCATTTTTCAGATATATAAATCCAAAGGCTGACATACGTCTCGGAGCCGGAAGAGCGCTGCTTACAAATGATGGGGAGCTTGCATTCAAGTCTGGAGCATCAGCCACAATTACAGGAAACATGCTTACGACAGTAGCGTGTGCCACAATCAGAAGTGACAAGGAAATGCTTGAAGGCATGGGCAGGAATGTGACACCTGAGTACATGAAATAAAGGTAATTATTCAGAATATAAAATATGTCAAAGATGCGTAAAATAGTATTAGTTTTGCGCATCTTTTTTAGTACAAATGACAGGTTTGGTTGCGGGGTGAAAATTTTTATTATATAATGAAAAAAATGTAATTTAAGGGATTTATCCGGTATAGCATGGAACATGAATAGGAGCGAATTAATATATTTCATTGAAAAATAAGAGGTTACGGGGGAAATATGTACAACGATAAAGGCAATACAAAGTATCTGAAGCTGTTAAAGCAAAATTATTCATCGAGTCAGGATGTAATCAGGGAGATAGTCAATCTTTCTGCGATTATAAACCTGCCAAAGGGCACGGAGTTTTTCCTGAGTGATATATATGGCGAGTATGAGGCTTTTCTACATATCATGAACAACTGCTCAGGTGTGATAAAGGAAAAGGTGGATTTGATTTTTAAGGATACGATTTCTGATTATGACAGACAGGAGCTTTGCACGCTCATATACTATCCAAGAGAGAAAATGGCCATGCTTGATGAACAGGGCAAGATAGACAGTGACTGGTATGCTATGACGTTAAATCAGCTTATACTTGTCGCAAAGCTGCTCTCATCAAAGTACACCAGGTCGAAGGTCAGAAAGGCTCTGCCTGAGGAATATGCGTACATTATCGATGAGCTTTTGCATGCGCAGGAGGATGAGGATGCAAACCAGGTCAGATATCACAAGCAGATATTAAAGACTATAATTGATTTAGAGGATGCGGATGAGTTTATAATCGCTTTGTCTGCACTGATTAAGAGGCTTGCTGTTGACCATCTGCACATTGTGGGAGATGTATTTGACAGAGGAGGAAGCGCGGATAAGATTCTCGATCTGCTTTATGATTATCACTCGCTTGATATCGAGTGGGGCAATCACGACATTCTCTGGATGGGTGCGGCATGTGGAAATGATGCATGTATATGTAATGTCATCCGCAACAATCTTAAATACAACAATGTGGAAATTCTTGAGAATGCCTACGGAATAAGCTTACGACAGCTAATGCTGTTTGGCATGAAAACATATGGTATAGAGGATGGAATTGAGGCTGCAAGGGCAGCCATCACAGTAATGCTTTTTAAGCTTGAGGGGCAGCTTATACTTGCACATCCCGAGTATGAGATGGGAAACAGGCTGATGCTTGACAGGCTGGACGAGTTGCAGGATGTAGGAGTGGACAGAAAGCGCTTTCCAACCGTTGATGATGAGAGACCCTACGCACTAAGTGACGAGGAGACTGTCATCATGAGAAAGCTGCACAGACAGTTTGTGACAGGACAGCGCCTGCACAAGCATGTCAGATTTTTGTATGATAAGGGCGGCATGTACAATGTATACAATGGCAACCTGCTCTATCATGGCTGTGTTCCGGTTGATAGCAACGGAGCCTTTGATAAGCTGTATATTGATGGCGAATTTTATCACGGAAGGGCACTGCTTGACAAATGTGATGAGAAGGCAAGGGCTGCGTATGTGGACAATCCTTATAAGGATGATGTGGACTTTATGTGGTTTTTGTGGGGAGGAGAAAAATCACCGCTGTGCGGCAGAAGGCTTAAGACCTTTGAGATGGAATATGTTACAGATAAGAGCATGTGGGAAGAGCCTTCTAACCCATACTACAGCAGGTATTACGATAAGAGCTTCTGCTGTCAGATACTGCACGAGTTCGGGCTGTATGATGATGATGCGCATATTATAAATGGACATACACCGGTTCACGCAATAGAGGGAGAGAACCCTGTCAGGGCCAATGGCAAGCTGTTTGTGATAGATGGAGGCTTCTGCCGTGCGATGAACAAGAAAACCGGTATCGCCGGCTATACACTGATTTACAATTCACATGGTCTAAGGCTCAAGGCACACACGCCTTTTACATCGGTGGAGGATGCCCTGATAAATAATACTGACATAGAGACGTCATCAGAGGTCGAGGAGAATGATAAGAGACGTATGCTTGTGAAGGATACCGATATAGGAAAGAGGCTTATTGGAGAGATTGATGATCTGCACAAGCTTCTTGAGAACTACAGGAGGCTGTAGGGGAACATATTGGACTGTAGGGTGCGTATGGGACAAGACCTTGACAAATAAGTTATAAAGAGTTATAAAAAGATTACAAAGTTATAAAGAGTTATAAAAATTATTAAAAGTTATAAAGAGTTATAAAACAGGAGCGCAGAGATGAAAAAAAATCCCTTTTCATTATCATTTGGCAAGGAACCGGTCAGTTTAATTAACCGTAATGTTCAGTCTTATGAAATAATTGATACATTTGAGGATGAAAACCCTACTTACCAGGTTTGTGTAGATAATTGTGATTTTTAAGGTGGAAGATAGGTTAAAGGAGCAGCATATGATTAAAGAGTAATCCGTCATGCAGTGTATGCATGGCGGATTTTTCGTATGTAATTGCTTGCGACTGATACATTTTAGATACAAGTAACTGCTAATATATAAACAGCCATGCATAATACAGGCTGAATATATGCTCCTTAGGATTGACAGCAAAAGAAGAATATGCAAAGATTTATAAAAGATTATAAATTTTAGAAGGAAAATGATGATAGAAATATTAATAGTAGAAGACGAAAAACCGATATCGGACCTTATCAGATTAAATCTCATGAAAGCAGGCTATAGCTGCACCTGTGCCTTTGATGGTATGGAGGCAGCAGATATTCTGGAGGAGAGAAATTTTGACCTGATAATACTTGATGTAATGCTGCCGAAGTTAAACGGCTTTGAACTTATGGAATACATAAAGCCGATTGGCATACCTGTGATATTTCTCACAGCAAAAGCCACTTTAGATGACAGGCTAAGAGGTCTCACGTCCGGTGCCGAGGACTATATGGTAAAGCCATTTGAGATTGTTGAGCTTTTAGCCCGGGTAAATATAGTGCTAAGACGTTATAATAAGATGGAGCAGCAGCTCACCTTTAAGGATATAGCTATCGATACGAAAAACCAGAATGTATCAAAGGCAGGGAAGCATATAGAGCTTACACCAAAGGAATTTGAGCTGCTTGAGCTTTTGATGCGCAATAAAAATATCACACTTTTCAGAGAAAAAATATATGAAGAAATATGGGGAAGTGAGTACTCTGTCGAGTCGAGGACTCTCGATCTTCACATACAGAGACTGCGCAAAAAGCTTGATATAGGAGACAGCCTTAAAACCGTATTTAAGGCAGGATACAGGCTGGAAGAATAGAAAACTAAAGACCTTTAAATATGGGTAAGCGTAATATACAAAAAGAGGGATAAATGAAATTCAGGTACAAGGTATTGTTCACAAATTTAATACTGCTTTCACTTGGACTGGGGCTGGTGGGTTACCTCATGATACACAAAAATTTTGAGCTTGCGAAGCAGACGCAGCTTAAAAATGCTATTGTGCAGAATAATCTGGTACAGTCCTCTGTGGAGTATGAGCTTTTGCAGCTTTTAAATTCAGTTTCCGATAATTCTGAAACTTTGAACAATAATACAGATAACAATAATGCAGAAAAGAGTAGCATTTCCGCATCCTCAATAGCCGCGCAACTTCCGCAGATCGGAAGCCGTGTAAGCAGCAGTGTGCGCTCAAGTGATTCATTTTTCTACATATATTTTGATGGTGAAAAAGTATATACAGATGACAAAAGTGATGCAAGGATAAGTGATACACTTTTTAAAAATCTCACAACAGGAAACAAAAACTATGTGATTAAAGAAGAATCCCAAAAGCACTATGTCTATGTTACATCGCAGAGTGTGATAGATGAAAAAAATCTCTGTATAGTAAGTAAATGCGATGCATCAGAGGCGTATACACTGCTTGATGAGCAGATAAAATATTTCAGGCTGATAATAATAGTCATATTGATTGCGGAGTCGGCAGCAATGTATTTTATCAGCAGGTACATGACAAAGCCGCTCGAGAAGCTTAACCATGTCAGCGAGGAAATAGCGCAGGGGGATTATGCCACAAGGGTAAACGTAAAAAGTCATGACGAGATAGGACTTCTTGCACAGAAATTTAATATCATGGCGCAGGCAGTATCGGATCATGTAGATGAGCTTAACGATATGGTGCACAGGCGTGAGCAGTTTGTGGCGGATTTTACCCACGAGATAAAAACCCCTATGACGTCAATCATTGGATATGCAGACACGATGCGTTCACTGGAGCTTCCGAGAGAGGAGCAGATGATGGCGCTTGGATATATCTTTTCGGAGGGAAAACGTCTGGAGAGCATGTCGCAGAAGCTTTTTGAGCTGATATATCTGCGCCGGCATGATATTGAAAAAGCGCGGGTTCATATGGCAGATCTTTGTGCAGAGGTGGTAAAGGTTGTTGAGCCTGCATACGAAAACAGGCATCTTACTATAGAAACAGAGATAGAGGATGCTGTGCTGACCGTGAATAGAGAACTTCTGGTTACAGCACTTGTCAATATGATGGATAATGCAAGAAAAGCGTCAGAAGAAGGTCAGCAGGTTGAGGTTACAGGAAAATTTGTGGACAATATGGCTTGTAATATACGTAAAGATAAAACGGATATAGGCGAAGACGAATCAGCAGATGACAGGAAATGTATGAGGGCATATGAAATCTGCATAATTGATCACGGAATTGGAATGACTAAAGAGCAGGCGGCAAAAATCTGTGATGAGTTTTATATGGCAGACAAATCAAGAGCCAGAAAAGAGGGCGGTGCCGGAATCGGAATGTCTCTTGTGGCAATCATTTTAGAACACCATAATGCAGTACTTTCAGTAGAAAGTGAACCCGGATGCGGAACAACGATGAGGATTTTGCTGCCGTGGTAATCTGAACGCAATATAGATATAAAAAATGGTAAATTCGTAAGATTTAAAGGAAGATATGAAAAAAGACAGCTTCAAATTAATAATAATGTCTGTTGCAGTAATCTGTATAGTAATAGCAGGCATCATGGTGCCTGGCATAGTGCTTGAGGCAAACCAGAAAAGTGAACATGATCATGTGGCGAAGGTTCCTAAAAGCTATCTGCCTTCAGGCTCTGTAATGGCAAAGGAAGCATCTGCCAATCTGAAATTGTCGGAGAAGCTCTCGCTCATAGATGGGCAGTGGGACAGCACGACAGATGATGCTGCCTCTTATGAGATGGATGAGCAGGATTATCAGGCAGTTGCCACATGCAGAAAAAGCATGGAAAAGCTTTATGACGAAAAGCTCTATCCTGTAAATCTTTCACCTGACTACTCTAACTGGTATACGTGGGAGGCAGCAGCGAAAAAGGCATCGGATAATACCTTTAACACATATACGGCATATTACTGGATAATCAGGTTTGAGAAGTATGATGGTACACAAAATCATACAATCTGGATGCTTGAGGATGGGACAATCATTATGGCAAAAGCACATATGAAGGATATTAGTGATATGAGTGAATATAAAGAGGTTTTGCAGGCAGATGATGAATCACAGGCAGAAAATGATTTGTCTGCTTACAAAGGATATTTTGACTACAGCGGGATAGATTTTTCAAAGCTTAACCTGATATCCGAGACAACAGCAGTGGAGCAAAAAAATAATGAAAGCTATGAGGTGCTGCAGTTTTTACAGGAAAATGAATATGTATATGCGATTCATGAGAAGTGATATAGACCCGGTTTGCATAAGTATGTGCAGACCGGGTTTTTATAATAAAAAATGCAATGTATGATACAAAAAGTTTACAACTGACATATATACTCATTATAACAACAGGGAACACAAAAAAGGAGAACCACATATGGATAAAAGGGGTAACATATCTTCACGAAATATGAGATTATTTGCAGCAATTATGACACTCATCGAGGCACTTATCCTCACATCACTGGCAGGCTGTGCAGATAAAAAGGTAGATTATGGCACTGATACAGAAAAACTGACAAAAAGTGCTGTATGCAATGTAAAGGATTTTAGTACAGATGAGACCTACAGCGATGAGTTTTCCGTGCAGACAGAAATTGGAAATGTAAATATAGATATAAGTGCAAAAGTGGAACTGCCTGATTGTAAGACAATGTCAGTAGTTGAAGTGGAAAAGATACCTTATACTGCAAAGCTCAAGGAAAAGGTATTGAAGGCATACTTTGGAGAGTCGCAGATTTATTACTATGATAAGGAACATTGGACAAAAACACAGCTTCAAAATCTTATTGATTCCATAAATTCCTCAACAACACCAACTGATACATCTGGCACAGGAAACAGAGCTGAGTTTTTGAAGGAATATACGTATTATCTGGAAAATGCCGGGGATGAATGGACTATAGCTACAGAGTATGATTCATGTGATGAGTTTGTAGGGAAAAAAGGAAACACCTGGTATAACGTGAATTTTGTTGCAGATGGTGATGAAAATAAATGGCTGTCGGGAATTGGCACAGGTCCGATTGAGGGATATACCAAAAAGACAGGAAGTAATGAATACGAGTGGAGCAATATATTTAACGATGGATATGTGCAGCAATACTTTGGACCGGATTCACTCATGGAATATGATACGGTATATGATATCACGGATTCACAGGATACATCGGGAGAGAAAATTGAGCAGGAGGAAAATGAATCGGGTATCACAATAGAAGAAGCGGGGAATATGATAGACAGCTTTTTGAAAGAGACAGGTTTTTCATCCATCCCGCAGACTGAGAGTTCGCAGCTGAAATGGAGTGGATATAACGAAAGAGCCGATCAGGTGTATCAGGAAGATGATATACATGAGTGTGTAAGTGGTTATAGATTTTACTACAATATCGGAGTTGGCAAAATATTATTTGATGATGCTTTAAACCCGATGGATTACAGCGGATACAATATGAAATATGGTGATAGTATAGAGGATACTTTTGATAATGAATTCTACAATTTTTATGTTGATAAATATGGTATATGTACTTTTTATATAGACTGCCCGGTAAGTATAGTAAGAAAACAGGAAAATGTAGAAATGCTTCCTTTAGAAAATATATTTGATATTGCCCGGGATGAGCTTAAAAACAATGCTGAGGAATATGTACTGGATACAAATGTAAAATATTACACTCTAAAACTTGCATACATAAGGGTAAACAACCGGACTGATATGCAAAAATACAGTTATATTCCGGCATGGAGTCTGGAATTGCTGCAGAAAGACACTACAAATGCATGCCCTGTATTTATCAACGCGATTGACGGAAGTGTGATACATCCGGACGATCTGAGTTAAGATACAGAATGTTTACATCGGACCGTACTTTCACAGGAATAATTATGTTGTAGAAAAAATGTGACATATCAGGGAGGATTGGCATATGAGAAAACACACAAGAATACTCGCAGCGGCTATGACGATCGTTGAAGCGATAGTAATCATCTCACTCACGGGCTGCTCAGGCAAAAAAATAGATTATGGGAATGAGAGCGAAAGTAAAGAAACAAAAAATATGTCTGCCTTAGCTGATATCAGGGCAGACTCCGGCTGGAATGAAAACTTTACAATACAGACTGGTAATGGCGAGAAAACAGTATATGTAAATGCAAATATTGTAGTTCCAGACTTTGATAACATGTCGGTTGTTGAGGTGGAAAATGTAAAGATAGATGCTGATTACAAAAAGCGTTTTCTGGATTTATATTTTGGTGGGAACGAGTACTATTATCACGATCCGGATCATTATACTGTTGACGAACTGAATGAGGTCATAGAGGACTGGCAGAAAACACAGGATGAAACTCACAGTGAGTGGTTGGAACAGCAGCTGGCTGAATATAGGGATAAGCTTGAAACGGCAAAGACTACTTATACCGTGGCAAAGGATCTCGAAAACTGTGAAGTATTTGCAGGCTACAAGGGTGATGTGTTCTGTGAGGTGGATTTTGAGGCTCACAAGGTACATGCTTACGCCTTGCATCAGTCCGGGACAGATTACGGTCCACCATCTTTAAGGAATGAGGACTATGATACCATAACGCAGACTTTTCAGGATGATGATCTAAAGGATAAGGCAGACGAGACCTCAAATGAGGGCAGTAAATCTGCCGCATCAGCCAAAAAAGAAGCCGGGGATTTCCTTAGTAAATTGGGAATGCAGGATCTGGTGGAACGAGGTGAATGTGAGTGCAGCTGGATAGGGTTTAATAACAGCGAAGAGGGAAATGACTATCAGACAGCAGTGTGGGGATATATTTATTCATACGCGACCGGCATAGACGGAATCACATTTAAGGATGGATTTGATATGGATACCTATTTGTCGGGGTATGAAGCAATTGATAGTGATATAGATGATGTTACACTGCCTGACAGTACACTTCTTACAGTCACGGATGATGGAATAATTGATGTGCAGATGGAATATCCGGTAAATGTAACACAGATCTATAAGGATGTGGAGCTTATTTCTCTGAAAAATATAGAGCAGATCATCAAGGCGGAGATTACGGAAAATCCTGATAAATATGATATTGCATCGTCATTCAATAAGCTACAGCTTAGTTATCTTAAGATAAGAAGTGACAGTGAGCAGGGAAAATACAGCTATGTTCCGGCGTGGGCACTGTCACGTATGGTAGACTCCAATGAGCAAAATGCTATCTTTGTAAACGCTATAGATGGAACGATCATAAATTTGGAAAATTCACTGTAAAGGAGAGGCTATGAAGAGGAAAAACGTTATTATATCGGCGTTGGTTCTTGCAATAGCATTAACCGGCTGTTCAGGAAAAAAAGTAGATTATAATATGGAAACTGAAAATATAAACACAAAAGCAGGAAGTGATATAAGTGCATTTGACGACAGTACGAAATGGAATGACAGCTTTTCTGTTGAGATATCGGATAAAAGTGTGGATGTGGATATTTCAGCAGACATTACCCTGCCGGACTGCAAAAGCATGTCGGTTGTTGAGGTGAAGAATATAAAGGTGGGTGCCGATTTCAAAAAGAGTGTGATAGAGGCTTATTTTGGCTATAGTACCGTATATTATCACGACATACCTCATTATACGAAAGAAGAGATATATCACAGCATGGAGGTTGTAAAAAATGAGATTGCCGGGTATCAGCAGGAAATTGATGCGGGACTTATCACAGAAGAGGGCGTCAGCAGGGTGATGAAAAGTGAAAATGATCTGCTGGAACAGTATGAAAAGGCAGAACCGTCTGCACTGGATACGCGTGAAAAAGCTACAGATTATACGGATTGTAATGAGTATCTGGGATATATTGGTAATGTTTTCTGTGAGCTTAGATTTGGAATTGCTGAGGACGGCTCTCTTGAATATATTTCAGCACAGCCTCTTAAGGCAGGAAGTGAGGGGACATTATACGATGATAGTGAGTATGGCTATTACGGACCACCATCCTTTGCAGAGGAGAAAGGTGTAGAGGGATTTAACGGAGGCTCTACAGGTGGAGATACTACATCTTCATATGATAATGAGTGTGCATTATCAAAAGACGAAGCTATAAAAAAGGCAGAAGAATTTCAAAATAAATTAGGCATGGCTTCACAGGTATATATAGGAACATCAGACTACGAGTGGAGCGCAGGAGTGATAGAGGATGGTGATGATACTGTAAAAACTGATGATAAAGAGAGCGTCATAAAGGATACAGCCTGGGGATATATCATAGATTATGGCGAGGGTGTGGATGGCATAGCGTTTTGCAAGTCACTCGATTTCACCCGGAATATGGATATATGGGAGACACCCGATAACTATGATGATTTTATGCCATATGGCAGCAGTTCCTTTATTGTGACGGATCAGGGAGTGACGGAATTTACTGTTTCTTACCCGGTTGATATTGTAAATGAGTCAAAAAACGTAGAACTCTTGTCAATGGACACTATTAAAGAGATCATCAAGGATGACATGACAAAAAACTCAGATCAGTATGATTTTACACAAAATCACACTTACAACAATCTAAAGCTCGGATATATCCGTTTGAAGGATGCATCTGACAAGGATAAATGTACTTATGTTCCGGCATGGTGTCTGTCAAAACAGGATAAGGGCTACGACAGATATCCGGTGTATGTGAATGCGATAGACGGCACGATCATAAGGAGTGATGATCTAATATAAGATACTGTTATTGGCTGCAATAAAGTTTATACATGGAGTTACATTTTTAGATAATAGATCAGGTTCATATTTATTTGGAAAAGATGTGGAAAATATATGATTAATAAAAAGAAAAAATATATAGGGCGTTTGACACTTGCCACTGCAATTACCTCTATTTTATTTTCAGGATGTGGGGCGGCACAAAAGGAGCTTGCACAGACGGACAGAGCTTCCTACGAGAAAATATCATACCAGACAGTTACGGTACAGAGCGGTTCACTCACACCGCAGACTACCATCAGTCTGAGCGCGCAGGGCTATACCAGGTTTTCCTATGGTGCGACAAACACGGAGCTTACGCTTGAAAAGGTAAATGTGGCAGTGGGTGATCATGTGAAAAAGGGCGATATACTGGTGGCTTTTAAATCCGGGGAGATACAGAAAAAGATTGAGGACTACAGCGGGCAGATCAGTCAGAATAAGCTTCTGGCAGAGCACTACAGGGCTATTATGAAAATCGATGATACTCAGGATTATTCAAGCGATATAGCCCAGCTTGATAAGGATACAGAGGTTGCGCAGCTTTATCTTGATGAGGCTAAGGAAAAACTGTCGAGATATCAGATCACGGCATCAGAGGATGGTACGATCACAGCAATGGACAATTCACTTTTGGCGGGAGTTTTTGAACCGGGCAGCAATCTTATAACAGAAATCAGCGGAAACGGCAATTACGAGGCTGACAGACCGGAAGGTTATGACTTTAATGTAGGTGATATATACACGGCAACAGCATCTGATATAGAGTTTGAACTTAAGGTAAAAGAGGTGGACGATAAAAAGGTTGTTTTTGAACCGGTATCGGACATGTCGGCAGTATCGGATGCACAGATATTTTCCATGGAAGTGACGCGCCCTGCTATAGAAAATGCTGTGTATGTGCAAAAGGACGCAGTACATGAGAAGGATGGCAGGTATTTTGTATACACACTGGATGAGAATGGATACAGACAGGCGGTATGGATAAGTGTCGGAGATCAGGTAGGAGACTACCGGATCATCACAGAAGGACTTAAAAGCGGGGATGAGGTGGTTTTGCAGTGAAGATCAGAAACCTTTTATCAATAAAAAAGCTGGCAGTATTGGGGATATGTGTGTCGTTTTTGGCAGGCGGCTGTGGAAAAATGACAGAAAGCAGCATTCCGGAGCTTGAAGAACCTGTAGCGTTAAATGAAGCCTATAGACCTGTGGAATACGGTACGATTGGCTCCATACAGGTGCTGATGGCTACCGCAGTTCCTAGGGATTACTGCAATTACTACAGTGCCAACGTAAACATTTCACAGATATATGTGGAGCCGGGAGATACAGTAAATGTAGGGGATGTGCTTGCTGTCTGTGATGTGGATGAGGCAAAAAAACAGTTGCAGGAATGTAAGGATGCGCTGGTGCATGAGAATGAGACATATGAGATATCCGCTCAGATCTCGGATACGCAGATCAAATTATGGGAGAGTCAGGCTGCGGATACGGACGAATTTTCAACAGAACAGATTGAGAAAAAAGAGAGCACAGAAGATGATTACAATACGCAGATTGCCACAGAACAGGAAAATGAACGGTACGATAAGCAGCTTCACGAATACCGCGTGCAAAAGATCAATGAGCAGATGGCTTTATATCAGCAGATCGTTGATGATGGAACGCTTAAGGCAGTCCACAGCGGTCTTGTCACTTACACTAAGAAGCTGACAGATGGAAGGTCTGCTGCGGCATACGAGAATATAGTCATTGTCTCAGATACGGATGACCTTGTGCTGGATATAAAAGATACAGCCATAAATGAGTACAAATACAGTGATTATGACAAGAAATATGTGATAGTCGATGGCGAAAAATATGATGTCACCGAGTCTCAATATACATCAGAGGTTTTGGTACTTTCGAAGATAAACAACCGCTATCCGGATGTGTGCGTGGAAAGCAGGGAAAAGCCGTTTCTTACGGCAGGACAGATGTATCCGGTATATTTTGAAAAGACAAAAGCGGACCAGGCACTTGTCGTGGGAAAAGATTCCATCTATAAGGAAGGCGATACCAGATATGTCTATGTGAAAAATGATGAGGGCGACCGCGAGAAACGCATCATAACAACAGGTGAGTCTGATGAAAACTATACACAGGTCACAGAGGGCTTAAAAGAGGGGGAGCTGGTCTACTATAATTCTACAGATCAGGTTCCGACAAAGTATAGCAAATATACGGTAACAAGGTCTGATTTTGATATAGCAAACTACGGTGTGCGCTACAGCAGATCTGACGCAGGGACGATAACCGAAACCTGTGATTATGAAGGGCAGATCGTATCGGTCAATGTGAAGCAGGACGATACGGTAGAAAAGGGGATGCTGCTTTACGTGGTGGATACCGGAGAGGGCAAAGCTGCCATAACAGAGGCGAAAAATGCGATCGACTCGGAGAATGAATCCTATGCGCAGAAGATTGCTGATTACGATAAACAGATAAAAGATTTATCTGAAGGTGGTAGTAGCGCAGAAGAAAATAACCGGCAGGATGAAAAGCCGGATACAGCATATGATGAGCAGCAGTTGAAACTGAATTTACAATTATTGAATCTGCAGAAAAAACTTGCCTGTGCAGACCACACCTATCAGCTTTCCCAGCTACAGTCAGCATATGACAGCATAAGCGCAGGAAATGACGGCAAAGGAAATATTTCAGTATATGCCAAAAATGATGGAAAAGTTTCAAAGGTGAGTGTCAAGGCAGGAGATAATGTGGAGGAAGGCTCAGATATCCTGCAGATAACCGGAAATTCCACGGACGTACTGCTGGTTCAGGTAAAGGATAGCAATAGCTATAAAGTATATAAGGACAATATAGCAGATGTGGGAGAGCGCGTATCACTTGAGCTGGACGGTACAACGATCTACGGAAGCTGTATCGGTTTTGCCGGTTACGGTAGTGTTGCTCAAAAGGGATATATAAATCAGGATGATAAAGGTGTGCATATTACCGGAAACACAGATTCGGGATATGGAAATGCAGCATTTTATATAAAACTTGACAATGGAATACCGGATGATCTGACCAGGGCATCTGCTGTAAAGTTTTCTTATGTTTCTTTTAAAAAGGTGGTAGTGGTGCCGACTTCGATCATACACAAGCAGGTCAATCCTATGGACAAAGATGATATATCATACTATGTGTGGAAAATTGATGGGGACAGCGTGGTAAAGCAGCCGGTAATATTGAGCGATTATACATCAGGCAGCAATACACTTGTGCTTTACGGTATTGATGAGGGCGATGAAATATGTTTGGCTTCGTAATTAATAAATTAAAAAACAGAAAATGGTTAAATCTGTGTCTGCTTATGGGAGTGGCTTTGTTTATAGCACTTTTTGTGTGCCACCCTATGTTTGAAAAGGGTGCGGGAAATCAGATACTCGACAGACTTTTTACGGATCATGCCACACAGCAGAATGAGTTTCCTGCACAGATGAGCCGCGAGGGAACATATGCGGTGGTAGATTATCCTGATTCGCAGTCAGTGCTTGATAAGCTGTCAGGATACGAAAAGAAGTGGACTGAATATGTGGATATAAACAAGGTTTCCTCACAGCAGCTTATCACACTCTCAGGAGGACGCGCAGATACAGAGTTTGGAGGACTTAACCATTATTTTACAATAGGATATCTGCCGGGGCTTTCGGAGTACGTGGATGTTGTAAAATCTCAGACTGACACAGCCACATTCGAATGCAGTATAAGCGAAAAGACAATGGATCACTACGGACTTGTAGCAGGTGAAAAAATCTATTTACATGTACCTGATGGCAGTGGGAAAAAGGAAATTTCTTTCGTAATATCACAGATCTGTAGTGAAAAAGATATAAACAATCCATATTGGGCCAAGACGCTTTCGGATATGGGCGATGTGATATTTGTTTCGCAGGATGTTTTTGACGAAATGATGCAGTATTACAGCGAGGACAATATCAGCTACAGTGATTTCCTCATGCTGGATTACAGGCAGATCAACACGGAAAATGCCTCACTTTATGACGGTTATATGGAGCAGTTTAAGGATGCTGACAAGCTCTACAATGACAACATCCGTGATACGCTGGAGCGCTTTTTTACACAGCAGAAGACGATAAAGCTGATGCTTTGGGCGTTGGAGCTGCCGTGTCTTGTGCTTTTGATTTTATTTATAAGAATGATATCTGCACAGATACTTTCGCTCGAGGAAAATGACATACTTGTTTTAAGAAGCCGCGGTGCGACAAAATTACAGGTATTTATTTTGTACCTACAGCAGTCGGGAATAATAGCGTTTGCGGGCTGTGTACTTGGAATAGTACTCGGATATATAATGTGCCGGGCTGCCGCATCTACAGACGGATTTTTAAGATTTACGGCAAAGGATATAGGCACTTACAGATTTGTATGGCAGATGCTTGTCTATGCGGTGGCAGCGGCAGTTATCATGGTGCTGTTTATCACAGTTCCGGTGTGGAAAAAATCAAAGGATGCCATATCAGAGCGCAGCAGGGAACGAATATCAAAGAAAAAGCCACTTTGGGAGAAATGCTTTATAGACGTTATACTTTTGGCTCTGTCAGCATATCTGCTTTACAATTACAACAAGCAGAAGAGTACGCTTGCGATATCTGTTCTTGAGAACAGGAGCATAGATCCTGTCATGATACTGGACAATTCGATTTTTATATTTGCAGCGGCACTTTTGTGCGTAAGACTTACCGGACTTATTATTCTGCTTGTGGACAGGCTCTTTAAAAAGCGTTTTTCTCCGGCAATGTATGCATCATTTTTACAGCTGAAACGAACCAGATACAATCAGGGATTTCTGGCAGTATTTCTTATCATGACAGTGGCTGGCGGTATTTTTGACGCGAATATGGCGCGCACCATGAACAGCAATATGGAACAGCGGATCGCCTACAATGTGGGGTGTGATGCGATATACAACGAAGATTTCAGACTCAGGATACAGAAGAATAAAGATGGCTCTGTAAGCTGGATGTATGACGAGCCTGATTTCGGTAAATACGAGTCGCTCAAAAATGAGGGCATCTGTGACGGTGTCACGCGTGTGCTTGAGGACGAGCGGGTAGATATTTCCGCAGGCAGTGGTTCGGTTTCGGATGCATATCTTATGGCGATAAACACAAAAGAATTCGGTGAGACTGCGAAATTGCAGAGTGACCAAAATGATGATATTAATGACGCGCACTGGTTCAATTACCTGAATGAGCTGGCAAAAGAGCCGGACGGAGTCATCATTTCCTCAAATCTGGCAAAAGCTCTGGGACTTAAAGTTGGTGACAGCTTAAATTACTCAAGGTATGTACCGGAGGCTGTCGATGATGATCAGATCTACGCATCCGAGAATGTAAAGGTATGTGCCATAGTAAAAGGGTTTCCGGGCTACGAGCGTTACACCTATGAGACAGATGCAGAAGGAAATGTGACCGAGCAGGAGAAATACCTGATCGTTGCAAATTATGCTACGGTTGTGGAAAAGTTCGGCATGACACCGTACAGTGTGTGGATGAACCTGTCAAAAGGAAAAACGGTGGATGATATATACAAAAATTTAACATCCGCGCAGCAGCTTATAGACGAGAATAAAAACTCAGCCACAGTGCAGATCACAAACGGTATGTTTACATTAAGTTTTATACTTTCACTGATAGTGTGCTCAGTAGGATTTTTGCTGTATTGGGTTATGACACTAAAACAGAGGGAGCTGCAGTTTGGTATATACCGCGCAATGGGAATGAGAATGAGAGAGGTAAAAGCAATGCTTTTAAACGAGCAGATATTTTTATCATTTCTGCCGCTTCTTGCGGGAGCAGGCATAGGTATAGCTGCAACAGCGATGTTTGTAAGGCTCATATCGATCATATATCTGCCGCAGAAACACAATATCGGAGTAAATGTATATATTTATCAATCTGATATGCTGGAGCTTGCAGGAGTACTTTTCGTGGCTGTAGCCGTATGCTATGTGGTTATCAGCAGATTGCTTAAGAGTATGAAGATAGCACAGGCACTAAGGCTTGGAGAAGATAGTTAGCATGTAAAAAAAGAGGTCGTGACATATGGAAAATGCGATAATTGCTCAAAATATAAAAAGATATTATAAGGCGGGAGATGGTACAACAGTCCACGCACTTGACGGAGTATCCATGGAGATAAAAAAAGGAACACTTGCCATCTTAAAAGGGCGTTCCGGCTCTGGAAAGACCACACTTCTTAATATCCTTAGTGCGCTTGATATGCCGACAGAGGGAAGTGTGCAGTTTCTGGATAAAAACCTCGAGCAGATGACCGAGAAAGACCGGGAAATGCTAAGGCGGTATGAGATGGGATTTGTATTCCAGTCTATAGCACTAATTCCCACGATGACGGCATATGAGAATGTGGAATTTGCCCTTAGACTTGCGAAAAATAAACGTCAGATACAAAAGAATTTGACTGATATGGATAATGACATTGGAGATGCAAAAACCGAAGTGATAAATGAGAATACGCATGACAGAGTATCAGAGCTGCTGGAGCGTGTCGGACTCTCAAAGCGCATGGATCATATGCCGGGACAACTATCGGGAGGTGAGCAGCAGAGAGTTGCGATAGCGCGCGCTGTGGTTCATCGCCCGAAGGTGGTCTTTGCGGATGAGCCGACAGGAGCACTCGATACCGCTGCTGGATTTGAAGTCATGCGATTGTTCCGTGAGTTGATAGACGATGAGGACATCACAATAGTTATGACCACGCATGATCCGAACCTGATGGAGCTGGGGGATGAAGTGTTTGAGCTTAGTGACGGCATAGTAATTTAAATTAAAAGGGGGGAAAACCAGATGATAAACTGCGATGGACTGGTAAAAATATATGAGACCGACGATAAAAAGGTGATGGCACTGGAGGGGCTTGACCTGACGGTGGAAACAGGGGAGATGCTTGCGGTAATAGGAAAATCCGGCAGCGGAAAATCCACCCTTTTAAATATGATAGGAGGACTGGAAACACCCACAGCGGGAGTGCTCACTATTGACGGAAAAGACATTTCCACATATTCAGAAGCTGAAATGGTGAGATACCGCAGAGACAAGGTGGGCTTTGTGTGGCAGAAAAGTGCCAAAAATCTGTTCCCATACCTGACTGTGCTGCAGAATGTCGAAGCCGTGATGATGTTTGAAAATTCAGGTAATACCGGTAATTTAAAACACGGAGAAATTATAAAAAAGCGCAAGGATAATAAAAGCTATGCCCTTAAACTGTTAAATGCAGTGGGATTACAGGAGCATAAGGATAAGCTTCCGGCTCAGCTATCGGGAGGAGAGCAGCAGCGCGCAGCGATAGCGGTGGCACTGGCAAATAAGCCGGACCTACTGCTTGCGGATGAGCCGACCGGAGCTGTGGATACAAGGACTGCTGATACAATCTATGAGCTGTTTCATAAGCTGAACAAAGAGCTTGGTATAACCATCATCATAGTCACACACGATATGGCACTTGCAGGCCGTGTAGACCGCACAGTGCTTATATCTGACGGAAAGGTAAGTACGGAGAAATTGAAGAAACACCCTGCAATGGAATATACGGTTTTGGACAAGGCGCACAGGATAAAACTCACTGATGAGATGCTTGAGGCAGCAGGGATAGAGTCTAATAAGGTTAGGGTTGATGTGCAGGATGGAAGGCTTGTGATATCGCGGATTTAAAGACATATTAAACGTTTAGTGTTATAGAGACACAAAATATATCATTTTCGGTTTTAACAGAGATAAAACCACTATTTCTATTTACACATTCTTTGACATTTTCAAGCCCATATCCGTGGATATCTCCGGCTTTTTTTACCGAAACCGGTGGAATAGGATTGGATATTTCATAAAGCAGCACATGATTTTTCTGGCGCAGCGTACATGAGATGGATGGTTTGTGACCTGCCTGAAAAGCATCGCAGGCTTCTATTGCGTTATCCATAGTGTTTCCAATGATTATGTATAGGTCAACAGGCGAAATGTTAAGGTCAGTGTCCAGCCATAGATTAAAGTTTATGGAGATTCCCAGACTGCCTGCTTTATTAGAGCCATAGTTTAGGATGCCGTCAACAATGGAATTACCGGTATCAATCATTTGGTCAAGGCTTGAAAACTTTTTCTTTAGGGCAGAGAGCTGGCTTTCGGCTTCAGGTCGTGTTTTCGTAGAAACCAGATTTTCCATTGCCAGCATGTATTTTTTTATATCATGCCAAAGTGCGCGGGATTCGTCCTGACGAGCAATGATATCCTGATAGTAAAGCTCCTGTTTGGCAAGCTGCTCCTGCATACAGAGCTGATTTTTCTGTAATTCATAAGATTTCTTTACTATTTCCGTATATCCACAAACCACTATATTGATAACAAGCATACATATGGTGGTCATCACAAAGGTGGAGTATTTACCATTGTCAATAAAGGTAGTGTACTGGGCAAACAGAATAAATATGCTTGACAGATTGCAGAGCATGAGTGGTATGGCATGCAGTAGAGCCTTTGAATCAAATCGGGCATTGGTAAATAAAATAATTATGACCAGCAAAAACAGATGAATAATCTTGCTTGTGGTATTGTAGATAAGCCGTCCTTCACTTATTCCTAAAAGTTCATTTATTGAAATTCCAAGTCTGGAAAGTACAAACGCACCAATAACATCGGAAAACATCGACGTGACAAAAAATAATATAATAGTATAGGTGATTTGGAATATTTTGCATTTGAAGCGGAAAGTATAGCATAAAAACAAAAATAAGCTGATAATGGCAAGCCGTATAAACATAGGTGTATATAGGGTTGATAGCATTATGACCGCAAAGAGTGATATGCAAAATAGGATAATATATCTGCGGGAAGGGTATACAGGTCTAACCTCTTTATGAAAGAAGTAGAAAATAAGCAGGCATTCTATAATAATGGTATATATTTCAATTGGAAAATTCATTTGATGGTACCTCGTATCAAATTGTTAAAGCGCTCTTGGAAAATGGTCTGTTTTTTCCGCGAAAGTGGAATTTTGCAGCCGTCAGTCATAGTGACAGCAAGTGGTGTAAAGCTGTCCACATAATTCAAATTGATGCAATAGCTTCTGTGAATCTGTACAAATGAAGGATATGAAAAAACTGAAATCATATTTTCCATTGAATCCTTTATCTCCAATGTGGATGTATTTGCAAAATGAAAAATAATGTGCCGGTTCAGGCTCTCAAAATATATGACATCGTTTATAGAAATCATTTTCTGAGTTGAACCACATGTTACCGCTGCCTTTTGCGGAAGAATCTCGTCAAGAGCCTCCCTGACAACACTTTGAAACATTGTAATCGTTATCGGTTTGCATAGAAATCGAAAAGCAATTCCATATCCTCGGACTGCATACTGCAGTGCGTTTGTCGTAAAAACTATTACGGGACGAGGAGAATATCCTGCTAAAATAGAGCCAACTTCAAAACCATTTGGCTTATCCATTTCTATATCAAGAAAAATTAAATCATAAAATTGGGATTTAAAAGCCTCAAGCAGGGCAGAGGCAGACAGGAAAGTAGAAATATTGTATGGTAATTTGCATGATTTGCAGTAATTGTAAAGTATATCAATATCTTGTTGTTCATCATCACAAATAGCAATATTCATAAAAATAATCCCCTTATCAAAACAATTAAGCTATGAAGATTATAGATTGTAAATTTTGAATTTACAAGATTAATTTAGGTTTTTTAAATCATCCATCAGATTGAGAACAATATGTTTTTTGTCAATTGATAATTGTTTGGCATAGAGAGCTATCTGATTATCCAATTGCTGACTTTCAGAAGTATGTGTATCGGTGCCCCAAAACAATTCATTTGCGTCTATTTTGAGAGTGTTGATTATTTTTGATAAAACAGAAAGTGAAATTTTGCTTTCACCACGTTCGATTTGACCAATAAATCCGCAGGAGCAGTCTGCATATTCACTTAATTGTTCTTGTGTTAGATTATTTTTCAAACGGTAGAAACGTATGATTTTTCCTATATGCTTTATGAATTCTGTATCCTGCATGATTTACCTGCCTTCATATTTAAACTATAGATATTGTAGGTAAAAAAATTAATATTTTGAATATAGTATTACTACCATTTTACAATAGTAATACTACTATATATGCAAAAGGTGTGTATATTTATGTCGTTAGTGCATGAGCTATTGTATATACAGTGATGTTGAGTAGAATTGAGAGTGTAAAGAATAAAAACAAAGGAGCAAAGAATTATGGTTAAAAAAGGTATAGTAAAATTTTCAAAAATCGTTGCAACATTTACAATGGTACTTGCTGTTGTCTCTGTGAATGCAACATGTTTCTTTTTTTCACATCAGCCAGATATCCCAGACTCATTGAAAAAAAGAAATGATTAAGAAAGCAAGTACACTAATTGTTGAGTTTTGGATTAAAAATGCAATAATCAAGACTGATGATAAGGAATCATACTGCTATGGTATGGAATTGATTTTGTCAACATTAATAAATGTTGCTTTTATGGTTATATTATCATATTACGTTATAGGATATCCTATAGCATTTATTCCGTACATAGCAGTGTATACTCCGTTGAGGTTGACAGCTGGAGGATATCATGCACGTAGTCATCTTAAATGTATCTTGTATACGCAGATTACCTTTATTGTATTTGTGATGTCTGCATTGGCATTGGCAAAAAAAAATATATGGTGTTTGATAGTGCTATATATGGTGGCAGTGTTAACTGTACTGAGATTGGCTCCGGTTGAAGCAGAAAATAAACCATTAACAGGAGAAGAAAAGCATAAGCAACAATTAAATACATGGGGATTTCAGACTATCATTTTAATTGTAATTGTTATAGCAGCAATTTTTGGAGTACTGAAAAATGAAATAGTGCTTTGTGTTATGGCTGCTAATATTTCGGTAGCGATTTCGTTGATTCTTGCAAAAATTATTGATTAAATGTCAAACGTGTACGAATTTGTGTCATTCATGTATCTATCATTGCTATTTAATCATTTTAGTATAAGATAAAATTTAAACATTAGTAATTTTATTAGATAGGAGAAAATAATTGATAATTGAAGGTGAATGGAGAGAGACAAGTTTAGCATTTATTGATTTTATAAAAATTAATTATAATGAAGACCCATATGATTACATGAAATGCATGGAAACTAAATAAAAAGAAAATTTATTACATAATGAAAACGATAGCACAGACTGGAATAAGAGTCGGAGAACTAAAGTACGTGACCGTAGAAGCTATTCAGGTAGGCATCACCATTGTTTGGAACAAAGAGAAATATCGGAATGTATATTTAACAAATAAATTGTGTGAAGAGCTGCAAATGTATTGCAGTGATAACAATATATCTGAAGGACCTATTTTTTGTGGAAATAAAAAAGGACAAACTATTACAAATGGAGCTGTATGGAAAAGCCTAAAATATTTAGCAATTCAAGCTGGAATACCACAGGAGTTGGTTTACCCTCATTCGTTTAGGCATCTGTTTGCAAAAGAGTATATGCAAAAGATTGGTGATATTTCTGAACTTGCTGATTTGCTCGGACACACTAGATTAGAAACTACATGGATTTACACTAAGACTACTTCAGAGGAGAAAAGAGTCAGACTAGAACACTTAGATTTATAAGTCAATATAATACGATATTATATTGACTTTGTCAAGTGTTAAAGTAGTAAAAATTCACAAATTTTATTAACAGATGTTCAGGAATATAGATAAAGTGTATGAAGAATAGAAGAAAGACAAGTTTTGTGAGGAGGTATGAGTCGATATAATATCGTATTATATACAATATGGCAAAATTGTAGAAATGCAATGACGCAAAACTAGAAGTCTACGATAATCTTTAAAAGATTATATAGATAGTTCGGTTACAGTGATTTTTTCACTGCAATTTTTATTTTCAACAGTAAATGAGGACGATTGAAAAATATTTATGGAAGGATGATGTGATGAATGTAGTGTTTATATCGGGACCACATGGTTGTGGAAAGACCGCTTTTATGGAAGCGTTACTTGAAAAAAGTGAGGTGTATATAAAGGATAGTTTTTTTTTGGATTTTGTGAATGATTTACCAGCAATTTCACATATGAGTATTTTTGAAAAATGTTTATTGCGACTGTATCATAGATTTTATACTGCACAACAGGCAAATCTCAAATGCAAAAAAAACAACGATAATAAAATTTTACTTGTGGATAGGAGTATTTATGATTCTATTGTTTATAATACAGTGGAGCATAATATGGGGACATTGACAGAGTTTCAATACAATTTTTTATCAAATATTGAACAGAAAGCTCTGGAAATAGTTAATCCATATACTGTGATATTGAATCCTGATTCAAAAAAAGTTGTTAATTATTTGGAACAAAGAGCGAAGAGAGGAGGTAGGGAAAAACGAAATAGATTGTGCAGAAGAGAAGATACATTGGAGTATATTTCGATGATGCACGATGAATACAGTAAAATCGCTTGTAATACTAATGTTCTATATCTTGAAGGTGGATTAGAAGAAAATGTAAAAGAGACAAATGAATGGATAAGAAAAATGTATATTTAAAATGTATGGAATTTTTAGAACATAGAAAAGGAGATAGAAAATGAAACCAATTTTTATTGCGGGGCCACATGGCTCAGGAAAAACAACATTAATATCTAAACTGATCGTAAAGTCAGACCGATTTATAAAAGATGATTATGAGATAGATTTTTCAAATGATATGGAGACATTGTCTTCGATGACTATATTTGAAAAATGCCTGATACGCTTATACCATCGATTTTATACTGCAGAATTGGCAATTAAGAAGTGCGGAATGTCTAAAGAAAATGATAAAATTTTGGTAGTGGATAGAAGTATATATGATTCATTAGTATATATTGAAGTTGAATATAAATTGGGCGAATTAAGTGATGAACAGTATCATAAGCTTCGTGAAATAGTTGATAATAGTTTAGCTATGATAGAGCCATATACAGTAGTGTTGAATCCGAATCCTGAAGAAATAGTAAGACGTTTGGAAATCAGAAGGGCAACTGGAACTAGAAAAAAAAGAGATCAGATGTGTGCTCGCGAGGATAATGTTGATTATGTGGGTAAGATGAATGATGAATTTATAAAGATTTATTCTAATAAGAATGTCATTAATATCAACAACAATGAAGATGAAGATATTAAGAAAATAAATGATTGGATAAATGGTACAGTTTTGGCACAATCTAAGCCTTTTTGATTTGTGATATGAAGAAATATGTGATATTGGATATTGATAGGACAATTATTAATGGTACATCATGGTACCATGCATGCTCATGCCCAAATTTGTTGATAGATGAGTACAATATTGATAGATTTAAAGAATTAAATAATAAAATGTATGTTCATGGAACTTCAAAAGACAGGTATGAATTCCGAAAACAAACTTTCGAACTGATTAATAAAAGAGTATCCGAGTCTGCTTATAGAAAATTATCAGAGTGCGGATGTGCAGATGAGATATTAATTGGACAAAATGTAAATGAAGTATTTTTTGAGGCTGTAGGTATTTATACATATAAAAAACTAATGAAATCAGATGAAGATTGCAAAAAAATAGTGGATTTTATTTATAAATATTATTTTGGCGATATTGAGTTTATTTTTTTGACCAGTGGTTATGAACCATTTATGAAAGGCTTGGTAAAAGAATATATGAAAAGCTTTCATAAAAATTGTACATGGAGAACTATAGGTTCAACAATTAAGTTTAGTAATGGTTGTATATATCTAAAAGAGGTAATGACTCAAGAAAAAAAATTCCAGTTGTGCGCCCAGCTAAGGGTGTGTAGTCAAGCCGGTGGGATTCCGGTTTATCCAAGGTTTAGCCAACCAGATAATAGCGAGTCTTGGGATGATGCCGGTAACGGCATCTGACAAGCGTAGACAGCAAGAAAGCAGGGTTGAATAGTGATTGAGCTTCGAAACGTTAACTTCAGTCGGTCGACGTCTTAACTGGTGCGGAAGACAATATCATGTAATGCGATATGGCGAGTATTATGTGGCACTGCGGAGTCAGAGAACCAATCATGTTTTACATTGTGAATACACATCAACTGGGGAGAA
>OJMG01000803.1_pt1 | contig 30577 bp, 14 predicted proteins | sample 1597141 | NCBI WGS metagenome assembly OJMG01 (sample SAMEA2452119, study PRJEB22498) | human gut metagenome | biome: human feces; feature: human gut; material: feces | place: Australia | collected 2012 | reverse complement strand
AAGAGGAAAGGGCGGTGTTGGCCAGTTTTTCAACCCAGGTTCCGGCCAGCGGAGAGCTGCCTTCGTCCTCTTCTTCCCCGGCCGTTTCCCGGATGGCGTCCGTCAGCGATTTTTGCGTTTTTCCTTTGTCGGTACCTTTTCCGGCGGTTTTGTTTGAAAGGGCTGCCGGTTTTTGTACGGCGGGCGCCCTCAGAGCGGTCTCTTCTTCCGGCAGCGCTGCCTCAATGCTTTCAAATTCGGCGTCGCTGACAGCTTCCGGCTTCATCACCACGCCGCCCTTGACCGACGGCGCAATCGAAGTTTTGGCCGGCGCCGTGGGTTTCTTTTTGGCGGCGGTGATTTTCGGCGCCGGTTCAAACAACATGGCGTCCATTTCGTCAGCCTGGGCGTTGCAGACGAAAAAGATCGAGAAAACAGCAAGATAAAGTAATGTTTTTTTCATTGTGTCAGCCGGTTTGTGGTTTCTTGTCAAAATCTTTTTCAATATTACGTTTCAGATTTTTTCAATATTATATTTATTTTCCGAAAATAGCAAACGATAATTTGCAAAAAATCGGCGCTGCGGCCGGCGCCGTTCAAAAGCCGCTTTACATTTCGCCTTCCGCGGGCTATAAAACAAGCATGTTTTGACAAGAAAAGAGGAAAAAGATGGAAAACAAACCCGTTCATGTCATCGGCGCCGGGCTGGCCGGTTCCGAAGCCGCCTGGCAGCTCGTCAGCCGCGGCGTGCCGGTCGTTTTGCACGAAATGAAGCCGCAAAAATATTCTCCCGCGCACCGGGCGCCGGGGTTTGCCGAACTGGTTTGTTCCAACTCGCTGCGTTCGGACGACGATCAGCACAATGCGGTCGGACTGCTGCACCGGGAAATGCGGCTGGCCGGCTCTGTATAAATAGCCTTTTTCATGCAAAAGGACCACTTTTTACACACGATAGGTGGTAAAAGGCAGTGCGACTAGTCGTGTTTGGCAACGACAGTAGTGCCGTTGGGCATCGTAAACAGTCATGAATAGGGTTGTTAGTACTCATGAATGGGCATCGTAACCCTGTTATATCCCTGTCGTAACTCAATGAGATAGCCCGGATAAGCTATAGGATATGAATTAGGATGAATTAAATTCGCTAGGATAAAAGGCTGTTTTTAACTAATGCCGTATAAGACAAATGATTGCTAATATTTTTTCTCGTATTTGGGGATAAGCTGTACGTTTGCCCGAAAAAAGTGATTCTCGGGCAGTTGAGTTTACAAATTGACAAAATGCCAAGGTGCTTTTTTTGTGAGCTTATAGGAAGGGCTAGATCCGAAAACAAACCTTGATTTTAGAGAATGGCATGGGATAAATTCCATGCTTGTACGTGCTTTATTCCTTCTTTGGAAGGAAGCGGCAAATCATCGAGCGAGACAACGATCTTCTCGTAATTATCCTCAATGGCCTCTAACGAGGCATATTCCCGTTCGATGGTTTCTTTGTCGATTAGTAAATAAGTGGATTGGAGATAGATAACCCTCTCTCCTTTGATAGCGACGAAATCCACCTCTTTGTTCTTTATGCTGCCTACGTATATTTGATAGCCAGCCCTTAATAAATCTAGATAAATGAGGTTTTCTAGTTTATACCCAATGCCGTAGCCAAAGCCTTGATATAAATAATTGTTGAAACCTAGGTCATTGATGTAATACTTACAATTCCCGGCGATGGTCTCCTTTCCCTTGATTTGGTATTTCTCGACTTTATGTACCAAAAAAGTGTCCTCTATGTAACTAATGTAGGAGGCGATCGTATCATAGCTGGTCTTCCTTCCCGAGCTCTTGAAATAATTGGTGATATTCCGAATTGATATTAAATTAGATGCGTTATTTACCAGATAGACAAAAATGTCCTCAAGCAACTTAGCGTCTTTTATGTTTTGTCTTTGTATGATATCACGTAGTAATACGGTGTCTTTTAATGCGGATATATAATTTCTTTGTACTTCTGGTTGAGATAGATGGTATAATTCAGGCATACCACTACTTTGCATATATTCTAGGTAGTGTACCTTGTTGTTTTCTTTTTGGGTGATTCCAAGAAACTCTGTGTATGAAAAAGGATAGATGGCAAATTCCACATAACGTCCGGCTAATAACGTGGCGAGTTCTCCAGATAGCATTTTAGAGTTGGAGCCACTAATGAATAACTCATATTCGGCGGTATAGTCTTGTGAGTATGAGTTGGCGAAGCGTTCCCATCCCTCTACATTTTGGATTTCGTCAATGAACAGATAGATACGACCTTGAGGATTTATTTGTTTTAAGTAGAGATTAAACAGGGAATCAAGATCTTCATTGGTTTTCAAAAAATAGAAGGCGGATAGCTCACAGTTAATGAAGAATATATTTCGGGGATTTACTCCACTATTGGCGAGATGGCTAGCTAACTGACGAAGGAGATAGCTTTTCCCTACACGTCGCTGTCCTACCAAGACTTTGATTAATCTGTTTCCGGTGTAGGATAATATCCTATCTAAATAATCTTGCCGTTTATAGCCTGTTGGAAAATCGTTTCCACCCCATAGGTTATACTTCTCTAATGTCTTAAATCTATCGTCCATACTCGAAACTTTTGCGTAAAAGTACAAAAGTTTCGAATGAACTCGAAACTTTTCCCGTTAAGAATGGGATATACCCTCAAAAAAATAACGGCAACCGCCTTCCGCCGAAAGCCGAGTTGCCGTTCAAAGTTAGGAATAAGGTTTGGTTTGTTCCTTTGTAATGATTCTAACATTAATATGTAATGAGAGTTTTCTACATTTTATCGATACAAAAGTAAATGCCACTTGTTACGATTTGATTACGGGAGTGTTACATTTTTAGTAAAGGTCTCGCCAAATCGGTTGATAACCTTGATCTGTACGTCTTTGACTCCGGCAGAAGGGTGGCAACGGAATAAGTGCGATGTATGATATCCGGAAGGTTTTCCGTGCATGTCGATATAGTCTTGGTCTTCATCATCGAATTGCTCCATGCGACCTTTCTCTATGCCGTTTTCGCTCCATGTAACTTGGTAGGTCGGGTCCCAATCCCATACGTTCACCACTAGGTAATCCGCTTGCGATTTGAACTCATTCGGCCTATAAACCCTGAATTGATAATCCGAATCATGGCCGGTTGCCTTATAATACCAAGTAGCGGCATTCCCTTTCACCTCAACGACCAGATAACCGTTCGGGGCGCCGCACCGATTTACATGGCCGGCCCACCAAGCTCCGCAAGCGGCTCCGATATTATGCTCGTACAGATTCGGTGTGACTTGGTTGTTCTCGAAGAAATGCGTATGCCCGGCGAAGATATGGACATTATAAGGGCTGACGATCTCTTTCAGGCTCTCAGCGTCCTCGGCGTTTCCTCCCCCTTTATCCGTCTGGTTGAATACCGGGGCATGTACGTTGATAAATACAAGTGTTCCGGGTTTAACGTAACTCAGGTCGTTTTTCAGCCATTCCAGTTGTTCCTTTCCGAAGCGTTCGTCATATTTCTTGTCTTTATAATAATCAATATCTTTTAAGGTGATGATATGTGCATCCCCGACATTGAACGAATAATTGTAAGGGCCGAAATGATCCTCGTAGATACGCTCCGCATAGCTCTCCTCGGTTACCTTTTGATTGGATAAGGCCGGGTAACGTAAGTCGTGGTCGTGATTGCCGATCACGGAGAACATCGGGATGCCTAAGACCGAGACCGCTTCCTTATAAGGAGTGAATAAATCCATGCGATCCCAAGTAATGTCTCCCAGCGCCATACCGTAGACCTCTTTTCCTTGGTAGCGCTCTATAGTCTGCTTCAAGTCGGGGATGGTCTCTTCACGGAAACGTTTCATCTGCCGTTCGTCGATGGTCTGAGGATCGGAGATTGCCAAGTAGACAAACCCGTCGATTGGCTGTTTCCTAGGGGTGAGCGTAAAATCATATTCATTGATCTCCTTACTTTTATCAAGTTGCTGATAGAAAAGATCCGGTATACCTTTTGTTTGCTCGATCTCATAGTCACCCGGTACGGAGAGGTAGACAAAGCGGCTTTTGTCCAGATTCGAATCTAGGCTATATTCTCCCCGCTCATTTGTTTGCGTGAAATTATAACCATCCGTAACGACTACGCCTTGTAGCGGTTTGCCTGCCGTATCGGATACAGTGCCTCTTACGAAGAAACAATTCTTATCATTCACGCTTTTGCTTGCGCTATCCAAGTGGATAACGCAAGTAAAAGCGTGAATGATAAGAATTGTTTCTTCATCGTAATTTTTTTTATGATTTGAATATAGAATATGTTAGTTAGAATTTATAACGTACGCCGATTTGAATCTGCCAAGGGTTTCCGTTCATATTGGATACACCCGTGTTTTTGTTTACGTTATATACGTATTGCTTCTTCTCCGCATCAAAACTCTTGATGGAGTAGATATTCTGCTTGCCTAGATTATGTCCGGCACCCCAGTCCTTGTTCAGCATATTCAGGAAATTGAAAAAGTCTATCGAGGCCTCGATGGAATGAGTCTTATATATCTTGAAGTTCTTGTTCAAGCGCAAATCGAAAGTACCGTAGAAGCCATTTACGCCACCGTTACGCTCGGCAACCTTCCCATAGTTTTTACGGATATAATCTTTTACGCTCTTCTCCGCTTCCGGGTTGTCCAAGATCGCTTGGATACCCTCACGAAGATATTGAGGCGTATTACTATCGTTCGGGTCATAGATATAAGCCAAGTCGTTGGATGATACGAAATCACCGTTCATATTACCACTAACCGCTAAAGAGTAGCGGGTTCCACCGATCCCGGAGAAACGCAAGCCTACGCTGATTCCCCAGAAAGAAGGAGCCGTACCGTAGAATACGACCTTATGGCGGAATTGGTTGTCCGAGTAAGTCATGGTACTCAAATCACGAGGATCATCTTTTACCATCAAGGCTAGAGTCGCTGTATTCGCTACGTTACCGTTGTAAGAGGTGTTATCCTTGGAATCGTTCCACGTATAGCTGAAAGAAAGCTCGCCATCCTTGAAATAACGCCAAGTTCCATCTACAACGAACGCGTATTGGTTGATTTTTCCATCGCTGATTAATTCCAGCACACGGCCTACCTTATCACTTTTACGTCCTTGCATCCAGTCGGTCGCTCCGTTCTCGGTATTGATACTCTCGGCGGGGACGAACACGCCACGATTCCCCTCGGCGGCGATACGGAAGTAAGGCTCATTCACCATATTACGGTCTACGTACATATAATTATGGCGTGCCCAGTTGGCGTAAGCACTGATACCTACCCGCAAGCGATCGGAGAAGAAATGCGTGTAGCTGGCGTTCAACTTATATACTACCGGTACACGGGCATCCTTACTATTCATATTGATCGTGCTGATCTTTTGGATATTCGGGTTGTTGAATAAATCAACGCCCGGAGCGGTAGAAGGATCTTTTCGGTATGCCGGGAAATTCGGTGTCGGAACCAAATTGCCTTGTATATCCACGGACGCTACCTTCGTACCATCGAACAGCATATTGTTGATCATCGAATAGTTGTTTAAATCCGAACCGAAGATACCGGCGCCAAGGCGGATAATATCTTGATGTTTATCATTCACGTCCCACGTGAATTGAACGCGGGGTTGCAACTGGAAGGTGGAGATTACGTTGTCCGTACGTAAGCCTAGTTCGTCATAAACGGTCTGGTTAAAGTTCGCGTGGTTGAAATAGCGGGTATAATCCGCACGGATACCGGCCATGACCTCGAATCCGGTGAAAAGCTTCGTTTGTAATTGTCCGTAGATAGCGGAGTTCAAGGTATTCATCTTTACGGTAGGATCATCTACCAAGGCGATTTCCCGGGCATAGCGGTAAGGAGTCATATTCTCGAAATTATCCAGTCCCGTGAAATAAAACCGTCCGTTCATCTCACTGCCGTAGAGTGATTTCATATTGGTGTACATGAAGTCCGCTCCGAATGTATAGTTGATGCGGTCCGTATTATAATACATATTGTCTACCAATTGAAGTACATTATCCTTGAAATGTTCGGGAGCGTAGCGTTGACCTCCAAGTTGGATGGAAGTGTACATGCTCTTGTCACCAGATATAGATTCCACGTTCTCTACGATTGCTCTTGGGATATTAGAGCTTGGCAATTGCTTGTTCGGGGTCGTGGCCTCGTAAACCAAGAAATGTTGAAGCTTCAACTCATTAGTCAGTTTCGGGCTTAATACCGAGCGTAAGGTAGCGAGTAAGCTGTTGTTATGCGATTTGCGATCGATCCAAACCTCGTAAAGATTGATGCTGGAGTTATCGCTCTCGCTCTGTTTATTATCCTCGTTGATGAAATTATTGCGAATGGTTAACAAGTTGGTAGCGTTCAACTGCCAGTCGATACGGGCGAAGACTGCGTTCGTCTGCTTCTTCTTGCCGAACTCCCCGAATTGAGGATCATTGGAGACTCCGTATTTAGTACGGGCGATATCCAGATAACGGTCTAGCGTAGATTGAGTGACATTATAGCGAGACTCGTCCGCCGCCGTCTTGATATCCGCTATATAAATCGGACGGGAATCCTGTTGGTGATCCCATACGACATAGAAGTGCGCACGGTCTTTCACGATCGGACCTCCCAAAGAGAAACCATATTGATAGGTAGAGAAGTCGGAAGTCGATTTATTTCCCCGTATATCATAGGAACTGGATAACCAATCGGCACGACCGAATCCGAATACACTTCCGGTGAAAGTATTGGTTCCTGATTTCGTGACAGCGCTCACGGTGCCGCCCCCGGAACGTCCGTTGGTCACGTCATATTGATTGGTTACCACCTCAAACTCGCGGACGGCTTCCATGGATATCGTATAAGCGCCGGAAGTCGTTCCGCTCGCTACGGTTCCTTTAGCCGTCATACCGTCGATGGTGTAATTCGTTGAGGATGATAATTGCCCGGCGATATTTCCTCCGCTACTCAATGGCGAGAGATCCATCAGGGAGGTGAAGTTACGGCCGTTTACCGGAAGCTTCGTGATATTTTGAGCGGAGATAGATGTTGCCGCGCCGATCTTCGGAACCATGTTCTTCAAGGAATTAGCGACTACCTCGACAGCTTGGATCTCCACCGATTCCTCCGCTAGCTTGAAATCCACTCGAAGCATATCCCCTTGGTTCAATGCGTATCCTGTCTTTTTCTGTTCCCCATAACCGATATAAGAAGCTGTAACGGTATAAGGAGAACCTAGCGGAAGCTGCTTGATGGTGTATTCTCCTTTATCGTTCGTGATAGAGCCCGTGAAGAATCCGGTAGATTCATTCTTGACTTGGATCGTGGCTCCGATCACTGATTCCCCTTTATTATCCACGACCGTACCGGTGATAATCGCTTGCGTTCCTTGCGCAGACAAGAGAGCCGGCAAGCAATTAAAAAATAACAAACAGGCAAGCAGCCTGCATGTAAGTTTGTTAAACATCCTCATAATAATCTTTTTAAAATTAAACCTAAATATCTTTTACGGCGCAAAAGTAAGTGTCCGGTTTTGCAAAGAGATTACATCCGTGTGTAGGTTTAAATAAAGAAAAAAGCCTAATGAAGGATATCCATTAGGCTCAACGAGAAAATTATAAATGTGTCTATAAAAAAGAAGGTTAGTCCTCGTCCAAAGTCTTGATAATGGTAGATGCTATCTTGGATGAACTCTTGCGGCTGCTCTTTCTGAGTTTATCCGGGTTCTCAAGATTCATGCAGGTAAAGAAGTTATTCCCCCTATATACCTCATTTTTATCTTTGTCGAATAAGGTATAGCTGACGATATGGAAAAGCGTGCGCAAGGGTTGGTCTTGCCATTTAAGATAATGCTGGTTTAATACTAGCAGATAATCAGCGTCAGCATTATCCAATACCTTTTGTAACTCTTCGGTCGGCACGGCTGAAAGATCGGAATAGCAATCCTCGCTCTCCCCGTTAACCTTGATCTCATTCAGTACCTGTCCGGTCACTTGTGTAGCGTTTGCCGGAATAAACTTGCAATCTCCGTTCTTTACGGATGCGGCGATATTCTCGGCGATGATCGTATTATACGTTTGGTCGATACTATCCGCTTTCATACCGGTCTCTTCGGCGATCATCCCATTGTAGAAATAGTTTGATTTCACGTTATCGTGCAAACCTACGATGAGAATTTGCTTTGCATGATAATTGTCACCTTCCTTCTTACTTTCTTTAGCGTTCGCTGCTATAGAAGCTACGGCTAAAAAGAACATAACCGTAAAGATTCTGATTTTAAATAACCTTTCCATGATTCTTCTATTAAATTCTGTGTCTATTAATTTCGGAGGCAAAGATATTAGCGGGGTGTTGCAGGGATATTACGGTTGTATAAAGTAATAGTTACCGATAATCCCCCCTGTACCGGCTTGGATATTAAAATCGTGGATTCGTTGTAAAGTCTATTCTACCGTGTGGATGAGTTCAATCAAAAGGCGGTTACCAAGAAACTTTAAGGAGATATAGAAACAAGGGTTGTTTTTAAGGTTCAAAGAACGCTAAAAACAACCCCTGTTATTTTTACTTATTATTCTCGATCCACTTGCGAGCGTTCACGAACGCCTCGATCCATGGAGTGACCTCGTCGTTCTCCTTACGGTCGGCGGGGTAATAACCGCACTGCCAAGGGAAGATCGCACGTTCGGGGTGAGGCATCATGGCTAAATGGCGGCCGTCCTTTGAGCAAACACCGGCAACGGACCAAGGAGAACCGTTCGGGTTGGCGGGATAGCCATCGTAGTTGTATTTAGCGATGATGTTGTACTCCTTCTCCTCGTAGGGGAACTCGAACTTACCTTCACCATGAGCTACCCATACACCCAACTTCGTGCCGCTCAAGGAGCCGAACATTACGGAGTTGTTTTTCGGGATCTCCAAGCTAACGAAGTTAGACTCGAACTTATGGGAATCATTGTGAACCATCTTATGCTTTTTCTCGTGCTCCGGATAAACCAAGCCTAACTCGGCCATCAACTGGCAACCGTTACAGATACCCATGCTCAACGTATCTTTACGTGCGTAATAGTTGTCGATCGCTTTCTTGGCTTTCTCGTTATACAAGAAACCGCCGGCCCAGCCCTTGGCGGAACCTAATACGTCGGAGTTGGAGAAACCACCGCAGAATACGATGAAGTTTACATCCTCCAAAGTCTCACGTCCGCTAGCCAAGTCCGTCATATGGACATCCTTCACGTCGAAACCAGCCAGATACAAGGCGTAAGCTGTCTCACGCTCGCATTGCGTACCCTTCTCACGGATTACCGCAGCCTTGATGCCGTTCGGAGCGCGGCGTTCGGCTGAGAGTCCGTAAGAAGAAAGCTTTCCGGTAAAGTCCTTGTGGAACTTGTACTGTACGGGCTGCATCTTATAGTTCTCGAAACGGTTTCCGGCACAAACGCTTCCGCTCTGCTTTACATCCAGTTTATAAGAAGATTCGTACCATACGTCACGCATATAGTCGATGCCGAAGTGATATTGGATGCCGTCTTTCGATACCAATACATGGCGCTCGTCGGTCGGTTTGGCGATGATGGCGAAACCTACGCCAGCTTCTTCCATCAACTTTTCGAATGCCTTCTTGTCCTTTACCTGAACCAAGATACCCGGATTCTCGGCAAACAGGATCTTCACGATATCGCTCTCGGAGATCTTATCCAAGTTGACATCCAAACCACCCTCTACGTTGGCGAAGCACATCTCTAACAGGGCGGTGATCATACCTCCCGCTGAGATATCGTGTCCGGCAAGGATGAGTCTCTTCTCGATCGCATCTTGTACGGCGTTGAAAGCGTCACGGAAGTATTCCGGATCTTTCACGGTCGGAACCTCATTACCCAGCTTGTTCAAAGCTTGAGCGAAAGCGGAACCACCCAACTTCAAGGTATCGAAAGAGAAGTCTATATAATAAATGTATGTATTCTTGTCTTGAGCTACTACCGGGGAGACGATTTTCTTGATATCGCTAACCTCTGCACCTGCGGAGATAATCACCGTACCCGGGGCGATCACCTTATCGTCGCCATATTTCTGCGTCATGGATAAGGAGTCCTTACCAGTCGGGATATTGATGCCCAAGCTGCAAGCGAAATCGGAAGCGGCTTGTACGGCTGTGTATAGACGGGCGTCCTCACCTTCGTTGCGGCACGGCCACATCCAGTTGGCACTTAAGGATACGCTCTCCAACTTATCTGTCAGCGGAGCGAATACGATATTGGTCAATGACTCGGCGATTGCCATAACGGAACCGGCGGCCGGATCAACCATGGCTACCTGGGGAGCGTGACCGATAGAAGTTGCGATACCAGCTTTCCCGCGGTAATCCAACGCTACGGCACCTAAGTCGCTCAACGGCAATTGTAATTCACCTTGACATTGCTGGCGGGCGATCTTACCGGTTACGGAACGGTCTACTTTGTTTGTTAACCAATCCTTGCAGGCTACGGCCTCCAATTGAAGTACGTTCTCCAAATAATGGTGAAGTTCGGATTCTTTGTAAACAACCGGTTGATAAGATTCAGTGACCGTATGGTCTGTCATAACCGTTCTAGGCGGTTTACCGAACATATATTCCAGCTTGATATCGATAGGTTTTACGCCGTCCGCTTGTTCGAAGACAAACTTCATGTCGTTAGTAGTCTCGCCTACCACATACATCGGGGCACGTTCACGATCCGCGATACGTTTTACACGGGCTACATCTTCTTCTTTCATCAATAAGCCCATGCGCTCTTGGCTCTCGTTTCCTACTATCTCCTTCGCTGAAAGAGTCGGGTCGCCAATCGGCAATTTGCTCATATCGATGTGTCCGCCGGTAGCCTCCACCAACTCAGACAAGCAGTTGAGGTGTCCACCCGCACCATGGTCATGGATAGAGACGATCGGGTTCTCGTCAGACTCGGCGATCGCACGGATCACGTTAGCCGCACGTTTCTGCATTTCCGGGTTGGCACGCTGTACGGCGTTCAACTCGATACCGCTTGTATATTGTCCCGTGTTTACGGAAGATACGGCTCCACCACCCATACCGATACGGTAGTTATCGCCACCGATCACAACCACTTTCTCGCCCGGTTCCGGATCGCCCTTCAAGGCATCACGCATATTTGCGAAACCTACACCGCCGGCAAGCATGATTACTTTGTCGTAAGCGTATTTCTTATCGTTCTCCGTGTGCTCGAAAGTCAATAAAGAACCACAGATAAGCGGCTGGCCAAATTTATTACCGAAATCGGAAGCGCCATTGGAAGCCTTGATCAAGATCTGCTCCGGAGTCTGGTATAACCAAGGACGAGGGTCTAGGACTTTCTCCCATTCGCGAGCGCCTTCCGTACGAGGGTAAGAGGTCATATAGACCGCTGTTCCCGCTATCGGCAAGGATGCCTTACCACCGCCCAGACGGTCACGAATCTCACCACCTGTTCCGGTAGCGGCACCGTTGAACGGCTCAACGGTTGTCGGGAAGTTATGCGTCTCGGCTTTCAAGGAGATAACCGTCTTGATATCTTTTACGGCGAAGAAATCGGGTTTGTCACCGGATAGGGGAGCGAATTGCTCTACCGTCGGTCCTTCATTGAACGCTACGTTATCTTTATAAGCGGAAACCAATTTATTAGGGTTCTCGGCGGAAGTTTTCTTGATCAAGTTGAACAAGGAACTTTCTTTTTCCTCGCCGTCGATGATGAATACACCTCCGAATATTTTATGTCGGCAGTGTTCCGAGTTTACTTGGGAGAAACCGAACACCTCGCTATCGGTCAACTTACGTCCCAACTTCTGGCTTACCTCGTTCAAGTAAGCGATCTCCTCTTGGCTTAGAGCCAAGCCCTCTTGTTGGTTGTACACTTCCAAATCCTCAATGTAGACAATAGGATCCGGTTTTTTACTGATCGTGAAGATCTCCTGATTCAAGCCATTGTAGATACGTTGCAACATCGGATCGTGATCTGTGTCGCCAGAAGAAACAGGAAAATATTCCTCAATACGGGAAATACCGGTCAGGCCCATGTTCTGGGTAATTTCAACGGCGTTCGTACTCCACGGGGTAATCATTTCCCGGCGTGGCCCTACGTACCAGCCTTCCAATGTTTCTGATTGAACAGGAGTTGCCTCGCTAAACAACCAAACCAGTTTTTGAGTGTCTTCAGGAGAGAAAGCGTGTGCGGCCTCTACAGCCAGCACCGTCTTTGTTGAAGATTGAAAGAATAGAATCATATCGTTGATTTATTAGTATTTATCACGAAATAACGAATAAGCCTCTTTTAGAGAGTGCAAAGATAATGATTTCCCGTGAATTATTATGTCAATACGTTTTAAAAGAAAAGAGGGCGGAACCTCCCGGTCTCGCCCTCTCATGTCCCCTGCATAGTAAAAAATAAGAGTGTGTCTATATTCTACCAGCCTGCGTTCTGTTGTGCGGCTAGCGTGGGGTTTCTTAATATATCATTCAATGGAATCGGCCAAATAAAGCGTTTATCCGTGTACGGGATGAACTGCTTGCTGTTGCCGAACCATTCCGCTTTCACTTCTCCACCAACAACGAATGCGCCTTGGTTCTTCACATTGTTATATTCGATCTTTGCGGGAATACCACCGGACGGCAGCAAGTCGTCAGCCGCTAGACGATGAATGTCTTCCCAACGGCGACCTTCACCTTGGAACTCAATGCGACGCTCCCAAAGGATAGCTTCCACCAGCGCTTTCGTGTTGGCGAAATCGCTTGCCTTATACGTTTGTGTAGCGGGGTCGGCCAAAGAGCGGTCTCTTACTTGATTCAATTTCTCCAATGCGAGAGTATTGTCTCCCGCACGTGCGGCAGCCTCGGCCTCGTTTAGCAATACCTCGGCATAGCGCAGGATCGGGGCGTACTCTTCACGTGTTTGGGGATTCTGGTATTTATCACAGAAGTAATAATCGTCAGACGCACGATAAAGGACGAGGCTACGACGCTTGTCATCCCCTTTCCAGAATTTGGAGTTGTAAAGGGTAGGGGATGTCGGGCACATCGCACGACCCCCTTCACGGGCAGACATCATAGCGGACATAGCTCCATTTACAGACCCGTTATCTTGAGAGTCATTCGGAATGGAGAATATAGATTCCTGATTGTCTTTGTAAGAAACGAAAGGAGTGGCAGGATTGGTTTCCAGAATGAAACGTCCGCCTTCCAGTTTCTTAGCTTCAGTAACTACCTTGTTCCAATCACGCATATGCAAATATACGCGCGTTTTCAATGCTATGGCGGCACCTTTGCTCGCCCGTCCGATCTTATCGGCATCGATAATGTCCGGAAGCATGCTTTCCGCATTATTCAAGTCGCTTAATATCTGATCGTAAGTATCCTTAACGGTAGAACGGCCTATGCTTTGTTGCTCAGCGAGTTGGCTGGGGTCGTTTACGGCTTTCGTATAAATAGGCATACCGTAGTTATTGTTACCTTCTACGTTGTAGGGCAAGGCATAATGGATCATCAAGTTGTGATAGGTTAACGCACGTAAGAACAGGCATTCTCCTTTGTACTGATTCCCTTTCTCTTCGGTTATGACACCCGCCGCTACCGCGCCTTCTATACCTGCGTATACCGTATTATAGCGGTTAATAGCCTCGAATGAGGTTTCCCACATCGCCACGTTATTAGCGGTAGTCAAGTTATAGGTCGCGGAATAGGTATAATCATAGAATTGGGCGGTTAGGTTCATATCTTCACCGCGCATTTCGCCTTGCAATATACTGGCCGCTCCAAAAGGATAACCGCGTGCCCACCCAAAGTCATCTGGATCTACGTACATACCACATTGTGCGGCATCGTAAGCTCCGACTACGGCTAACTCGCAACGTTCTTCTGTCCCGTATGCCGTAAGCTCGGAGAATTTGTCAACAGGTTCAAGGTCTACGACGTCGCTTTCGCAGGCGGTGAACACGGGTAGCGAGAACAGGGCTGTCCCTAGCGCTACTACTGAAATGTTTTTATATAATTTCTTGTATAACATAATTGTAACTTTTCTTAGTTTGTGAAATTAGAATGTAATGTTCGCTCCAAAAGTGAATGAACGTTGCTGTGGCATACCGTTCCAATCTACACCTAAACGAGAGTTTGTCTCAGGATCCAATCCGGAATAACCTGTGATAGTGAGTAAGTTCTGTCCTTGAACATAGAAACGAATCTTTGTCATGTTCAGTTTGGATACGACCGCCTTCGGTAATGTATAGCCTAAAGCTAACGTAGATAGTTTTAGGTAATTGCCACTCTCAACGAAGTGTGAATCCGTATATCCATCATTGAATAAGGAAGAGGCATCTCCATAACCGATTTTTGGAGTCATGCCGTCACCCGGTTGCTCTGGAGAAACCCAGCGGCCTAAGATTTCTGTTCCGTTGTTGGAGAAATCCATATTGAACAATGCGCTTTGACGAGAAGCGTTCATGATCTTATTACCTCCGGAGAAGCGGAAGAATACATTTAAATCGAAATTCTTGTAAGAAACGGTGTTATTCCAACCTCCGTACCAAGTAGGCATAGATGAACCTAATACCTTACGGTCGCTAGCGTCCAAGGAAGAAGCCTTGGAGACATCCGAAGGATTGGAAGGATCATATTCCGCATAGTCGTAAGAGCCGAATGTGTCGAATTGCACTAATGAACCGTCCGCCTTACTCCAGATCGGATTACCGTTTGCGGCGTTTACGCCGTAATAATCATATCCATATAAAGATCTATATGATTCTCCTTCACGAATAATTGTGTAATTGTCTACGATGTCTGTTCCGCCGTATAAGCTCTTCACCGTGTTCTTAGCCGTGGAGAAGTTGAAATTAGTTTGCCAGTTCCAATCTTTGGTAGCGATGATTGTAGCGTTAACCGTCAACTCCATACCGGAGTTCTTGATCTTACCGATATTATCAAAATATGAGTTGTAAGGAATACCGGCGGTAGGTGCTGTAGGAACTTCCAACACCAAGTCTTTGGAGTTCTTTTGCCAATAAGCTAGCTCGAATGTCAGGCGGTTATTAAAGAAAGAGCCATCCAATCCGATATCGAAAGTCTCGGTTGTTTCCCATTTAAGTTGGCTGTTACCCATACGGTTCCAAGCGATAGCTGTATTCGATCCTGCTTTCTTTGCCCCATAAGTTCCCAGATAAGGGAAATAATTCCCTAGGTCAGAGTTTCCGATTGTAGCGTAGCTGGCACGGATACGTAAGTCGTTAAACCAATCATTAATAGTTGATTCGCTCCAGAACTTCTCGCGAGAGATACGCCAAGCGGCTGATCCTCCCCAGAATGTACCCCAGCGAGTGTCTGTCGGAAGGCTGGATAAGCCGTCCGTGCGGACAGAGGCTCCGATATAATATTTACTATCATAGTTGTAATTCGCACGGAACATATAGGAGGCTAATCCCATAAACGTTTTACCTCCGTATACGAATCTCTCACCAAATGTGTTAGAAATGATATGGTCGGTGAAGAATGCATCGGATATTTGTTGTACGGTTGCGTCCGTATATTCATATTCTTGATGGGTATACTCTTGTACCGCTGTCGCCGTCAGATTATGTACATCATTGAATGTACGATTAAAGTTGATTACGTTTTGCCAGTTCCAGTTTGTGTATGTGGTATTTACCTCATCCAATAAACCACCATAACCATATCCGTCTCCCGATTCCGGGTTCCATACCATGAAGTCTTTAACATTCGAGATGTCTAAGCCTGCTTGTGTCTTTAAAGTCAATCCATCCATGAATGTGATCTCAGCCCATCCACCACCTAATGTGCGGGTATTAGTCGTACGGTTTACGTTATTGTCTAATGCCCAAACGATATTCTGGATGCCATTATCAATATAGGAAAGGTTGCTTCCGCGGCCTAATGTCTTACGGTTTTCAGCGTCAATATTGTAACCTGTAGGATCATCCGGGTTGTATACGGATACGTTCGGTAACATGCGAGTACCGGCGAAACCTACGCCACCCAATGAATTCTCTTCATTCATGACACCGTTAATACGGGTACGGGTCATCTGGCCGTTTAATCCGATGCGTAACCATTTTGTCGCTTGTTGTGTCAAATCAGCCTTTAAGCTCAAACGGTTTAAGTCATTAGCGCGAATGATACCATCTTGTTCCGTGAAACCGAATGATACATAATATTGGCTTTTATCCGTACCTCCACTGGCGGATAAGTTATGATTGTGCTGGAAACCCGTACGGAAAATATAATCATTCCAGTTTGTGTCCGGTCCGTTCGGATCGTAAACAGCCTGTCCTTTCATTCCCCAGTTCTCATATTTCTCGTTAGCGATAGTCACGAAATCCTTCGCTCCCAGAAGATCATGCAATTTAGCTGCGCTGGCTGCGCTTACATAACCATCGTAAGTTACTTGAGTACGTCCCTTGGAACCTTTTTTAGTTGTGATCAATACAACTCCATTTGCCGCACGGGAACCATAGATAGCGGTAGCCGCACCGTCTTTCAATATTTCAATAGATTCGATGTCATTCGGATTAATATCTGACATCGCATTGTAAGAAGCGTAAGACATACCAAGACCGGTTCCGCTATTAGCGTTATCACCCGTGGCGATCGGCATGCCATCTACGATAAATAACGGCTGAGAGTTTGAACTGATCGTACTCATACCACGGATCTTGAATTGAGGGCCGCTTCCCAATACGCCACTAGGAGTCGTAACCTGTACACCAGCGGCACGTCCGGCTAATTGAGTGTCGAAAGACGCTGTTGCCAAGTTGCTTAAGTCTTCACCTCCTACTTTAGATATGGCACTCGTCACATCCTTTTTTCTTTGAGTTCCGTAACCGACAACCACGACTTCATCCAAGTTCTGAGAGTCGGACTCCATCGTGACTTTAATGATTGGTTTTACTGCCACTTCCACAGATTTCATACCGATGTAGGAAACGATTAGCTTTTTCGCGTTAGAAGGAACATCCAAGGTGAACGCTCCGTTGTAATCCGTTACAGTACCGGTAGTAGTACCAGCTACTACGATAGAGGCTCCAATGATAGGTCCATCGTCTTCCGCCGAGATAACCGTACCGGTCACCTTCGTGGTCTGAGCCGTTGCGAACGCTATACTTGCGAACAAGCATAGTAATAGATAAGTCAACCTTTTCATAGACACATACTTTTTGTTTAATTTGTTAATAAATAGATCGTTGTAATCAATTGTTGCCACTTAGTCGATTGACTTAGTTTCCGAAGAACTTCATGAGGGTAAGGTACTTTGGTGTTACTTCCTAGCATTGATGCGGGATTGAGTTAAAAATAATTTGCATATTAATACTATATATTAATACTAGAATGTATTAAATTAACATATAACTTAAAATAATCCGTATTGACAAAGTTCCGTGTAAGTTTATTTTTATTGTCAATATGTTTGTTTATTGCAAATATATCTTTATATTTGCCGTACAGCCATTAAAATAAAATGCTTACTGTAAATAGTACAATTAGACATAACAGATGTTTACATAGGTTGTATGTTCTATAATTTATTAAGATATTTGTAATAATTAATAAATATTGAACGGAAAAGTGATTTAGTTCTTCGGAGACTAAGGTGTTTCATAAATACTATCTAATGTATTTAAATAAAAAAGAGTATCTAATTAAAGATACTCTTTAGATATATGTGAATAGAGTGACCTATTTTGATTTTTATAGGCTTTTCGGAGGATATAATGCGTCCCACCACTCCGGTTGATCTTTCAACCACTTAGCAAACCATGCGTAAATCGTGTTATTCCACAAGATACGTTTGTCGTAATCCAGTATATGGTGGTTCTCTCCTTCTACCTGAACAAACGCTGTAGGCTTACCCAATAATTTTAATGCGGTAAACATCTGAATGCTCTCTCCAATCGGAACATTCGTGTCTGCGGTTCCATGTAAGAACAAGATCGGGGTATTGATCTTGTCCGCATTAAACAGCGGACTTTGTAAAGTGTACATATCCCGGGCATTCCATGGATAACTGTTAGCGCTAGCCAACGAGCTGTATGAATATCCCCAGTAACCTTCTCCCCAATAGCTGGTGATGTCGCTGATTCCCGCGTGAGACATGGCCGCTGCGAATATATCTGTTTTTGTTTGTAGGTATTGAGTCATGAAACCTCCGTATGAAGCCCCCATGCAACCGATTTTCTTCGTGTTGACAAAAGGATGCTCCTCACAGAACTTTTTCGTGCCTTCGATGATCTCGTCAGCGGTAAGTTTACCCCATGCGTTGACATGGCGTGCGGAGAACTCTTGACCGAACCCAGTCGCTCCACTGGGCTGTATGATGTAGACGATGTACCCTAAGCCGGCGTATACATGCGAAGGATAACGGCTTTCCATCACCCGGGCCGTAGGAGTTGTTCCTCCGTAATAATTCACGATCATCGGATATTTCTTGGTCGCGTCAAAATGAGGAGGGAGATAGAAGCGGCCGTAAATCGTGTCCCCTTGGGCGGAAACGAAATTCCAATCTTGCACTTCTCCTAAAGTGACGTCTCTCAAGATCTCTTTGGAGAGATCGATCAAGCAGGAAGAGGCGTCGTTTTTCAAGTTATAGGTATAAAGCCTTTGGGAATTGGAAGCGCTTAATCCGAAATAAACCATTTCGAAAGCTTGATTGGCGATGGAGTAATCGGAGATGACATCTTCCTTGGCTTGAAGTTGCTTAATCTTTCCGTTGGACGGGTTTAGACTATACATGCGAACACGGTCCTTATCTTTCGCCGTGATATAGATTTGTTTATCGAGGGCGTTCCACTTGTAGGAATCGACAGAGGGGTCAAAATCTTTCGTAAGCGGCTTTATACTTTTATCTGCTATATTGTATAGGAATAATTGCCCGTCGCTCGTATTCGATGTCTGTCCTTCTTTGATCTTTAATCCGATACCATCGAAAGCCTCTCCAGACGCGTCAACGAGTAATTGGGTGGCATCCGGGGAGAAAACGGCACGGCTTACGAATTTCTCACCTTTTATAAGGGTATCCACATGCATGGTTCGTAGATCCATCTTATATATATATGTACGTGAGAAAGGGCGCTCCGTTAAATTCGGTTCCCTGCGACTGAATAGCAGATAGTGGCCGTCTTGAGATATATCGTTGATGTAAGTAGAAGTATGTCCATAGGTGAGCCGTTGGAACAATCCGGTTCGCAGGTCATATTTATGGATAAACATACGGTTTCTCCATCCCGGTTGGCGATCATCCGGCACCAGTATCTCTTGGATCTCTTTTCGTTCTTGCGGTCCTTTCTCCCGTATGGAGAATAATAGATAGTCCTCGGTAGGTCCGAAACTGAAAGAACCCTCGGGCAATTGGCTGGCAAGGATGTTCTCCTTTTTATTGGTAGGGTCTAAGGTCACCAATTCCGTGCCTTTCATCCCTTTCCGGGTGTAATAGGCCAGATTGCTTTTAGGCATCCAGCGTAAGCTCTGTCCGTTCTCGAACAGTACGGAACCGGTAGCCTTGTCTAGTATCTGGGTAAATGAGGACTGCTTTCCACCGGGATAGGTTTCTTGATAGGAGACGATAATAAATTTTCCATTCGGGGACAGGCTGGCAGATTGGATGCGTTTACCATCAAATACATCACTTAATGTATAACGTTTCTCCGGATTGATGGTCGCAGTTACCACTGCGTCTTTTTCCGGGTTGAATGAGGCTTTTAAGGCATTCTCTTTGTGGCTCTCAGATAAATATTTAATTACGATTTCATAGCGTCGCGGCTCCAAGGTCAACGAGGCTTCTCCTTGGGTTAGTTTTGTGAGTTGTCCATCCACGTAGACTTCTGAAATCTCAGGGCCATTGATCCTTAAGGTGCCTTTTGTATAGCGGTCACTATTCAGGTAGAAGGAAACCAAATGTAGCGCGTAGGAAGAGGCCGAGGTTGGCAAGGTCAGCTCTCCGGAAGACGCCGCGTCAAGGGTTTGTCCGCTTTGGGAAAGGTTGCAGAAAGGAACGGTCGTGTTCAATAGTTCCTTGTCAGAGAATCTCTTACTGTTTACATCCAAGCTATCTGCTAGGAAAGGCTTTTTCACCTCGTAAGGGCCGGCGTAATTATAATGTCGCACGACAACCTCATCCGCCCATAGTGAGCAACAGGAGCATAGGGCTGAAAGAATTAAGATGTTTTTGTTTATCATGATATTTGTTATTTAGTATAAGATAAGAAAGCGAGATGGCAGGTATCTCTCAGCCATCTCGCTGTATCATTATCTTATAAGATTTCTATCTCATCTACGAACAAGAATGCGGGACTTCCGGCGCCACCGTGCCATTTTGGTAGTTTGCTGCTGTTGATGATAACCTCAACATAGCGGGCCTTTACCGGGGCGAAGGATATCTCTTGGGGATATAATCCGTCCTTGTCGTTTTGGGTCAGCTCCGGGATTTTCTTGGAAGCTACTTCCTTGAAATTCTTGCCATCATCGGATACCTTTACGGTTACGGCGGAGGCTCCCATGATCCAGTCACCTTTCACCACATTCGTATTGAAAGATACCTTTTGGATTTCGGTTGGTTCCTTTAGATCGATCGTGGCGTCAAGGTCTTTTCCTTGGAAACCCAGCCAATGGCCGGTCTTGTAATTACTACCTCCACGTAAGCCGTCTACCAATACCTGTGCCCCGTTGAAAACGTATCCTTTGCTGGGTTGCTCTTTCAAGGTGATGGGCTTCATCGTCGCTTTATTGAAGAAGATATCTTCTGAGAAGATGCGGCTCGTACCGTTCGGACGGACAACGATCGCCTTGAATTCGCAATCTTGGTTGATCTGTACCGGGCCTTCATACTTGATGCTGGCGATCGTAGGATCGCTACCGTCTACCGTATAATAGATATCTCCTTCACCCAACTTCGTCAAGGCTATGTCGAGTGTTCCGTTCTCCGTATTGGTGGTCAGGGAGGCGTTAATATCGAAGATATGCTTTCCGTAATTATATCCCAAGCGATCGTAAAGTTGTGTCATGCGGGCCACACGGGGCAGGAACGTCTGATAATCTTTCTTGGACGGATCGCTCCACTGGATATCGGCTACGGCGTCGATACGGGGCATGATCATGTATTCTACCTGTGAGAAGGTCGGGATATATTCCGTCCAGAGGTTGGCTTGCGCCCCGATCACGTACTTCTGGTCTTCAGGAGAGATACCGGCTGTCGGCTCAAAAGAATATACTTTCTCTAACGGCAAGTAACCACCGATAGCTTCGGGCTCAAGATCCGTATCCGCTGATTGATAGTAATCCAGATATACATATGTATTCGGTGTCATGACCACGTTATGCTTTTGCTTGGCGGCCTCGATACCTCCATCCATGCCTCTCCAGCTCATTACCGTGGCATTCGGGGCCAAGCCTCCTTCTAGGATCTCGTCCCAGCCGATGATATGGCGTCCTTTGCTCTCCACGAATTTCTCCATGCGGGAGATCACGTAGCTTTGCAAATATTCCTCGGCGGAATGCTTCTTATCTCCCTTGATACCTTCCGCCTTGATGCGAGCTTGGCATTTCGGGCATTTCTCCCAACGTACCTTCGGGCACTCATCACCACCTACATGGATATATTCGGACGGGAAAAGATCGATGACCTCGCTCAATACGTCTTCTAGGAATTGCATGGATTTCTCGTTTCCGGCGCAGATCACGTCGTCGGCTACTCCCCATTGACCCCATACGTCATAAGGGCCCCCGGTGCATCCCAGTTCCGGGTAAGTAGCCAAGGCTGCCAATTGATGTCCCGGCATATCGATTTCCGGGATGATCGTGATATGGCGTTCGGCGGCATAGTTGATGACATCGCGAATCTGGTCTTGTGTATAGAAGCCCCCGTATTCTTTTCCGTCATATGTTCCGGAGTTATGGCCGATCACGGTTTCCTTACGTTTAGATCCGATCTGTGTCAATTCCGGATATTTCTTGATCTCGATACGCCAACCTTGGTCATCGGACAGATGCCAGTGGAACGTATTTTGGTTGTGCAAGGCAAGGATATCGAGATACGTTTTTACCGAATCCACCGGGAAGAAATGGCGGCTGACATCCAGCATCATGCCTCTATAGGCAAAACGGGGATAGTCGTTGATGGTAGCTGCCGGTAATTCTACGTTCATCCCTTGGGCCGTGGCCGGGATCGATTTACGTAATGTCTGGATACCATAAAATACGCCGGCATCCGTGCTTCCGGCGATCCGTATCCCGTTATCGCTAACGGTCAGTTGATATCCTTCCGGATTCTGGATGCTTTGGTCGATAACGAGGCTGATCCCCTTACCGGGCTGGCCGGTAGCGGTTGCTAATTCATAGCCCGTGATTTCCTTGATATAAGAAGCGAGGAACTCGGCGTTCTTCTTCATCTTATCATTGCCCTCCGGATAAAATATCTTCGTGGATGGACTTAGGACGAAAGGATTTCCGTTCGTCAATGTTACTTCTTGTGGCAAAGGCACTACTCCGTAATCTCCTTTTACGGCCTTACCACCGGAGCAAGCGATCATTCCCGTGCAAAATGTCAGGACGAGCGCTAGTTTGCTTAGGCTGTTCATGTGTTTAGAGTTTAGAACGTAAAACAATAATTGATTCAGTATCACCGCCCAAAGATAAAAAGAATTAGCCGTTTTATCTAATGCTTTTACACTTTTGATGCGATAACCTTAGGGACTTTGTCTATATATAGAGACTATTTATCAACTGGTGCATGATCGTCCACCAGTTGTTGCATGATCATCCAACAGTTGGTGGACGATCATGCAACGGCTGTTGGATGATGAATACTTCTATAAGAAATGTCTAAGGAATATGGAAGAAACACCTAAGCTCTAAAGGGAAAAGGGCCAGGGACTAAGGGAAAAGAAACGTCTTCTTGAGAGGTATTTCCTTGTCCTTCTTATAATATGTATTCACACGTTTTACGGTTGTGCAGCGGATGTAAGCGTCATGGCAGTAGATGAGCGCTTGCCTTTTTTCGGCGGCTTCGGCAAGCATGCGCAGTTTCTCGTTGTATGACGTGACCGGATACGTGTCGTAAGCGGAGATCCATTCCGGGGATACGCTGGCTACAAGGGGGATAACATCTCCGGCAAAGACAAAAGTCCGATCTTCCGTATGGATATAGGGAACAATTTGCCCCGGAGTGTGCCCATCATACAAGCGTAGCTCTATCGTGGGGCAAATCGAAGTGTCGGCATCTAGCAGCCGTAAGGAATTAGCATCCGCGACGGCTTGCATATTCTCGATAAAATAGGAATCTTTCTCCAAGGCGTTCGGATGAAGGAAATTCTCCCATTGCTTGCGGCTAACCCAGTGGTTCGCATTTGGGAATGAGAGAAATAAATGTCCGGTAGATTCATCCTTTTGCGTGGTATAACCGCAATGATCGAAATGGAGATGGGTGAGGACAACATCCGTGATTTCCTCCGGTTGAATTCCCCGGTTTCGTAGTTCCGTGCCGAGGTCTACCAAGTTGAAGAAGCGGTAATAACTTAGTTGTTTTAAGTGTTTATTTCCCGCTCCGTTATCTACTAGGACGATGCGTCCGTCATCTGTTTTTATGACAAGGCTACGCATGGCTAGCACGCAACCATTTGTCTCGTCGCTCGGATAGCGACGGCTCCAAGCGCTTTTAGGAATGGCCCCGAACATGGCGCCTCCGTCGGCGTAGAAGTAGCCGGTATCGATGATTTGTAGTTTCATGGTTTCTGCATTCTTTCTTTGGGGGAGTAAAGGTATGGTTTTTATCATACTCAATAGTATAATAAATGTAAAAATGACTGGTTTAAACGTTCGTTTAGACTAGTCGTCCGCGAAGTTAACCATTAATTTAAATTAAGCAACATTCATTTAAATCATTTTTCGATTCTATTAGTAATAAGACTTATAATCAATACATTACATCCAATATTAAAATTGTGTCAAATGCACTATCCCATCCATCAAAATGACTAGTCTAAACCAACGTTTTAGCTAGTCATTTTTATTAGGGACTGCGCTCAGAGATAGCAGAAAGTAGGTTTTTGGTGTTTGAATATTGTTAATCTCAATTAATTATAACCATTTAATAATAAAGATGGAAAAATGTAGTAAGAAGAGCAAGCAATTGTGTTTAAGCTTGTTCAAACCAAGTGTTATGATGCTTACCACGGGATTCCTATGTATGGCCTCCTTTCAAGGATTGGCGGCTGTGGAACCCTCGCACAACTACGGACCGAATGTTGAATCGGTCATGCAAAATGGTAAGACTGTTACGGTTAAGGTTTCAGATTCAATGGGTGAGTTGATCGGCGCGAACGTGTTGGTCAAGGGAACTACTATCGGTAACGTAACCGACATGAACGGCTCGGTTACGTTGCAAGATGTGCCCGCAAACGCTGTTTTGGAAATCTCTTATATCGGTTACACGACCAAGGAAGTCCCGGTTGGCAGTCAAAGTGTTATAAATGTTACGTTGTCGGAAGATTCCCAGGCTCTTGAAGAGGTCGTGGTCGTAGGTTACGGTACGATGGAGAAGAAGCAAGTGACCAGCTCCGTTACCTCATTGTCTGCCGGCGATATGATGAAGGGTGTGGGTGGTGCCGATATCACCAGCTCTTTGCAAGGTAAGATCAGCGGTTTGATCTTGCAAAATAATGGTAGTGCCAATGGTACGACCACGATCCAGTTGCGTGGTTTGACCTCTATCAACTCTGGTAAGGCTCCATTGATCGTTGTCGATGGTTTCCCGGGAGGTGATATTCGTGCCTTGAACCAAGACGATATCAAATCTATCGATGTGCTGAAAGATGCTTCCGCTGGTGCGATCTATGGTACACGTGCTGCTTCGGGTGTGATCTTGATCACAACGAAGAGTGGTTCTAACACGAATGGTAAAGTAAAATTGAATTATAGTACTGAGCTTTCGAAGAAACAAAACTATGGCCGTCCAGATATGATGACCGCCGATGAGTATCGTAATCGTACGGACGTGAATATCATTGATTACGGGCAGAACGCTGATTGGTGGGACGCTCTTTTGCAGAAGGATAACTTCTCGCAAAAACATCACCTCTCTTTGGAGCTAGGTACCGAGAACGCACAAGTGTACACCTCTTTCTTCTATGAGACCAACGAAGGCATCACGATTAAGGATAACCGTAAGGACTATGGTGGACGCTTGAATGCAAACTTTAAGCTGTTCGATGGTTGGTTAGAGATCCGTCCGATCGTGGATTATCGTCAGACTGCTCGTACTTCCGATGGATCGGATGAGGATAAGAAGGCAAACTTCAAGCAGGCGTTGTATAATAACCCGACTCGTTCCCCATTTGACCCGGAAAGCCCGAGCGGATATAACGTATGGACCGGAGAAACTTTGGACTACAATATCGTAGCGGATCGTATGCTTTCCGACTACGAGGGCTTGGATAAATGGTTTAAGCCTGAGGTGACGATGAAATTGAACATCAAGCCGATTGAAGGTTTGAGCTATTCTCAGACATTGGGTTACGAGAACCGTCAGTGGGAGTTGCACCAGTTCCGTTCTCGCTATCACCGAGAGGAGGTGACAAACAACCGCGGTGGTTGGGCGAAATTGGAATTCTCGAAGACCGAACATCTTACTTCTGAGGGTTACTTCACTTACCTGAAAGAATTTAAGGGAGGTCATAGCTTAAATGCCGTTGCCGGTTACTCTTATTTCGAGAAGAATGGAGAGAATTTCAATGCGGAGAACTATGATTTCGGTGTAGAAGGCCTGAAGTATTGGGACTTGGAATCCGGATCTTATTTGACCGACGGTAAGGCAAAGATGGGATCTAAAAAAGATATTACGGAACGTTTGTTCGCTCTTTATGCCCGTGCCAATTATTCATATAATGATAAATATATGGTAACGGCTACGATCCGCCATGAGGGTTCCTCGAAGTTTGCCGCAGAGAACCGTTGGGGTAATTTCTGGGCGTTGTCTGGAGGTTGGCGTGTATCTGGTGAGGAATTCATGAAAGAGTTTGATTGGGTAAATGACTTGAAGATCCGTTTCGGTTATGGTGTGACCGGTAATAACGACTTCGATGCTTCCTATATGGCTAATACGTTAAGTCGCGACCAATATTGGATGCTTCCGAGTGGTAGCTGGGCGTTTGTTTATGGACCGAGCTCTAACGTGAACCCTTATTTGGGATGGGAAGAGAAGAAAGAGTGGAATATCGGTGTGGATTACTCATTCTTTGGCAACCGTATGTATGGTAAGTTCGATTACTATCGTCGTAAGATCGATGGCATGATCTACGAGGTGAATGTTCCACAGCCACCGTATCCAAATGGCAAACAATGGCAGAACATTGGCGAGATGGAGAGTAAAGGATGGGAGTTCGAGGTTGGTGGTGACATCATCCAGAATAAGGACTTCACTTGGACTTCCAGCTTGAATATGAGCCATAACTCAGGTAAGATCCTTACGATGTATGGTAACAATTCACGTATGGATGGTAACGCTATGGATGAACCGGGATGGCCGGGCGATGCCTCTCGTATTGAAGAGGGGGCAGAGATCGGTGCGTTCCATATGTGGAAATTCGCTGGATTCGACGATAAAGGAGACTTCCTTTTGTACAATAAGGATGGTGAGGTTATACCTGCTTCCCAAAAGAGTGTAGACGACAAACAATATATCGGTAATTATCTACCTAAGGTGATGATGGGATGGAACAATACCTTTACCTATAAGAATTTTGACTTGGGTATTAATATGCGTAGTTGGATAGGTTTCGATGTCTTGAATACTTATCCGATGTACTTGGGTATCCAGGGACAGAGTGGTGCCGGCCAGTGGAATCTTTGGAAACCGGCGCTTGACGATCCGAAGTATAAGGACATTCGCGGCGTGAAGCAGCTTTGTGACTACTTCTTGGAGGATGGCTCGTTCTTGAAAATTGATGCGATTACGTTAGGTTATACATTGGCGTTGAGTAAGTATACAAAATGGGCAGAGCGCCTGCGTGTATATGGAACTGTCGGCAATGTAGCGACTATTACAGGATATAGCGGACATAATCCGGAAGTGAATATTACCGGTTGGGAAGGCGGTGTCGATAAGGTTTGGAACTGTGATCCGATAGTTCGCACCTATACGTTAGGTATTCAAGTAACATTCTAAAAAGGTAAGAAGAAAATGAAAATTAGCAAGATAACAAATTGGTTGGTAGCCGGAGCTGCTTGCTTGCTGCTGGGTACCTCTTGTGACGTGGATCCTACGTTCTATTCGCAGGTTGTTCCCGACACGTATTATACGAATGCAGATGCGGTTTGGTCGCGTTTTAATCGTCCTTTTACGCATTGGCGTTGGTGGGTAGCTCATAACGACGCTCGTGTGCGCTTGATGGAAGTGGGAACTGATGCTATGTGTGTGCCTACTCGTGGTAATGACTGGTTTGATGGCGCCGTTTATCAGAACATGCATCATCATCATTTTATGGATGATATGAGCCCGATGAAGGATGGATGGGACTTGACGACGATGGGTGTGGCTCAGTCGTGGAGTGCCTTGGAGGATTTGGAGAATATTGATTTCGTATCGGTGGGTTTGACTGAGGAGGATCGTGTATCAATGATTAATCAGTTGAACGTATTGGCTGCCTCTTTTTATTTGGATGGTTTGGACATGTTTGGTGGTATGCCTCTTTACACATCTACGAAGGAGGATGTGAAGGCTCGTGCTACAGATGTGGAGACTTTCCATTTTATCGACTCCTTGTTGGATGTATCTATGCCGAATCTTCCGTTGAAGGAGACCTTGGGAGCACCCGAGACGAACGTTATCCATCGTGCTGTGGCTGCGGCTTTGAAGGTTCGTTTGTATTTCAACGCTGAATCGTATATCAATAAACCGATGTATGAGGAGGCCGCTAAGATTTGTCAGGATATTATCGATGGAAAGTATGGTCAGTATAAATTGGCCAACCATTTCACCGAGATATTTGGTTGGGGTAATGAGACTTGCCCGGAGATTATCTGGACAGTACCTTCCGAGAATGCCAAAGGTGAGACGGATGGTGGTTTGACTGCCTTCACTCTTCCCTATAATTTCAAGGATTTCTTAGGGGGCTTGCAGGATGCTAGTGGTAATAATGGGCTTTGCCTATGCCCTAGTCGCGATCCGGAGGGTAACTTGTATAAGTTTAACGTAGGTAATCCATACGAGACATTCAACGACAAGGATATCCGTAAGCAGCAGTATGTATATGAGGGTGGTCGCAAATACCGTGGTATGTTTATCGTTGGTGAGTTGCAAAACCCGGATTTCCCCGAGTATAAATGTCTGGGTGCCCGCGAGTATGCCGGCAAGGTCTTGAATGTCGTAGACCAGATCGCTCATATCAGCCAGGTGGGCAATACGGTAGCCAGTCTTAAGGATCTGACTTCTACGATTGCCGATGCAGAGGAGAACTCAGGCGTGCGTGTTCTTAAATTTAGTCCTCTGCCTAATCAAGATGAGTTCAAGGAACGTTTCAACCCAGATTGTCCTGTAATTCGTCTGACAGAGATCTATTATACTTTGGCGGAATGTAAGATGCGTTTGGGCGATAAGAATGGTGCGGCCGATATCATCAACTCCATCCGTAAGCGTAACTTCGAGGGTGGAAACGACCCGGATCCTGTTACCGCTGCCAATTTGGATAAATACCGTATGCTGAAGGAATGGATGCAAGAGTTCTTGCGCGAGGCCCGTCGTCGTACGGACTTGATCCGTTGGGACGCATATGTGACAGAGGATTGGTGGGATCATAAGGCTACGAACGATGAGAAATACAATCGTTATCCATTGCATCAATTGTCATTGGGTGCGAACCCGTTGTTGGAACAGAACCCGGGATATTAATAAGTTAAACTTAATATAAAAAAGGAGGTATGTTGCAGAGGCATACCTCCTTTTTCTGATATGGCGTGGAAAACGCAGTAGTACTTACTTGACTGGAGAATATGTACTTCATCGGGCAAATAAGTATATATTCGTAGACGAAGTAAGTACTACTGCGTTTTCCGGCATATAATTTTGATTGATTTATAACGTGATGAAACAACAATTAATTAGCTTGTTTTTTTGCGGTGTATTATTATTGCAAGGTTGTACCGAAAAGAAAAATGAGGCACAACTAGAGAAGACTCTATCTGTCTATCAAGTAGATTTGAAGTCGGAATCACCCAAAGAAAGTATTGATCGATTTCTGGCCGGTATGGAGATCCGGTTGTTACCTTTGGAGTCGGGAGACAGTATCCTGTTTAAAGGCTCCGCCTCTACCATCCATTTGGCAGATGATGATATATTCCTTTTAGATGCTTCTCAGCGTGTGATTTTCCGTTTCGGCAGGGATGGTAAGTTCAAGAACAAGATCTTTCGGAACGGGCAAGGCCCGGAGGAATATAACGTGCTATTCAATATGGCTTTGTTTGACAATAAGGTTTATGCTTTGGATAATACGAAGATCCAGCTGTATGACTATGAGGGTAATTATCTCAAAACTGTTCCCCTGAAAAATGATGGTCGTCAGGTAGCTGTCGCTAAAGATGGCACGATAGCTGTCGCTTCCAATTATATCCAGCCTTATCAGCTAACCCTATATCGTCCGGATGGTACGATCTCCGAATATTTACCTAGCGATAAGAACTTATTGAAACAGCAAATCTCTCAGTCCACCTATCATTCGTTGAAGAGATATGGCGATCGGATCTTGTTGACAAATTATTTTGATCCATCCATCTATCAGCTGGAAGATACCGTGTCTGCCTTCGCCACGCTTGACTTCAAAGGCATGAATATCCCCTCCGATATGTTTAGTGGTACGGATGAGGAGATCGCCAACCGGTTCCGTGAATACCGCGAGGGAGATAAGGCCATTCTCTCATTCGATCGCTTGACCGTTACGGACGACTGGGTTGTGTTTGCGCCTTCTTTGATCTGGGATCCATGTGTGGTTTATTATAACCGTAAGTCGGATACTTATCTTCTGAATAAGAACTGGGGGCAACCTTACGATTTGTTCTTCGGAGGCTACAGGGCACCGGACGGATATGATGAGAAGAGCCGGGAGTTTTACCAACTGGTCAATGCCGTAGAGCTGAAAGAGGTCGTAGGGGAAATCGCCAAAGCGGCCCCGAATTATCAAGATACCTATCCGTTTTTGAAGGGTGTGGATGTATCCCAAATAGATGATAATACGAATGATTGGATTGTATTCTTTAAGTTACGGTCTTAGAGGATATATAACTTGTATGGGAGAATATGACCGATCTCTGTATTATCTTCAACGATGTGATCTGCTATTAGTTCTTATTCAAAATGGGAGGAATTGCGTTTGATCAAGCGTTTTTTCCTGCCAGTCAAGCGTATTGTCAAGGAAAGTTTTTGAGATCATATGTTCTTATCTTGTTCCGATAAAAAGGAATGTCTATCTTTGTTCATGGTAAGTATATCTAAACGATCATCGCTATGAACCAGACAATTTATCCTGATACTTCATACCCTTCATTCTGCGCAAAAATGCGCGAATCAAA
>OJMG01000778.1_pt1 | contig 31104 bp, 32 predicted proteins | sample 1597141 | NCBI WGS metagenome assembly OJMG01 (sample SAMEA2452119, study PRJEB22498) | human gut metagenome | biome: human feces; feature: human gut; material: feces | place: Australia | collected 2012 | reverse complement strand
CCGCGATCGTTTCCATTCCATTGATCATCAAGAGTTTTTTAAGCGGTGATTATGTACGCATTATCTCTTTGATCATATTTACTATAAGTATGATCGGTCTTTATGGTGCAAGTACTGCTTATCACTCTTTTAATATTTCACCAATGATCAATAAGAAGTTAAAGAAACTTGACCATGCAATGATCTTTGTTCTGATCGCTGGTTCTTACACACCGATCTGTACGATCGTTCTTGGCGGCACGCTTGGATATGGACTTTTATCCGTGATCTGGATCATCGCGATCCTTGGTATCGTATTTAAGATGTTCTGGGTAACTTGTCCGAAGTGGGTATCTTCTGTCATGTATATCGCAATGGGATGGCTTTGTATCGTTGCGATCGCACCGATCATCCATAGTTTATCCAAGACATCTTTTGGATGGCTGCTTGCTGGCGGTATCATTTATACAGTTGGTGGTGTGATCTATGCACTAAAGATTCCTTGGTTCGAAAATCACTGGAAGAATTTTGGTCTGCATGAGATCTTTCATCTGTTTGTTATGGGTGGAAGTTTATGCCATATGATCTTAATGTTCCAGATTTAATTTTTGCTCCTGTTGGTAGTTTTCTATTAACAGGAGTTTTTCCTTTCTGGTAAGACGTTTGATCTTTGCTTCTTTACTCATTGCTTCCTGCTTCGTATCAAATTCTTCAAGATACACAAGTTCTACTGGTCCTCGTCCTCTTGTATATTTTGCACCTTTTCCTTCATTATGCATCTTCAGGCGATGTTTGATATCGTTAGTCCATCCTGTGTATAAACTGTTATCACTGCATTTTAATATGTACGTTACATTCTTCATCTGTCTTATCCTCTGTCTATCTGTATATTGATCCAGCCCTGATCTTCATTTTCTTTGAAGAAAGGCTGTCAGATGTTCTCTGACCGCCTTTCCTCTACATCAACCAGATATGTTATGGCTGTTATTTTCTCACTTTATTTTATTCCAGATATTTTAAAGGGTCTACACTTTTTTTATCTTTTTCCATCTGAAAATAGAGATTCGTTCCTTCTAATGTATAATAACTTGTCGGCTCTGCGACTTTTGCAATAACTTCTCCTGCATTGACCATTGTTCCTTCTTTTACTCTGATATCTTTAAGCTGTCCGTATAATACGGTATATTCATTTCCAAGATCCATCAATACCGTTTGTCCATATTCTGCTGATTTTTTAATTTCTCTTACCTTTGCCTTACGGACTGCCTTCACCTCGTCTCCTTCTTTTGCTTCGATCAGGATTCCTTTGTTGATACGGTACTGGTCAAGAGATTCAAAATAGATGGTTGAATTTACACTGTATGGAAGAATGATATTACCTTTGATCGGCCATGTCAGTTTGGATGTACCATTATACGTAACACTTTCACTCATGGTACGTTTCATTTGTGCCGTTGTCTCTGTTTCTTTCTTGTCTTGCGTTGTTGTTTTTGTTTTTTCCTGTGTTGCGCTGTTATTAGCTCCGATTGATTCTTCTTCCAGGCTGACTTCCTGTTTTGCCTGATCTCTCCTCTGGCGGAATGTCGCACTGTAGTACGCCATGATTCCAAGAAAGAATACGAATCCTATGATCATTGCCCCATAATATTTGCGCAGCGGAAATGGGTTTTGTTTGTTATTTTTTCTCATTTTCATCACCTCAAACATAGTTTTGCCCATTTCCATCTGTTTATTCATATAGTTTTTGAATCATTGTTTTTGGATAGTAATATTTTAATATTTTTTGATAGGTTTTTCCTTGCTTTGCCATCTGATCTGCACCATACTGGCTTAGTCCTAATCCATTTCCCTTTCCGAGACAGATGATCCTTAAATTTCCTTTATATTGTTCAAAATAAAAATTATTGGATGCCAGTTGCAGCCATCTTGCAAAATCTTCTCCGGAAATGATATATGATCCGGCCTTGATCTGTTTGACATATCCATTCTTTGTTACCGTTAAAAGTCTCAGATTTTTTTGTAATTGTTGTATGGTGATTTTCTTTTTCATGTGTTCTTCTAGTATAATCTGCATCCTTTGATATGAAATTGTCTTAATTGACATATAATCTTTGGATTCGATATCACTTAAACTTTCTTTCTGTCTTAGATAAGGAATCTTTTTCCCGAACCATTCACTTGCATCTAATGTCATCCCCACACTCACTGCATGAAAATATGGTTCGATCAATGCTCCTTTGTATGTGATCACCTTTCCGATTGTTTCTTTGACTGCTTTTTTTCGTTTCTGATCCATGATCTCATAGGCACGATCTCCCAATTTATTCTTATATTGTTCGTCTTTGTACACCTGATATGGTATGCTTTCCATCTTTATCTTCTTTGATCTGCCCATTTTCCGGATCAGATCTGTCCTTAAGATCACAGCCTGACATTTGATCGTTTCTTCTTCTTGATCCATGGAAATCTGTCCTGGGAGGATTTTTAAAAGGTAACTTTCCAAATCAATATCTTGGTCCTTGTCTTGTATTTTATATCCACTGTCATAGTTTTCAAACGAAATATTTTTCTTGTTTTCTTTATTGATATATATCGTAATAATATATGGAATCGTTGTTAACAAAAAAAATAAAAATAATATATATGTCATTTTGTACCTCATTCCAATCCTCCTTTTGTCCGTCTTACTATTTTATGTTACAATAGAAAAAAATATGAAAGGACTCTTATATTTTATGAAAAGATATGATTTTACAATTACATCTGACCGTGGACTTCACGCACAGCCTGTAGCTGCTCTTGCAAGTATCGCATGTAAAAGTGCTTCTTGTGTTACACTAGAATATGATGGAGGAGAAATCGATGTATCCAATGCGATCCGTCTAATGTCTGCTTGTATCTCCTACAATGATAAAGTAAGTCTGATCGTTTCTGGATCTGATGAGGATGAAACAATGGAGAAATTAAAGGAAATCGTCACTTCACAACTTTTATAAGAATACTGTTCGTTTTTATCAGATTATGTTATACTGAAGTTGTTATAGGGCAGCTTATCCTGACCCTTCTATTTTTATGTTGAAAAGGAGTATTCAATGGATATAAATCATCTTACCTTGCTCACAGATCTTTATGAATTAACCATGATGCAAGGATATTTTAAAACAGGGAATGATGAAACTGTAGTTTTTGATGTTTTTTACCGTGATAATCCTTCTGGAAGTGGCTATGCGATCACTTGCGGACTCGATCAGGTCATTGATTATATCAAAAACTTATCTTTTTCATATGATGATATTGAAAAAGCGAAAAAATGCACGTTTCTTAAGGTCTATAATGATTTGTTTTATGATAACTTTGGGATTAAACATAGTACTTTAAAGTTGAATGCCCTTGATGGGACTTTAGTTGGCAGAGGGTGTATTCTCAAAAAAGACGAGATGCCTGAATATGAAAGATTTATACCGAAGAAAGAATTTATTAAAAATGATAATAGATTCAGTCCTCCGGGAGTAGAATGGCTGTATTTAGCACTCGGAAATGAATCAGATATACATCAATGTGCACAAGCTGAATGCAGAGCACATGTAGGGGATGAATTTGGATTCTGCCATTTCGCACTTGAAAAGGCTTATGGTGATATAAAGATTGTTGATTTAACAATTGCAGACGATAAAAGTTATGAACAGTTAAATCATATGCTTGAATCATACGGTAATGCACAAGTAAAAAAAGGAGTTAAGATAGCAAAAATATTAGGTCGAGTTCCTCAATATAGTGTAAATAAGACAGAATTCAAACGAATATTTACAGAGTGGGCTGTTTATACATATTCAAAACTGCTTTCAGAGCAGATATTTGAACCAATAGATGATTCGGCTGATAAGGGTATAATGTACGCACCTTTTCAGACTATGGCTCAGTATTATAGATCGCTTGGATATTCTGGTATTATTTATGGAAGTACGGTGTCGGAAGTTGGCCGAAACATTGTACTTTTTGACAAGGAAATAGCGAAACCATGTGGTTCAATTGAGAAGTATACGGTTTCTTGATTCGCAAAATTTACAAGGCCTATTATAGAAAATGATAGGAAGGTACTAGAAAATGGAGTACATAGGTATTGAAATATGTGTAATAGTTGTGGTGGCAATATGCATATTCATTATTCAACGAAAAAAGAATAATCAAGAGGTAAATGCAAGTGCGGATATCAAAACAAACGCAGAGAAACATGCGATAGCTGTTTCTGATGATGCACCTACTGAATTAACTATCGAGATGGAAATGCTTCCTGCAGAAGTCATCAAGGATGAGAATGCACTGGTTGAAATCACGGATAGTAAAGTCCTTGCTCATGTAAATAGATTTTTTGAATAAATTTAATTTAACAGAGGTATTGATAAAAAGTATTTAAATTGCCTTTTCGCGAAAAAAAATACGTTCTGTTACGAAAAACAAAAGAAAGGAGTTTTGCAAATGGTATTGCTATCACGTATACGTGATAGCGTATAATAACAGTGATGACACCGTTTCTATGCTGGCGGATTACGCAAAATATATGAAGAAATATACAGAAATGACTAAGAAAATGGATGATATTGAAAGCATGGATCTGAATGATGCTGAAAATTTATATTTTTTGGATGTTCAGACAAGAGTAAATGCAAAACTTGCAGAGATTCAATAATACTGATTAAAAAAATTTATATGTCTCAGAATCCCTTTACATACGTAAAAAATGTATGTAAAGGGATTTTTGTGTCATGGTGACCGAAAATATAATTGCATTTGCTAATCGTTAATCAGATTATAGAATTCGTAAAATAATTGTACAGCTAAAATTTCCAATTGAGTCCGTTAATTACTGTCTGCCAAATATTTGCTTCAGGGTATCTATGACAGTTGTAATGTGCAGTAAAGGCAATATGGAAAATTGTGATTGTAACGGCAGCAGTTGATAAGATATAATCGAATTATAAGAGAAAAGCAGGAAAGGACGAGGTAAACAGTATGAGAGCAGAAGATGATCTTACGTATCAGGAATACAAAGATGGGGTTCATGATTGCATGATTCAGTATGAAAAGTTTGGCTGGACACCGAGGCAGGTGACTGATTGGATGACAGAAGAAGATAATGATATGCTCATCGGCACATCAGAGGCACTTTGAATCATTTCTGTCGGAGCTTATGAAGTGGAGCATGATATTCTGGAGGAGAGGGTGCTGGAGCAGCTGTCGTATCATATTCCACGCTATGAGATGGGAAAATACAACGACATCACGCCGGAAGAGCGGGAGCTTCTGGAAAAGGACATCGCATTTATCCGATCAAAGGTAGAACTGTGGAAACTGAAGAGTTATGGAGATTAAATGTAAACGCAAAATAGCAAGTACCTGTTCAAAATCATCCAATGTGAGATAATAGACTCATCACTACAAAGTCCAAATAGTTTAGTACTCAACTTTTTAGACTTTACCACAGGAGGTGAGTCATGAAATCTCACACAAGTTTAGTTGCACAGCAAACCCGTCTGAGTGAATGGGCTGATCAGATCAGAGACTGTCAAAACCGTCCGCAAGGAATGAAGATCGATGAATGGTGTCAACTGCATAACATTACAAAAGCGAATTATTACTGGAGGCTCCGAAAAGTCCGTGAGGCTTACCTGGAAACTGCGGAGCAGACACAAACATTTGTAGAAGTTCTGTCTCCTACAATCCATCCGGTAAATATGACATCGGAGCATAAAATTGCTGCCGTGATCAGAGGTAGAAACCACCTTACTTTGGAAATCACGGAACAGGCATCTGCCTCATTTCTAAAAACACTTTTGGGAGTGATCAGCAATGCTCAATGATGGCTCTGGGTTCAAAAAAGTGTATCTGGCGACCGGATTTACAAATCTGTGCAGAGGACGGATTTCTCCTTCTGTACAAGCGGATTGAAAACGGGAACTTCCGATGGATCCGTACAAAAGAGGAAGCACGGGAGATCACCATAGACCAGTATCAGATGCTGATGCAGGGTCTGGAAATGGTTGCCCGACATCCAATAGAAGAGATTACGGATCCTGGATTTTCCTTGTGATTTGTGCAAAACGCAGAAAATAAAATCATTTTCGTCCATGTCAGGTTATCCTGTGCGATATAAAATTTAAAGTTATCCACCGTCAAAATGACGAAGGTGACAGAATTCAAAAATAGTCAAAAACCGTTGGCTCTGCTATAATAGCACTCAGGAAAGTGAGGTTAGGTTATGGCAGTTAAGTATACGGAGGAACAATTAAACAGTGCTGATAAGTCGTTTCTTATCCAGCTTCTTTTACAACAGCAGGAGCAATTGGAAGCCATAACAAAAGAGCTTCACGCATCGAATGAAAAAAAGTGACCATCGGAAAGAATGCATTTGCAAACTGTACAAAACTGAAAAAAGTTACCGTAAATGGCAATAAACTGAAAACCATCGGAAAAAATGCTTTCTCAGGAGATAAGAAATTAAAAACTATCAACATGAAGAAGGTAAAATTCCTGAAAACTGTCGGAAAATCTGCATTTAAGGGAATTTCCAAAAAGGTAACCGTGAAAGTTCCGGGAGCAAAAAAGGCAGCTTACAAGAGACTCTTCAAAAAGGGTGGTATTGCAGCAAACAGAATCAAATAATAAGTTGACAAAATATAGTGTAAAATAATTTTCTAAAACAAAGCGTATGCAGATTCCGACAGGATATTCAGAATCTGCATACGCTTTTGAGTTTGCGAGAAAATGTGTTTTACGAGGCTGTAAAAAATCTTGTGTCTTTGGAAAGTGAATCTTTCTGATAAGAAATAGATATGTAAGGTTTTGCTGTCGAATTTATAATTCTGTTGTTGTCGAATCTATCTTTCTATTTACAGTATAACCATCTGATAAGATTTTATACATCCGTTTTGATTTTTTTGCATGACAAATAAGACATTGTATTGATTGCTTTTTTCGTGGGCGCTGCCCACACCCGACCTCTGGAATAGAGTAGGGAAATTCTGGCAATAATACAAATGCCGACGGAATAGAAAGGAAGCGGGAATGGTCAGCTTTGGAGCAAATCCATTCCTGCTTTTCTTTTCTCTACAGACAGTTGGTAAGCCGTTCTCCATACAAGACAATCAACTGATTCAACACCTGATCCCAGTTCCGATATCTCTGTGTCCATTTCCTGACTACGTTTTCGCTGGCAAGATACAGCATCTTTTCCAGTGCTGTATCGCTTGGAAATACACTCTTGGTTTTTGTGACTTTCCGGTATTGACGGTTCAATCCCTCTATGATGTTAGTTGTGTACATAATACGTCTGATATCATTTGAAAACTGGAAAAAGGAACTTACATCTTCCCAATTATTTTCCCAGTTGCTGATAGCATAGGGATATTTCTTTCCCCATTTCTCCTTAATGTTCTCCAGTTCAGATAAAGCTGCTGTTTCATTCGGAGCATTATATACTGCTTTGAAATCTGAGGAAAACTTTTTCAGATCATTATAGTTCACATACTTGAAAGAATTACGCAGCATATGGATGACGCATCTCTGGATCTCTGCCTGCGGATAGACTGCCTGTATAGCTTCTTTAAAGCCGGGAAGCCCATCTACACAGAAGAAAAGTACATCCTTTACTCCGCGGTTCTTCAGATCATTAAGCATTCCAAGCCAGAACTTGCTGGTTTCATTAGCTCCTACTGTGATGCTGAGGATATCTTTGTACCCTTCCACTGTAACACCAAGAACAACATAAGCAGCACGGCTTAAGATCCTGCCATCCTCCCGGACTTTGTAATGAATACAGTCCATAAAGACAAACGGATAAACCGGATTCAGAGGACGTGACTGCCACTCCTTGACCTGAGGAAGGATCTTATCCGTGATCTTGCTGACCATTTCTGCCGATAATTCAATTCCATAAAGATCCTGAAGCTGGTCATGAATGTCACGTGTACTCATACCACGTGCATATAAAGAGATCACTTTTTCTTCAATTCCAGAAATATCCCTCTGATATTTAGGAATCAGCTTCGGTTCAAACTCCCCATTGCGGTCTCTTGGTACATCAATTTGGAATTCACCGTACTGGCTTTTTAAGTTCTTTGTGGAATGACCATTTCTTTTGTTGTCTGTCTGCAGATCTCCCTTATGATTTTTTTCATAACCGAGAGTTGCATCCAACTCTGCCTCCATCAGCTCCTGCAGGATATCTTTGAAACTGTCTTTCAGAAGCGTGTATACATCTGCAACGCTACTAATGTTGTTTTCTGAGATAATCTGTCGAATTTGTTCCTTTGCAACTGCCATAAAAAATACTCCTTTTCGATAAGAATTGTCATATCTGAATTCTTACCAAAAAGGAGTTATTTTTTACCAAAAACACAAACTATTTTACACTACCATCAATTTTTAAAGCAGTAGCAATTTGCTCAACAGACAAGCCAAGATCAACTAAGGAAAGAGCATCTTCCCTTTTAATATTTTCGGTAGCTGTTTTGATACCATCAGCTACCCCAGCCTCATATTCCGCCTTACGGAGTTTACGTTCTTCCAGTTCTTTGTCGTATTCGAATATACTCATGGAGATCACCTCTGCTTTGTTTGCACGAAGAAAGTCGGAAAGAATGTTGTCATGTATACATTCATTGACAGCCAGTTCAACCGCTTCGTTTAATTCAAAATCTTTCGTGTATTTGCGTACAAGATTTACATATTGTGCATATTCCTTTAAAGTTTGGCATTGTTCCATCAGTTCTTTATTATGTCCCTCATTGATATTCAGTGTCAGAACTTCCAGTTCCAGCTTTGGATCACCGGATTGGTTTTCGAAAGCTTCGGATAAATGGTTTACCCAGTAGTCCTTTTTCTTTTCCAGACCATTGTAAAATACAATAAATTGCGGTGCCGGTATTTTCTGTAATACAGAAGAATAGAGAGATTTGTGATCTACTAATTTCTGGTATTCACTGGAAATATAGAATAAATCACGCAGCGGCATATTTGGATTGTAAGTAGACTGATGTTCATATAGAAATAAATCAGTATCAACGATAAAAGCCAGGTCATTTTTTATACCCATATAAATGGCATTTTCCAGTGTTACAATCTCAAGTTTATCCGGATCATCATAATGCGAACCGCTGATTGCGTTATAAAGTGACAATAAATTTTTTCTGTCAGAGAACAGCATACGGAATACAGTGTCTTTGTACATCCGGTTTGCTTTTAGTGTTTCATTTTGCACCATAGAAATACCTCCCTTGGCAGGAGTGTACAAAAGTGCGGTGGATATGCAGTCTGCTAATCGGTCAACATTTGAAACTCCTGCTTTTTATTAATTTGAAAGAAAAGCATGAATTTTCGAAATGTGAAATAGATTAATAGACGGCATGATGCCAAGAACGTTAAGAAAATATGCTTTGCCACTATACTAACATATAACTCTTTTTAAATCAATAGAAAATGAAAAATATTAAAAAGACAACATAAATAATAAGCAACTGCAACAAATTAAAGGAAACGACTTGCACAAGGCATTGAAAAATGTTATTCTGGAATAAAGTATGCACATGGAAACAAGAAACAGTAAAACAGAGATACCTTTGTTTAAGGTAAAAGACGAGAAAATTCATATTTGCAGTGCAGATGAAACTGCAAGGTAAATGTGGGGTTATGGGGATGATTATAGATGGAAAAATTATGGAAATATAAAAAAATTGGAGAAGTATGTATTGTTGAACGTGGTGCTTCACCACGACCAATTGATAAGTATATTACGGATAATGAAAGTGGAATTAATTGGATAAAGATAGGTGATACTTCAGATTCCATGTATATAACTGAGACTGCTCAAAAAATTATTGTAGAAGGTATGAAGAAATCGAGATATGTAAAGCCGGGAGATTTTTTATTATCTAATTCTATGAGCTTTGGGCGACCATATATACTGAAAATAGATGGATGCATCCATGATGGTTGGCTTGTGTTAAGAGATGAAAATGCATTATTTGATAAGCGTTTTTTGTATTATTATTTAAGTTCGAAAACTACCTATAAAAAATTAAAGTCTATGGCCGTTGGTGGAGTGGTGAACAATTTGAATAGTGAAATGGTGCGAAATGTGATCGTGCCAGTTCCTGATAAAGAAGAGCAGTCTGAAATAGCGGATTTGTTTGATAAAATTAAAAAGATTTTAGATGACAGAAAACAGGAATTAGAACAATTAGACACTCTTGTCAAATCCCGATTTGCAGAGATGTTTGGAGATATTTCCGACGATGAGAAAAAGACGATGGCTGACATCTGCACAATCATTACAGATGGAACACATCAACCACCTAAGTTCGTCAGCGAAGGTATACCGTTTTTGTTCGTTTCCAATATTGTAACTAATGAGATTAGTTATGATACACAAAAGTTTATATCCGAGGAAACTTACGCAAAACTTATAAAACGCACGCCGATAGAAATCGGAGATATTCTTTTGTCAACAGTCGGTTCATACGGTCATCCGGCAGTTGTAAAAAAAGAAAAGCCCTTTTGCTTTCAACGACACATAGCTTATCTTAAGCCTAATGCGGACATGGTGGATAGTGAATATTTGCGTGGAGCAATCCTTTCGGCAGATGTGCAAAGACAGATTGATGAGGGAGTAAAGGGTATTGCACAGAAAACGCTTAATCTTTCTGAAATCCGAAAAATTAAGCTACCTTTGCCGCCGATAGATCGGCAGAAACAGTTTGCCGCCTTCGTCGCCCAAACCGACAAATCAAAATCTAAGATTCAAAAATCCTTAGAAGAGACGCAGTTATTATTTGACAGTCTGATGCAGAAGTATTTTGGATGAAAAGGGTGATGAAATGGCAAAAATGACAGTATATCATGGTGGATATATGGCAGTGGAACATCCGGAAATCCGAAAGGGACGCAATACAAAGGATTTCGGAACAGGTTTTTATTGCACAATTATTAAAGAACAGGCTCAGAGATGGGCAAAACGTTATGATACCAAGATCGTTTCCATCTACGATGTGCGTTTAGATTCTTCGCTAAAAATCAAAGATTTCCGGGAAATGACAGATGAATGGTTGGATTTCATTATTAATTGTCGGGCAGGAAAAACACATGACTATGATATTGTAATCGGAGCGATGGCAGATGATCAGATTTACAACTATGTTTCTGATTATATGGATGGTTCGATCACGAGAGAGCAGTTCTGGGTGCTGGCAAAGTTTAAATATCCGACACATCAGATAAACTTTTGCTCTAAAGAAGCACTGAAATGTCTGGAATACAGGAGATTTGAGGTGGTTAAATAATGGAGAATGGAAGAGAAGCCAGAAAGGATAATGATTTATTTTTTACTTGTGCCTTGATTGATTATATTGCAAGAAAAACGAAAAATACCAGGGCAGATGTCGTTAATGCATTAGGAAAAAAGCGTCTGGATAAGATTTACGATCTGGCGGATATTTATCATAGTGATAACATTGATCGGGTAAGCGAAGATTTTATCAAAGAAGCCCAGATTAAACAGGGAAATTTTGATAATGTCGGAGAATGTCAGTATGCAATTCCTACACACTGGGACATCGGAAAAGTCTATAAACGCCTTATTAAGCAGGTTTCAGAAAAAGAGAAAATAGAAGTAATTGACGCATTGATTAAAGTTTACAAGTCTTTTCTGAGTGGAAAAATAGATGATTATAACAGCAGTGTTTATTATGAAAATCCATCATATCTTTTCGAATGTTACGAGGAAAATAAGATTCTTTAGGAAAAATCTGCTATACTTTCTGCAAAAACAGGAGTGCAGAAAAATGGAGAATCAGATTTATAATATTTTAAATGATATGGCGGAATTTTTAAATGTAATGCAGATGAAAAAGCTTCAGAAAGTACTGATTTATCACTTGAATGAGGCGAAACAGGTACAGGAAGAGATTTCAAATGAGAAATATCTGGAAATGTTTTTGACGGCAAAACAGATTGAGGGGTGTTCAGACAGGACAATTCAATATTATCGTGTAACGATTGAGCATATGTTGAAAAGAATTACGATACCACTGCGTCAGATTGCAACGGAGGATATTCGCCAATATTTGATTGATTATCAGAAAATCAACAACTGTGGAAAGGTGACAATAGACAATATTCGTCGCAATTTATCCAGTTTCTTTTCCTGGCTGGAGGAAGAGGACCATATTTTAAAAAGTCCGGTGAAACGTATCCACAAAATCAAGACGAAAACGGTAGTAAAAGAAGTCATTTCCGATGAGAGTATTGAGATTTTGCGTGATAATTGCAAGGAAAAGCGTGATCTTGCTATTATAGATCTACTTTTTTCAACCGGAATGAGAGTCGGTGAACTGGTAAATCTGGATATTGCAGATATTGATTTCAATGAAAGAGAATGTATTGTATACGGAAAAGGTGATAAAGAACGCAGGGTTTATTTTGATGCAAGAGCAAAACTTCATTTACAGAATTATTTAAAATGCCGGACTGACGATAATCCGGCACTATTTGTGACGCTCAATGATCCACATAAACGCCTGAAAATCAGTGGAGTGGAAATACGATTGAGACAATTAGGGCGAGAATTAAAATTAGAGAGAATCCATCCGCATAAATTCCGTCGAACTATGGCAACACGAGCTATAGATAAAGGGATGCCGATTGAACAAGTACAGAAATTGCTGGGACATCAGCAAATCGACACCACGATGCAGTATGCAATGGTTAATCAAAGCAATGTAAAAACATCCCATAGACGCTTCATAGCCTGAGCAAATTTTACGCTGTTCATATTTGTGGGAGAAGTAGATGCAGTATACAAAATTAAAAAATATAAATAAATATAAAAGTGAAAATATAAATCCAGCAAAAACGCCTGACACAGTATTTGAAATGTATAGTGTGCCTATTTATGAAACAGGACATCCAGAGTATTTACGAGGAAGTCAAATTGCCTCTAACAAAGCAGTAGTTGAAAAAAATGATATTCTTGTATGTAAAATTAATCCTAGAATTAATAGAGTATGGATTGTATCGGATGAATCAGATAACCTGAATATAGCTTCATCAGAATGGATTGTTGTTAGAAATAATGAATATAATCCAGAGTTTCTGGCGTGGTATTTTAGAACACCTAGATTTCAAAAATTAATGACCAGCGAAGTAACTGGTATAGGAGGATCATTGACACGAGCACAGCCTAAAAGTGTTGCTGAATATCCTGTGCCGGTATTAGATAGGAATACACAAAATGAAATAGTAGCCAGATTAAACAAATGTAAGATTATTATTGACTCTAAAGAACAAGAATTAGAACAACTGGACACCCTTGTCAAATCCCGATTTGCAGAGATGTTTGGAGATATTTCCGACGATGAGAAAAAGACGATGGCTGACATCTGCACAATCATTACAGATGGAACACATCAACCACCTAAGTTCGTCAGCGAAGGTATACCGTTTTTGTTCGTTTCCAATATTGTAACTAATGAGATTAGTTATGATACACAAAAGTTTATATCCGAGGAAACTTACGCAAAACTTATAAAACGCACGCCGATAGAAATCGGAGATATTCTTTTGTCAACAGTCGGTTCATACGGTCATCCGGCAGTTGTAAAAAAAGAAAAGCCCTTTTGCTTTCAACGACACATAGCTTATCTTAAGCCTAATGCGGACATGGTGGATAGTGAATATTTGCGTGGAGCAATCCTTTCGGCAGATGTGCAAAGACAGATTGATGAGGGAGTAAAGGGTATTGCACAGAAAACGCTTAATCTTTCTGAAATCCGAAAAATTAAGCTACCTTTGCCGCCGATAGATCGGCAGAAACAGTTTGCCGCCTTCGTCGCCCAAACCGACAAATCAAAATAATACAAAGTTTGCTCATATGTTCATACGATAAAAAATGCAATATAATATGTAAATATATAAAAATTCACACAATAAAAGTAACGTTTTGCAAAATAAAGCAACAAATAGCTTGAAAGAAAAGAGAAGGATTGATATAATGCACATGGGTATTAATACCCAAGGTGCTACTTCACAATTGACGTGAATGGCGGTTTGCTTTTTACGGAGAGTTTATAGCTTCGATTACATAGATTACTTAATCAGAAAATATGTATGGAGGAACTCGCTTATGCTAACAATCGGTGACTTGATTGCAGTAATTAGTCTCTGCTTAACCAGTTTTGGTCTTGGCTATACGATTGGTGCGAATAGCAATAAGACCGAAAAAAAATAACCGCCCCAGTCTGCAAACTAAGCGGTTATTTTTAACCTAATAAACATCAGGCGAACCGTCATGGTAGCACCTTTTTGTATTTAAATATGAACTGTCTGTATCATAGCACAAAACGACTTTTGTGTCAAATTATCAGCAGAATCTTAAGCGGCTATTATAAGCGATTCATCAGATCTTTCTGATTACAACAGATGTCCCGTTTGCAATGACTCCGATCACATTATTGGAAAATATGTTGTAATCAATATCAATGCCAATGACTGCATTTCCACCCAATGCAGCTGATTTTTTGATCAGTTTATCCATGGCAGCGTGCCTTGCTGTCTCGAGCTTTTCCTCGAATATCCCGGACTGCACGCCAAAGAAATCAGCAAATGAAGAAGTAAATTCTGAAAGAAATCCGGTGCCAAGAACTACTTCGCCGGCGACAATCCCCAGGTAAGATACGATTTCATAACCTTCAAACTGAAATCCGGTTGTTACCATGTGGTGTTTTTCGCGATAATCCAGCTCTTTTTTTTCGTTTTCCGCCCGTTGTATTTCTTCCTTTTTTGCACGACTGTACCATAATTTTTCATCATAATCCGGATTGCCATATCGATAACCTGCACGCATCGCTTCGATAATCTGAGGCAATTCTGTTGGAACGATCTGGCTTAGCTCTTCATCTGATAACAGTTGAACCATTTCATTTCCACAATAATCGCAGTTTTCTGCAAGATGATTGGTTTCTCTGCAATTTCCGCAGTGTTTGCAGCATAAAATCATAAGCGTTCCTCCTAGCGTATGTATTTTCAAAGCGGTAAGCTCTTAAGTTAATATCATTGTAATAGGAAGCTGCCATTTGTACAATGTTTTTCTTTTGTGAACAGGAACCGAACCTGTTATTCTCTGGTGAAATATGTGTTTTCAAGCAGAATTTACCGGATTTGCAGGATTCCTCTCATAACTTTACAGGATTCCGCTTATAACTTTCTTGTGAGAAAAACCACTTCGTGTTAAAATATCAGAAGACATTTCACGAAAATACAACAAGAGGGGGTGGCGGCGTGACGAACTTTGATTTCCTGAAGGATATTCCGCAGTTTGCAGCGTTTGCGGATGTTGCGGTGGCAGCGGAAAAGATCCTGATGATTGACCCGGAGGCGAGCGTGATGAACTGCCGGCGGGCGATGGAATTTGCCGTCAAATGGATGTATTCGGTTGACGATATGCTGGTAATGCCATATCAGGACAAGCTGGTCAGCCTGCTGAATACGGAAGAGTTTAAAGGAATTGTGGATGCAGACATTTTGCGGAGAATGGATTTTATTCGCAGGGTGGCAAATCAGGTGGCACATACGGGAAGAAAGCTGACGCTGGATCAGGCGAAGCTGTGCCTTGAGAATCTTTATGTATTTCTGGATTTTGTAGCTTATTGTTATGCGGATGATTATCAGGACAAGCTGGTCAGCCTGCTGAATACGTGGGGCAGTTTGATGCAGGTCTTCCGGAGCAGAATCAGGAGATCCTGGCAGCGGAGACGGCCTTTCCGGATATTGATCTGGAAGCTTTGATCGCAGAAAATAAAGCATTGAAGGCAGAACTGACTTCTAGGCGTGAGGAGCAGAAGCAGACGTATGTTCCGAAGCCGCTGGAGCTGTCGGAGTATGCAACCCGCAAACAATATATCGATACGATGCTGATTGATGCCGGATGGATGGAAGGAAAGAACTGGCTGAATGAAGTCGAAGTCTATGGCATGCCAAATAAATCAGGCAGCGGTTTTGCGGATTATGTGCTTTATGACGATGCACACCGGCCGCTGGCGGTGATCGAAGCGAAAAAGACCTGTGCAGATGTGGCGAGCGGACGGCAGCAGGCAGAGTTATATGCGGATTCTCTGGAGCGGCAGTATGGACGCAGACCGGTCATTTTCCTTACGAACGGATTTGAGACGAGGATTGTGGACGGACAGTATCCGGAGCGGCAGGTTTCCTGCATTTATTCCAGAAGAGATCTCGAAAAATGGTTTAATTTAAAAACCATGCGGGGCGATCTTGGCAGTGTCCGGATTGATAAAAAAATCGCCGGAAGGTATTATCAGGAAGAGGCGATCAAGGCAGTATGCGAGAGCTTTGATAAAAAGAACAGAAGAAAAGCACTGCTTGTCATGGCGACCGGATCGGGAAAGACAAGAACAGTCATTGCACTTTGCGATGTGCTTCTGCAAAACGGCTGGGTGAAAAATATTTTGTTTCTTGCAGACCGCACTTCCCTTGTCACACAGGCAAAACGAAGCTTTGTCAATATGCTGCCGGATCTTTCGGTGGCAAATCTGTGTGAGGAGAAAAGCAATCTGCATGCACACTGTATTTTTTCAACTTATCAGACGATGATCAACTGCATTGATGCCACACGGGACGAAGACGGAAAATTATTTACGAGCGGCCATTTTGACCTTGTGATCTGTGACGAGGCACATCGTTCGATCTACAATAAATACAAAGACATTTTCACATATTTTGATGCACCGCTTGTTGGTCTTACTGCGACGCCGAAAGATGAGATCGATAAAAATACCTACAGCATTTTTGAGCTGGAGAAGGGCGTGCCGACTTACGGTTATGAGCTGGCACAGGCGGTAAAAGACGGTTATCTGGTGGATTTCCTTTCGGTGGAAACAAAGATGAAATTTCTGGAAGAGGGCATTGCGTACGATGAGCTTTCGGACGAAGATAAAGAAGCATACGAGAACACCTTTGTGGATGAAAACGGACAGGTTGTGGAGCGGATCCAGTCCTCAGCACTGAATACCTGGATTTTCAATGACGATACGATCAGACAGGTGCTGGACATTCTGATGACACATGGAATCCATACAGACTACGGAGAAAAGCTCGGCAAGACGATTATTTTTGCGAAAAATCATGCTCATGCGGAAAAAATATTTGAGGTGTTCAATAAAGAATATTCACATCTGCCGGCTTATGCAAAAGTGATCGACAATCGTATCAGCCATTCCCAGAGCCTGATCGATCAGTTTTCGGAGCCGGATAAACTGCCGCAGATCGCCATTTCCGTTGATATGCTGGATACGGGAATCGATGTGCCGGAAATTTTAAATCTGGTCTTTTTTAAAAAGATAATGAGCAAGGCAAAATTCTGGCAGATGATCGGGCGGGGGACAAGGCTTTGCCCGGGACTTTTGGATGGTGAGGATAAGCAGAAATTTTATATTTTTGATTTCTGTGGGAATTTCGAGTTTTTCCGGATGCAGAAGGGAAAAGAGACAGCAGTCCGGCTGCCTTTGCAGAGTGCGATTTTTAACCTGAAATTTCAGATTTCGTATAAATTGCAGGATTTACAATATCAGACAGAAAGACTGATCGCCTATCGCAAAAACCTGGTTGAGAGTATGCAGGGAAAAGTACAGGAACTGAGCCGGGATAATTTTGCGGTGCGTCAGCATTTGAAATATGTGGAATATTATTCCAATCCGGAGAATTATCAGAATATCCGTTACGAGGATACGCTGACCGTTCAGGAGGAGGTTGCACCGCTGATCATGCCGGATCAGGAAGAGGCGTCCGCCGTTCGTTTTGACGCACTGCTCTATGGGATTGAGCTTGCTTATCTGATGGGAAATAAATATGGAAAAGCGAGAAAGGATCTTCTGAAAAAGGTGCGTGCGGTGGCAGGTGTTGCCAATATTCCGCAGATCAAAGCACAGGAAAAACTGCTGAATCAGATCCTGCACACGGATTATCTGGAGACGGCCGGTGTGGATGAATTTGAACATATCCGTGAAAATCTGCGGGAACTGATCAAATATATCAAAGAAAAAGAAGGAAAGCGGTATGATACCGATTTTGCGGATGAACTTCTGGCGATGGAATGGAAAGAGTCAGAGCTGGAAAATGATGACCTGAAAAATTATAAAGCGAAAGCAGAATATTATGTCCGCAGGCATCAGGATAATGAGGCGATTGCCAGGCTGAAGAATAATCAGCCGCTGACAGCGGCGGATGTACAGCTTCTGGAAGAAATCCTCTGGGGAGAACTGGGGACAAAAGAAGAGTATGAGACGGAGTACGGGCAGAAGCCGCTCGGAGAATTTGTCCGTGAAATTGTCGGCTTGGATATGAACGCTGCAAAAGAAGCATTTTCAGAATATCTGGATGAAAACAGCCTGGACAGCAGGCAGATTTATTTCGTAAATCAGATCGTGGAATACATTGTGCAAAATGGCATGATGAAAGATCTGTCGGTGCTTCAGGAGGCACCATTTACGGATCAGGGAAGTGTCGTGGACATTTTTACGGATCTGAACGTATGGATGGGAATCCGGAAAGTGATCGACCAGATCAATGCAAATGCCGCAGCAGCTTAGGAGATAAATAAACTATGAATTTTTTTGATTACATAAAGAACGAGTCGTTTTTTAAACCGCTTACGTTCAAGTACCGCAGGATTTATTATGACTGTATCCGGATTTTGATCGAACGTTCGAAGGAACTTCCGGTTCTCTACGAGTCGGATGCAAAGGACAGTATCACGCTGTATCTGAAAAACGAAGAGATTCAGCGACTGATCGAAGAAGCGGATGATGAGAATGAGGCGGTGCAGCTTCAGGCGGCTGAGATTCTGGCCATTTTCCGTGAATGTGGATGGATCAAGCCACGGCAGATCGGACGCAGCGGAGAATATGTTGTAAATCTTTCGACGGATTGTCGAAGAGTGATTGATTTTCTGGATAAACTGACTGAGAAGAAAAATGAAGGTACGATGTCAAACCGCATTCTCTCAATGTATGAGATTATGAAATCCGCATCGGAAGAAGGTTCGGTGCGAAAAGAACGTCCGTACTCAAACATTCTGGTGCCGATGATGGAAAATGAAACCGAGCTTCGCAATGAGCTGGCTGATTTAAAAGACAGTATATCGGATATCATGAAAACAGTCATCGAATTTCAGGATATGAACAGTTTCGGGCAGTTCATTATGAAAAATGAAATGTTGGACCGGTTCTTCAGTGAATATTTCTTCGTAAAAAACAACGGACTGATCCCGACCCAGCTTTCTTTCATCCGTGACCGGATCGAGGATCTGCGTTATGGGGATATGTATGAGAAAATGGTCGAAGAATGTGGAAAACGTCTGCGTTGCCCGAAAGAGCAGGCAATTTCCCGTGTGGACCGTTACATGGCGGAACTCCAGTATTTCCTGAGTGTGGAATACGAAGAAAATATGGAACTGATTGATACTCGCATCAACAGTTATTATAATCTGGCAAATACGAGGATCATGCAGATGGCGAGCAGCCGTGTCAGACTGGAAAATCTTCTCGGCGATTTCCTGGACCGTGTTTCCAGGATTTCAAAAGAAGAGCAGGATGCGGCGATGGAAAAAGTGGAGAAATGCACTCGTGTTATCAACCAGAAATACGTTGGTTACAAATCATTCGAGCAGAATCGGCGTATCCGCAACGAAGGTCAGAATATCGCATTAAATACCAATGCGATGTCGGAAGAAGAGATGCAGAAACGAACGGAGAATCTGTTCCGCAGTGCACCGAACCGATATGCTCCGGCCCGTGTCGGAGCATATCTGGATGAGGCACTTGGATTGGATGTGAGCATGGAGCTGAAAGAAAAGGGTGTGCAGACAAAAGAAGAGGCACTGATGATCGCAGCGGCGATGCTTTATGCGAAAAATGCAGAATTTCCATACGAAGTCCGTATCAAGGACGAAAAAGTGAGCACGAAGATTGCCGATATCAGCAATGTGGTGATCTCGAGAAAATAAAGATGTCAGAATTGTGGATCACAGAGTACGAAAATATTTACAGGGCATCTTTTTGAACGCAGAGAAGCGGATTGCGAATGTTCGCTTTACAAATACAATGAGGTAAATTTATATGCAGGATTTAAGTTTTATAAGCAATATGAGCGACGAGGATGCGTATCTGTTCAAACGCTGTGTGCGGCGGCTTCTGGATACGACATTTCTTGTAAAAGACAAAGAAGAAAAGCTCTATCAGTTTGTGGCTTCCGAATCTAACCGCTACGACATGAACCAGTATCTGGCAGTGATCGGCTACAAAGTGGTTGTGGAAGAACAGATGGGTGTGGCGATGCTGCAGCCAAATGATGATGATAAAGAAACGGTTGGGCTGAAACGATTGAACCTTTATCATTTTGACCAGAGGCACATGAAGCTGCTGCTGGTGCTGTGGCTTTTATTTCTGGAGCGGATGGGATATGAAGAGGCAGTCTATGTGACGGTCGGTGAGATTATCGACAAATGCAGGCTTTATGATATTGAGCTGACGCCGGTCGAGTTTAAAAAGGCATATGCGACCTTCCGCAGATTCTGCCTGATCGATTACAGTGACGATATCACAAAAGAGGACGGGGCTGTGCGTCTCTATCCTTCTTTGCAGTTCTGTCTGGATATCGGACAGTTGAAACAGGTGATGGCAGAATTTGTGGAACAGGAAGATTTCGAGGCAGCGGACATGGCAGACCTGGAAGAGGCAGAAAGTGAGGAGAGCGATGAGTAAAATAGTTTTACGCAATGTACAGCTGATCAACTGGTATGGATTTACCAACACGGTCGTTCCGGTTGCAGAAAATCTCACCCTGATCTCCGGAGAAAATGAGTGCGGAAAATCGACGATCCTCGATGCCATCAAATATGCCTACACCGGTGATACGCAGTTTAATAAGGCGACAAGCGGATATAATACAGGCGTGGGCAAGCGAAATCTGATCTCGTATACACGCTGTCTGGTCGATGCGAGTGCCGGCGTGTATGCAAGACCGGCGGAGAAGATCCCAGTTGTGTATACCCACATCGCACTGGAATATTATGACCAGATCAACGAAAAATCCTTTGTGCTCGGCGTGATCATCGAGACAGCCGTGACGGATATCCGCGGCACGTACTGGTATGCGATGGAAGACAAACATCTGTCGGATATTTCCTATGTCTATGAAGACGGTTCTGCCTTAAAGCCGTACGATGCGTCCGGATTTCAGAAACGTTACAATGTCAAACTCCGCAAGAAACAGGATGGAGTGGCATTGTTTATGCAGATGGTCGGACTGAAGCTTCCGTATCAGGAAGTGTTTCGTTATCAGAGAAAACTTCGAAATATCATGGCATACAATCCGGCGGCAAAGATCCAGGAATTTATCCGGGAATCGGTTCTGGAAGAACACGATGTCAATTTTGAAAAATTAAAAGATGCCAAGAAAAATATTGAGCAGATCAACAGCCGTTTGGAGCTGATCGAAGAAGAGATCGGTGATCTGGATGCGATCCTGAAGGATTATGCAGAATACGATGAGCGTGTCATGCAGCTGAAAGTGGATGATATTAAATTAAAATATCGAAATATGCTTTCCTGGAAAGAAAAACGCTGCATGGCAGAAGAAATGATCCGCAAAAACAGCATTGAAGTAGAAGCACAGATCAAAACAATCAAAGAACTGAGCACGGAGATCGATGCACTTGACCGTTATTATATGGAAGCAAAAGCCGCACTGCGGGAACTGAATGTTTCCAAAGCGATCGACAATTCCAGACAGCAGATCACTGCTTTCGAGAAACAGCTGGAGAAGCGGAAGAGTGAAAGGGAAGAGCTGGAGCAGTTCCGGAAACGTCTGCTGCATGTGGCAGAAGAACTGAACAAAATGGAATGCGAGGTTTCTCATTTTGAAACGCTTGGCAAACTGACGGCAGTCGATCTTTCCAATTCGGAGAAACAGGAAGCCATCGATGCACTGAGAGCGGAAATCCGTAAAAAACGTGACAGCATTGTGCGAAGCAGGGCTTATCTGGACCGTGAGCTCAAAGAAGTGCAGCTGGAACGCAGTGAACAGAGCAAGATCGTTGAAAACTGTGACCGCAACAAAGCGGATTATTCGCATGTGCAGGAACAGACGCAGCTGATCCGGGAGATCAACAAAGAACTGAAAAAACAGGGCATCGATGAAGAAGCTCGCATGGCGTGTGAATATGTATCGGAACTGAAAGATGAAGCATGGCGTGATGCGATCGAAGCTTTTCTTGGTGTGCACCGCTATGCGATCCTGGTCTCGCCGCAGGCCTTTGATGTTGCCAATCAAGTTATGGACCGCTCCGGACATCGTTATGTGGAGCTGGTCAATACAAAGCGTTTGGCTGAACGTAAGATCAAATGTGAGGAAGATTCAGTCTATCATTATCTTCAGATTCAGAATGAGACAGCAGCAAAGTATTTCCAGTTCTGGCTGGGTGCGATCCATGCAGTTGAGCTGGACGAGGTTGCAAAATACGATAATGCCATGTCAAAAGAAGGAAAACTCGGCAGAAATATGGCAGTTACTTACATCAACACGAAAAAGATCAAGAGCTACTGCCTTGGCGGGGCGGCGATCGAGCTGAACCGCAAAAGAGCTGCGAAAAAACTGGATCAGCTGGAAAAACGGGAAAAAGAGATTTTGAGTAGCAGACATACGATGCAGAATCAGGATGTTTTTCTGCAGAGCAGTCTGGATTATTTCAAAGATTACAATCTGGAAGCCAACAGAGAATGTGAGCATTTAAATGCAGAGCTGGAAGCAGAAAAGGTGCGTTATCGTGAACTTCTGGAAGCCCAGAAAAACAATGCAGAATTTATGGCACTTTCGCAGCGTGTGACCGATCTGGAAAAACAGCTTCGCAATAAAACACGGGAGAAAGACGAAGAGAGCAAGAAGCGTTATCGTCTGGAAGCAGAGATCGAGCAGAAAAAGAAAGACAGCGTGATGTATCAGGCGAAAGAAGCGGAAGAGCAGAAACATCTGGAAGAAGAACAAAAGCTCAATCGTTCTGCAGCAGAGCAGGCGATCACAGAATACGACCGCTATCTTGCCGGAGAAGATAAAAAAGGCGGCATCATGCAGCTTTCCGAGAAAGAGCAGATGGAAAAACGCGTCAGCAGTTTTGCGGCAAATATCAATGGACAGCAGCAGGCGTACAACAACCGAAAGCAGGAAGAAGAACGTCTGCCGATCGGTCTTGAGTACGAAAAAAGCTATCACCAGAGACGCGGAAAAATCTGGATCGATGACCTTCAGAATCTGCAGCAGAAATTAAAAGAGCAGACCATGCGTTATGAAAGCATTTTCAAAAGAGAATTTGTTCTGAATATTTACGAGACGGCAAGGGCTGCAAGAAAAGACATCGCACAGATCAACAAAGAGCTTCGCAAGCTGAAATTCGCGACATGCTATCAGTTTGATGTGAAATTTTTGAATGACAATTCCGACTATGCCAAAATTCTGCGTTATGCAGAGTATCTTCAGCAGACCGGAAATCTGGCGAACGGTCAGATCGCCCTTACAAAGCTGATGGGTTATGAGGATGACGAAGTAGAGAGACGGGAGCGGGAGATCAAAGATATTATTAACCGCATCATTGAAAAAAATGATCTGGCGGAGATCCAGAAATTTGCAGATTACCGCAATTATATGAGCTACGAGATCATCATCAACAACGAAGAAGTAAAAGACGGAAAATTATCCAAACAGGTAGGATACAATTCCGGTGCCGGAACGCAGATCCCATATACGCTGATTTTGTCGGCGGCACTCTCCATGCTCTACAATGTGCGAGTCAATTCCGTAAGACTGATCTTTATTGATGAGCCGTTTGAAAAGATGAGTGATCACAATATCAAACTGATGCTTGATTTCTTCAAGAACCAAGACTTTCAGGTTATCTTCTGTGCACCGCCAAATAAACTGGAATCGATCGGAAGTGAATGCGGTGTGATCATCCCGGTTCTGAAAAATGCAAACGACGATATGTTGATCGGAAAGGTGAAATTTCATGACACAGTTAATGGAGCAAATTAAAGAAAAAGATGCACAGGCATTTACCCACAGCGGAAAGTTTCATGCGGACGATGTATTTTCGTCTGCACTTCTGCTGTCTGTCAATCCGGAGATCACGATCCACCGCGGCAGTCAGGTGCCGGAGGATTTTAAAGGAATTGTTTTTGACATCGGAAGAGGGAAATACGACCATCATCAGAGGGATAGCAGAATCCGTGAAAATGGTGTGCCGTATGCAGCTTTCGGACTTTTATGGGAAGAGTTGGGTGCTGAGATTTTAGGAGAAGAACTGGCAGAAAAATTTGACGAGGCTTTTGTGCAGCCACTGGACAACAATGACAACACCGGCGAAAAAAATGAACTTGCCACCTTGATCGGCAATTTCAATCCGCCATGGGATGCACAGGGCGGAAACGATGCGGCGTTCTTTAAGGCGGTCGGTGTGGCCGGCATGATTCCCGATAACAAACTGGAGCGTTATCGGGGCAATGAGCGTGCCGACAAACGTGTAGAAGAAATTTTAAAACAGCATCAGGAAGAGATCGCTTCCGGCAAAAAGCCGGCGGATGAAAAGCAGATTCTGGTGCTGCCGGATTATGTCCCGTGCCAGAAATATCTTTCCGAGACAGACATTGCATTCGTGATCTTTCCATCCAATCGCGGCGGCTACTGTATTCAGCCTCAGAAGCGAGAATACTCCCTGAATTATAAATGCAGTTTCCCGGAAAGCTGGCTTGGTCTTGAAAAAGAAGAATTAAAAGAAGAGAGCGGTCTTTCCGGTGCAGAATTCTGTCATAAGGGCGGATTTCTTATGACGACAAGTACGCTCGAAGATGCCATAAAGGCATGCAAGATCAGTCAGCAGCAGTTCCATGAGCAGGTTGTGATCGTAAATCTTGGCACAGATGAGGCAGCCGATGCATTGCTTTTCAAACTTCCGCAGTTTTCCGGTGCCAGAATCGTGCACATGGAGCTGCCGGATCTTCCGCCGATGGAGTGGGACGGCATTTACGGTGAATCCACACTTGAAAAGCAGGAATGGAAAGCACAGATCAAAGATCAGGTGAAAAAGATTCTGAAATCCAAACCGGAAGCAGTCTATGTACAGGGAGATCTTTTTGCGGTGTATCCGCTGATCCATGCACTTCGTAAACGCCATATGCCGGTGCTTGTGATGACAGAGATGGAAGGGGAACAGAAAATTGTGCGGATTCCGTCCGGATCATAGTGCGATTTCAGATTTTTGACCCTGGAATCTCAAAAAGTGCACAAAAAAATAGTGGGAAAAACAGGAAAAAAGTAGAAAAATGCATTATATTCTTGCAATTTAGTCGGATTTTAGGTACAATATAGTTCTATGATGATACGGAATTGCAGAAGCTGTGGAAAAGCGGAGCAATTCATAAGGATTATTTTAGGTAAATAATGATCCGGAGATGGAAGAGGGCGGATATACGAAGGTTTTCGGATTGTTAAAAGAAAAAAGTATGAAAGGAAAAGGAAATGAATAAGAAAGACGAATTCAAACCGTACATTCCGGCAGACAGAGTCATGCCGGAGCTTACTGTGACTTCCATTATTATGGGTGTTTTGCTCGCAGTAATTTTCGGAGCAGCCAATGCATATCTTGGACTCCGAGTTGGTATGACTGTTTCTGCTTCTATTCCGGCAGCAGTTATATCTATGGGTGTTATTCGCATTATCATGCGTAAGAATTCCATCCTTGAAAGTAACATGGTACAGACCATCGGTTCAGCCGGTGAGTCACTTGCAGCAGGAGCGATCTTTACGATGCCGGCACTGTTCCTCTGGGCAGAAGAGGGTCTTTGCTCTATGCCGAGCCTTGTCGAGATCACACTGATCGCACTTTGCGGTGGTGTTTTAGGTGTACTTTTCATGGTACCGCTTCGTAATGCCCTGATCGTGAAAGAGCACCTGACACTGCTTTACCCGGAAGGAACTGCATGTGCAGACGTACTTCTGGCCGGCGAAGAAGGCGGAGCAAACGCTTCTACGGTATTCTCCGGTATGGGACTTGCAGCAGTATTTAAATTTATCGTTGATGGTCTGAAGGTGATCCCGGCAGACGTATCAGCAGCTTTTAAATCTTTCAAAGGTGAGATCGGTATGGAAGTATACCCGGCACTGCTTGGTGTTGGTTATATTGTAGGACCAAAGATCGCATCTTACATGTTTGTTGGTTCTGTATTCGGATGGCTGGTTATCATCCCGCTGATCTGTCTGTTCGGACCTGATACCTGGCTGTATCCGGCAGAAGCAGGCACAACAATCGCTCAGCTTTATGCAGGCGGCGGTGCATCAGCTATCTGGAGTACTTACGTAAAATACATCGGTGCAGGTGCCATCGCAACAGGCGGTATCATCTCTCTGATCAAATCTCTGCCTCTGATCGTAAAAACTTTCAGCGACTCTATGAAGAGCGTAAAAGGCGGAAAAAATACAAGTACTGCACGTACTGCACAGGATCTGCCGATGCAGTTTATCCTGATCGGAATCGTTGCCATGGTTGTTATCATCTGGGCAGTACCGGCTATCCCGGTAACTCTGCTTGGAGCAGCACTGATCGTAATCTTCGGATTCTTCTTCGCAACGGTATCCTCCCGTATGGTAGGTCTGGTAGGAAGTTCCAATAACCCGGTATCCGGTATGGCAATCGCTACTCTGCTGATCGCAACTATGGCGATCAAAGGAAGCGGCAAAACAGGTATCGACGGTATGACAGCAGCAATCGCAATCGGTTCTGTTATCTGTATTATCGCAGCAATCGCAGGCGATACTTCACAGGATCTGAAGACCGGTTATCTGCTTGGTGCTACACCGAAAAAACAGCAGATTGGTGAGCTGATCGGTGTTCTTGCATCCGGTCTGGCTATCGGCGGTGTTCTCTACCTGCTGAATGCAGCATGGGGTTACGGCGGAGCAGAAGTACCGGCTCCTCAGGCAACTCTGATGAAGATGATCGTAGAAGGTATCATGGGCGGAAACCTGCCATGGAACCTGGTATTTGTCGGCGTATTCCTGGCACTGGGTCTTGAGATCCTGCGTATCCCGGTAATGCCGTTCGCAATCGGTCTGTATCTGCCGATTTACCTGAATGCAACCATCATGATCGGTGGTGTTGTACGTATGGTAATGGATGCACGTAAGAATGTCGATGAAAAGACAAAAGAACAGCAGTCCACAGACGGAACACTGTACTGTGCAGGTATGATCGCCGGAGAAGGTCTGGTAGGTATCCTGCTGGCAATTTTCGCAGTATTTGGTATCAACACAAGCATCGGAGAGAGTGTAAACTTTGGCAACATCGGTGGTGTCATTCTTATGGTACTGATGATCGCATCCCTGTTTTACTTCTCTCTTAAGAAAAAGAAAAAAGCATGAAAAAAAAGAAACAGGAACAACAGATAAATTATCTGGATCTGATTCCGGTAAAAGCCGAAGGCCTGAAGTGGCACAAAGACTTCAGGGATCGCGTGATACTGGAAGTAAAAAATGAAGGTTTTTTTAACGGGATCGCACAGAAAGTATTTAACCGCCCGGAAGTCACAAAGATACATCTGGATGTACATGGAAGTTATCTTTGGCCTTTTATCGATGGAGAGAGAACCGTCATGGATCTGGCTGCTCTGGAAAAAGAGCGGTTTGGTGAAGCGGCAGAACCCCTTTATCCACGAATCGTAAAGTATTTTCAGATTCTTGAGAACAATCATTTTGTAAGTTTTAAATAATAAAATCCCTTGCGGCGGGCAGTTTCTGCTGTAAGGGATTTTTTACCACAGGGGGATTCTTTTTATGTGCACAAATAAAAAACATGCAGAAAATCTCTTGCACGCACGGGGCAAATTTTCCGGTCGCATCGGTTATGTGCTGGCAGTTGCCGGCTCTGCGGTTGGACTTGGAAACATCTGGCGATTTCCATATCTTGCGGCAAAATACGGCGGAGGTATGTTTCTGCTTGTCTATCTGATTTTAATGGTCACTTTTGGATATGTTATGATCGTATCCGAAACAGCACTGGGACGTATGACGAAAAAAAGCCCGGTTGGAGCTTTCCACAAATTCGGAAAGAGCCTGCCGTTTCACCTGGGAGGCTGGATCAACGCAGTCATCCCGATGATGATCGTTCCTTATTACAGTGTGATCGGCGGCTGGGTTCTGAAATATCTGTTTGAGTATATCAGGGGCAATGCAAACCTTGTTGCACAGGATGGCTATTTCAACAGTTTTATCACCTCTTCCATGGAAGTAGAAATATGGTTTCTGATCTTTGCGGCACTGGTATTTATTGTCATTCTTGCAGGTGTAAAAAATGGAGTAGAACGTGTTTCAAAGGTTATGATGCCGCTTCTGATCCTGCTGGCAGCCTGTGTGGCTGTTTATTCCATCACAAGACCGGGAGCCGTGGAAGGCATCAAATATTTCCTGATCCCGAATCTGGAGAATTTTTCCTGGATGACGGTCGTTGCGGCGATGGGGCAGATGTTTTATTCCCTGTCGATCGCGATGGGTATCCTGTATACGTATGGATCTTATATCGGGAAAGATGTAGACATCGAAAAAAGCACCACGCAGGTTGAGATTTTTGACACCGGTGTCGCACTTCTGGCCGGTCTGATGATCATTCCGGCAGTGTTTGCATTCTCCGGCGGAGATATGGAAACGCTCCAGGCAGGACCGGCACTGACGTTCATCACCCTGCCGAAAGTATTTGCGAGTATGGGAGTTGGCACGATTGTCGGCATCGCATTCTTCCTGATGTTTCTGTTTGCGGCACTGACCAGTGCAATCTCACTTCTTGAGACCAGCGTTTCCACCCTGAACGATGAGCTTCACTGGAGCCGTGGAAAATGCTGTCTGCTGATGGTTGTCGTGATGCTGGTGATCGGAACGGCATCCTCTTTTGGATATGGTATCTGGGACTCTGTGAAGATCCTTGGTATGCAGTTTTTGGATTTCTTTGACTTCCTGACCAACTCGGTCATGATGCCGATCGCAGCACTTGCTACCTGCATTCTGATTCTGAAAGTCGTCGGATTTAAAAGAATGGATGCGGAGATTGAACAGTCATCTGATTTTAAACGCAAGAAATTATATCATTTCTTCCTGAAATATCTGGCATCCGCCTGCGTGATCATTATCCTTCTCAGCTCCATTGCAAATGTACTGGGATGGATTTCGATGTAAAAACAGAAAACTTTGAAAAAACTCGATTAAGCATTGTAAAACTGGCCGTTTGGCTAGTGTACAATGCTTTTTTAATTTTATATAATGGTTATAGAATGATGTGGGTGTCAAAAGTCCCCAACTATGATGCCTACGGATTGTTCCGTGCGTTGCACTCCCACAATCCTCCCCTGGCATCATTTTATATTTTTAATAGAAGAAACTGCTGCAAAGAGATTTGCGGCAGTTTCTTATTGCCTGGACTGACAGGATCGCGTGCCGGGTCTTACATGCGTTCGACCTGAAACAAAAAAATGGGTTGACAAATGCCAGATGCACGGATATAATAGTTTAGGCGTGGATAGGAGGATATTATGCAGATCGCTTTAAACGATGTACTGAAAGACGATGGAAAGATACTGCGGGTAGATGCAGACTTCGGTCCGGATACATTTGAGATGAAGCTCGGCAAGTATCCGATTACCCGAAAGACTCCGGTTTCACTGGTTCTCACGAACAAAGGAAAGCGGAATCTGTTAATACAGGGCAGGATGGATCTTACGATTCTGATTCCCTGCGGACGTTGCCTGGAGGAAGTTCCGGTAGAGTTTGAGCTTGATTTTGAGAAGAAAATCGACATGAATCTTACCGAAGAAGAACGACGGGAAGCGCTCGATGAATGCGCGTATATACATGGATATGACCTGGATGTGGATGAGCTGGTCTACAGCGAGATTCTGGTGAACTGGCCGCTTCGTGTGCTGTGCAAAGAGGACTGTAAAGGAATCTGCAGTATATGCGGTAAGAATCTGAATCATGGGACCTGCGACTGTGATCATACAGATTTAGATCCCAGAATGGCACAGATCCGTGATATCTTCAATAAATTTAAGGAGGTGTAAGCCATGTCAATCTGTCCAAAGAATAAATCTTCCAAAGGAAGAAGAGACAAGAGAAGAGCAAACTGGAAAATGACTGCTCCGAATCTGGTAAAATGCAGCAAATGTGGTGAACTGATGATGTCTCACAGAGTTTGCAAAAACTGCGGAACATATAACAAAAAAGAAATCGTTGCAGTTGAAGACTAATTGCATAAATGCTATAGAATCAGGGATTGAACAATTTGATGTTGTTTGGTCCCTGATTTTTTATGAAAGGATCTGCAAAAATTTTAGGTTGATTTTTATATCGCACTCTAGTATATTAGGAATTGCAACAGGAGGAAAAACTATGCAGGATATGGTCAGGGTGGTTGTAGATGCCATGGGCGGAGACAACGCACCCGGAGAAATCGTCAAAGGTGCCGTAGAAGCACTGAACGCCAGAGAAGATATTTTTATCTACCTGACGGGAAGAAAGCCGGTGATCGAAGCCGAGCTTTCAAAATACACCTTTCCAAAAGAAAGGCTGGAGATCGTGCATACCGAAGAAGTGATCGAAACGGCCGAACCGCCTGTCATGGCAATTCGCAGAAAAAAAGATTCTTCGATCGTAAAAGGTATGAATATGGTCAAGCAGAAAGAAGCAGATGCGTTTGTTTCTGCAGGAAGCAGCGGAGCGATCCTTGTAGGAGGTCAGGTGATCGTTGGCAGGATCAAAGGAATTGAAAGACCGCCGCTGGCACCGCTTATTCCGACAAAGAACGGAGTTTCTCTCCTGATCGACTGTGGGGCAAACGTGGATGCCAGACCTTCCCATCTGGTGCAGTTTGCAAAGATCGGTTCCATCTACATGGAAAATGTTATGGGAGTCAAAAATCCGAGAGTCGGGCTGGTCAACATCGGTGCGGAAGAGGAAAAGGGCAATGCACTTGTAAAA
>OJMG01000766.1_pt1 | contig 31262 bp, 34 predicted proteins | sample 1597141 | NCBI WGS metagenome assembly OJMG01 (sample SAMEA2452119, study PRJEB22498) | human gut metagenome | biome: human feces; feature: human gut; material: feces | place: Australia | collected 2012 | reverse complement strand
AGATTAGTTTTATCTTCTGTTATAGTTATCCCATAATTTAATTTACTAATTAATAATTCAGTACTCCTATATTTATCAGTACTAAATATAAAAGCACTATAAGAAAGGATTACTACTACACTAAAAAGTACTAATATACTTAAAAATACTCCATACTTAGTTTTTAATCTTTTTATCAATTTAAACATCTCCTTCAAGTTTATTTATTATTTACTCCAACGCAAAAATGGATAGAATCATTCTATCCATATAATTTTATTAGTTTTATTATTTAAGTTAGTTAGAAGATATAATAACCCCCCCCCATTGTACTTTATTTTGTACTATAGGTGAAGATATATAACTTATTCTATTATTAATTGTATTAGTCATATTGTATATCCTCCTCTACCTTAACTAAATTTATTATACAAAAAAAGTACTTCTATTTCAAGTACTTTATATAATAATCATTCATTAATTTGATAAGCAGTTATTTTAATTACTAAAGATAAACTAGAATTATCTGGATATAACTGATGATAATCATATGACTTATTTCCCCAATAAGTATCAAGTTCATCATTCCCAGACTCATAATCCCAATAAACATTTATTGTAACAGTTTCTTTTCCAGATATTTCTATTACTCCATTAGAACTACTTAATTCTATTTTAAAAGGATAATTAGTTTTTAAATATTCTATTAATTCATCATTAGTCATATTTAAAAGTAATAAATCCTCCCCTAGTATCTTTGCTTCTTTTATTTCAAAATCTATCTTTGCTTTACTTTCTCCAGTATTAGAAGCAGTTAAAGTTTCAGTATAACTTTTCATTCCAGGATATAACTCTTTAACATTAAGTGTTATTACTTTTTCAACATGTTCCCCATTAGAATCAAAAGTAACTTTCCATTCTCTTACTCTTGTATCCATATTAGTTTTAACTTCAGTAGTATATATAAACCAAGCAAAACTATTACTAGCAATAGTAATTGCTAATAATAGTATTGTTTTTAATCTAACTTTCTTAATTATCCTCTTTAATTTGTTGTTCATTATTTTCACAACCTTTTTGTTTCTTATCTTCTACAATATCTATTATTTCCATAGATACTAACAATACAAAAGGTACAAATATAACAAAATAGAATCCATACTCATTATTAATTATTTTACTAATTAAACTAAGTATTCTCCCTTTCATAAATACTTTACCCATTATCTGATCATTAGTAATTCTAGGATCTTCTACATTATTATTAATACCCTTAGTATGATAATACTTAACATTATTAATTACTTCTATCTTAATTATTTGGTGAGTTACTATCTTACCAGAAAAATCCCCTTCTTTTCCCATATAAACTACATCATCACCAACTTTTAAAGTAGAAGTATCTACTTTTTTAGAAAATACCATATCTCCAACATTATATTTAGGTTCCATACTTTGTGTAATTATTGTATAAATACTTATTCCACCCAAATTAATTTTATTATCAGATATTCTTTGTATAAATATAGTACTAACTACAAAAACAATAAACAAAGTAACTATTGCTTTAATTGTTTTAACTATAACATTTAATATTTTCATTGTCATTCACGTCCCCTATAATTCTATATTATTAATCTTATCTAAATACTTATCAATATTCTTTTTAAATATCTTTTCTATTTGTTTTTCATTAACCACTATTTTATACTTAATAACTTGATATTGTTTAGATATAACATTTTTTAATTCTTCCTCACTTATATTAGGATCCAAATTAATAACTTTCTCTATCATATTATCTACTATCTTTTCTTGTACTTCCTTCTTATTATCTTCACTACTATCTTTATCAATTGAATTTAATACTAAATAATCTAGTAAAAATGATTCATCAAGCATCTTCTTTAAAGGACCATCTTCATTATAATCTTTATTCTCTTTTTTTCTTTCTATTTCATCTTCATAATGTTCTTGCATATAATTCCACAATTTAACTGCATATTGAAAATTAACATTCTTAAGTATAACATTAGTCTTCTTTATTGGAGAAGTAACTAAAGATATATGGAGTTTATCTATACTTTGAAATACACTAGAACAAGTTAAATCAGATATTTGTAATTCTAACTTTTCTATTCTTTCTTCTATACTAAGTCCACTTTCATTTTTTGCCTTATCCTTATCATCTACCTTAGAATTAATATTTAAAGATAAATCAATACTCTCTTTTCCTACTTTAGAAGAAGCATTATATTCCATAGTTTTATTATTCTTTAAAGAACTAGAATAATTACTTATATTCTTTTTCTTCTTATTAATATAAAACTGCATATTCTTAATTAAACTATATATAAATCTATTCTCATAAGTATTAAAACTCTCTTCTTTATTAATATTTAATATCTTAGAAGGCTTTACATCTCCAGTCTTTTTATCAATATCTTGTATTAAATTAGTATTTTTAGATAAATGTTTTATACTTTCAACAGTTACTCTTCTAGCAAGTTCTATTTTAACAATATCTTCTTCATTTACTATAAATCTATTAGGATTTCTTAATATATTATCTAAATATCTTATAGTATCTTCCATGATAGTTAACCATTCATAGTTACTTGTTTCCTCGTCATAATTAGATACTACTCTTAAATTAGAAGATATATTATTATTAAAATGATCATTCTTTTCATTATTAGAAGAATCATATAAGTTAATTATATCTAGTTCATTCATTACTTTCCTCCTATGTTAATTTCTTAAGTCTTAATAAATATTCTTCACACTCTTTCATTTTACCTTTACCAAATGTTTTATCTAAGAACTCTATAAATCCATCAATTTCATCTCTTATATAAGATATATTTAATTGTTCAAACTTTCTTAATATCTTTCTAGCAATAAAATAGTCTACTCCATCTACTTCATCTCCACCACATCCTACATATACAGGTACAAACTTCTTCATATGCGCTACTATACGATTACCAAAAGCAATTCTAAAATGTTTAATTACATAATCATCCATCTCATTTATCTTATTTAAAGTATCTTCACTAACCTGATTCTTTTCCATAGCATCTTTAAATAAATTATCTAAATATGTATAATTTATATCTTGTGCTGGTACATCAAGAGGTTCAAAAACTTGTCCCTTATCATTTATATCTAGTGGCATAGCACGGTCATAAACTTTATCTGTTACCATAAATGTAGAGTCATCATTATTAATTGTACCAATATACCATACATTAGGTGGAATCTTAAGTTTACCATCTTTTATATTTTTAGGATCATCAGCCCATCCACTTGAAACTAATTCTACTATCCACTCATCCTTATTAGGCATTTCTAGAATAGATAACATTTCAGCAAAATAGTATTCTACTCTGGATATATTCATCTCATCTAGTATAACTGTATAAATATCATCAGTATAACCTGCTACATATAATTCTTTTAATACATCAGTTTCATTAAACTTTTTAGTAAATTCATTAAAATAACCAAATAACTCAGTTCTATCTCTCCAAGAAGGTTGAACACTAGCAACACATGAATCATGTTTCAAGAATTTTCCCCATGCATAAGCAAGAGATGTTTTACCTGTACCTGATATACCTTGTAAAATTACTAACTTAGTAGATGCTAAACTAGAAATAAATAATCTAATCATTTCACTTTTATAATATAGTTTTAAATGAGAAGCAGCAAAATTTCTAAAATTCTCCACTAATTCTTCTAATGTAAAGTTATTATTATAATTCTGTACTTTATAAGTACTATATTGATTATCAACCTGTGTAAGCTTAGGAAATCTACTTGTAGTAGTATCAATATTATCTTTACTCTCATCTTTATCTTCTATAGTATCATCTTCTTCAGGTTTCAAACCCAAATGAGACACTTTCATTGCAAGAATACTTTCTTTCTCCTCCATAAGTGTTGCTACTTGTTTATTAAGCATTGACACTTCTTCTAAAAGGGACTCTTGTTCTACTATAGTTTTTCTAAATCTTAAATACTTTCTTATTAAAAAATACAAAAGTACTATTATACCACCTATAATTATAAGAATTACTATAACACTAATAAATACTAAAACCCATTCTCCACCATTAAAATCATCTTTATAAAAATTAATAATCTTAATATATTCAGGAATATTAAACATTTGAACAATACCAAGTGCTAAACCCTTAAATATAGTTATAAACCCATCAAAGAATTGACTTAATAATTCGTATAAAAATCTAAAAAACGTATCCATAACTTCACATCCTTTCTTTAAATATTACTTTATTTTTATCAAAAGAAGTAACATCTTCTTTATTAGTAATAATATAAGTAAATATATTTAACCATATAATACTACTCTCTTCATAATCAAAAGTATCATCTATAATAACTGCAAACTTAACACCATCTTTAATTAAATCACTAATAAAACTTTTATATTTTGTGTAATATTCATAAGTTACTTTTATTATAACATTTTCTCTAATTAAATCATTAGTTATTATATTTAATAATCTATTAGTTTTTTCTTTTTTACTAGTTATTATAAAAGGAAAATCTACTAAGTATTCTTTATTATATTCTTTATTTATAATATTATCTAAAACAACTTTACTTATCATATTATACTCAATAAAACACATATCTTCACTTATTATATCACTTTTAAAAACTCTATTTATTGAATAACTACTATATATTTTAGGAAACTTAATATTATAACTAAGTAAAACATTGTACACATTTTTAATATTAGTACTTTTTAACTTTAAATTAAATGTGTCACTTAAGTATTCATTAAAAAAGTTATTTTTCTTCTTTTCACTTTCTTTTACAAGACTCTTTAATTCTTTAGTAATATCATCATTTAAATCCAATTTTTCTTTCCTATCTATTATAATTTTATCAATTAATTTATCTAAATTATCATATTCTAAAGTATTATCTAAATATAACAAATACCAAAAAAAGTAATATAATTCATTAACATTTTTTACTAACTTATTATCTTCTTCTATTAAAGTTCTTAAATTCTTTTGTATATAATATTCAATATTCTTTTCTATTTGTTTATACTTTTTATCATATTTATTAAAATATCTTATATCAATATAAGTATTTAACATCTCATTATAAACAATTTTTTTATATTTATCTTTAACTATTAATTTAAAATACTCTGTTAAATAATCTTTAATAAACTTTATATATTTATCTATATTATTCATAACTCCTCCTTATTGTGTATAATTAAACTCTATTACTGATACATCATTAGTTATTGGATAAGTATAATCTTTCTTAGTATTAGATTTATAAAATTTTATCAATTCACTACTTTCAGGATCAATTCTAAATGATATTTGATTTATATATTCATAACTACCAATAGTAGTTGTTAAAAAACTTTCTTTTTTTTGAAAAACACTTGAAGTCATATCCATTATTACTACACTAGGATCAAACTTAAGACTAATTAATGGAAGAGCGCATTTAAGTTTATCAGTTTCACTTAAAGACATATAAGTTTTATGATCAATTCTTTGATTAACTTCATACACTCCAAAGTTTTCTTTTATTAAATAGTAATCAGTTGTATTAGTAACAGTAAAATTAAAATATGGACTTCCCACTTCATCACTTATTTGATAAGATATACCAGGTATACCAACTTGCAATATAAATCTTGCACTTAAGGTTTTTTTATATGGAAAAGTACTTTTAGCAGTTATTTCTATCCACACTTCATCTTTATTTTTTAAAGCAGTTTTAGGACTAATATTAGCAGTAAAAGTATCAGATATTTGATCAGTATATATAGTTCCATTAGTTTTACTAACTGAACAATTAGCATTATCACTACAAGCATATGTTACTTCATAATTAATATCAGAGTTAGCATGCTCCAAATTATTTTTACTATTATTTAAATTAATTGTAAAATTATAAGTATCTACTCCGGAATAGTTATCAATTTTATATATTCTTCTAGCTTGTGTTAATTTATCACTATTAAAATAAAACTTCTTACTTCTTAAGTACATATCTTTAACTCCATAATAAACATATCTACCAAAAGATAGACTAATAGTTACAAAAAATAATATTATTCCAAGTATTATATAAGTTTTCTTATTTTTAATTTTTATTTTCTTCATATTTACTACCTTTTAGTATGATTTCTAGTACTTTTGCTAGCATCTATTACATAGTAATTATATCATAAATAAATCGAATTGCAAACAATGAATACAAAAAAACACTCGAGATTCGAGCATTTTATTTACTGACAATTGAACAATAATATCATCTTACTAGTCTAATTATTTTAATGTAAATTTTACTTTATATACAATTTTAACTAATAAAATAGTAATTAAGGTAAAACATTTAAATTTCCATTTATTATATCTTTTAAGTAATTACTTAATCTAACAAAATAATTACTTTTTTTAATATTCTCTTTTACTATCAAGTTATAATTTATATCTTGATTATTTAAATGTAATGTTAAAGTACCTACAACATCATTCTTTTTAAGTGGTGCTTTTACACTATTTAATTTAACACTATAATTATATTTAATATTTCTTACATCTTTATCAAGTATAACAGATGCATCTTCTTTTAAATAATATGATACCTTTCTTTTTTTAGCATTATCTATAAACATATCTCCAATTTTTTTATCTTTTTTAATTAATGTACTTTTATAATACATACTATAAGCATATTCCATTAAATTAATTGTATCAGTATTTCTATCCTCTTTTGTAGGAGCTTTCATAGTAACTGTAATAAGTCTCATATCATTTCTTAACATTGTACCCGTAAGACAATAACCTGCATTATCTGTAAAACCTGTTTTAAGTCCATCTAATCCATTATAAAATTTAATCAACTTGTTCGTATTAACGAGCCATAAACTTTTACCATTTTTATGAGTTATAGTTGTTTCATAAGTGCTAGTCAACTTTAAAATTTCTTTATGTTTAATTAGTTCTCTTGCAATTAATGCTAAATCATGAGCAGTAGTTAAGTGTCCTTCTTCATCAAGTCCATGAGGATTTTTAAATGTAGTATTAACTGCACCCAACTCTTTTGCTCTTTTATTCATCATATTAACAAAATTACTTTCCGTTCCACCTATTTTTTCAGCAACCGCAACACTAGCATCGTTAGCACTTCCTATTGCAATTGATTTAAGTAACATATCTACTGTAGCCGTACTATTTTCTTCTAAATACACTTGACTTCCACCCATTTTAGAAGCATTAGCGCTAATATTCACTTCATCTTCTAAAGAAATTTTACCACTTTCTATTGCTTCAACTGTTAAAAGCATAGTCATTATTTTAGTCATTGATGCAGGAGATTTCTGTTCATCCATATTTTTATCAAATAAAATTTTTCCAGTACTAGCTTCCATTATTATACCACTTTCACTTTTTATATCTATACCACTTAAATTATCTGCCTTTAAAACATCAAAACTTAATATAGTTAATAAAACTATTAATAATATTTTTCTCATATACACCCCTTAATAAACATTATTCACTTTTATGTAAAAAATTCTAATTTATTTTAATACTTTTATTAAAAAAGTGATATAATTAAATAGAGGTGTATAGAGAAAATGAAAAAGAAGAAAGTTAGAATTAATTTTGGTAATTTATTTATTGTTATATTTATATTTGCATTTATTGTTTATGGAATATTATTTTTATATCATAAGTTAAATAGTGATAATACTACTAATGATAAAAATAATAATGACATCAAAAGCGAAGTTACTTCTACAGATAAAAAGTTAGAAAGTTTAGGTTACTCTAAAAAAGAAAGAGAAACTATTTCTAATAATTTAAGTAGTGATGTTATATTATCATTAGATAAAAAATATGATAATTTAGATAAGTTATCTAGTATTAAATATTTTCATATAGAGAACATTGATAGATATGAAGAATACATGAATAAAGAAAAAGATTATGAAACTATTATTATGAATGTTAATATTGGACTTGATAGAGAGTTTTATACAAACATTAAAGAAGTAAGTGACCCATATGATACTTTAGTATTAGTAAATAAGTATTATGCTCTTCCTAGTGGAATTGAACCAAAAAGTCTTGTTAATATTGAAGGACAAAAAATGACTCCAGAAGCCGCTGAAACAATGAAGAAGATGATTAGTGATTTAAGAAGTACCGGTCTTACTTTAAACTTGATAAGTGGTTACAGAAGTGAAGACACACAAAGAACACTATATAATAGATATGGAAATAGTGATGGATTTGATAATGCAGATACCTATAGTGCAAGACCAAACCACAGTGAACATCAAACTGGACTTGCAATGGATGTTAGTGAAAACTGGGATTTAACAGAAGAATTTGAAAACACTGAACAATTTAAATGGTTAAATGAAAATGCTTATAAATATGGCTATATATTAAGATATAAAAAAGATAAAGTTTATATGACTGGTTATACTTATGAACCATGGCATTATAGATATGTTGGTGTAGAAGCTGCTACTATTATTAAAAATGAAAATCTTACTTTCGAAGAATATTATGTGAAATATAAAGGACTTTATTAGAGTTCTTTTTTCTTAGAAAAATTATATAAAAGAATACAAGTATTATAGAAAGTATAAATATACTTATACCTATTTTAATAAGTTTTAATTCAAATTTATCATACTTTTTATTATCAAATATACTTGTCTTAGTTACTATTTTATTATTTTTTACATCTTTCTTTATATTTATTTTATAAGTATTAGTATTTTTTTTATTTTCACTAATTACTTTAATAGTTATTAAATTATTTTCTTTAGAAGTATTTAAATTATAAGATACTTTAACACTCATTTTAGGATTAGGTGTCAAATAATTCACTTTAATATTATTAATGTCATTAGATTTTACTATGTAATTAAATACATCACTTTTAAAATCTAACTTTAACCCATCTATTTCTAAATTTTCTAAAACAGAAGTATCTTTATCATACACAACACTACCTCTTGTAACATTTAATGTATAACTAGTATTTATTTCATTATTTATATAAGACGTGATAACAAAAGTATTTAAACCCCGTTTTAAACTTTTACTTCCTAAATTAGTAACTTCTTCATTTTCTTCTATTTCAGCATTAATAGTAATTATTTCTATTTCATCATTTACAAATACATTATAAGTTTCAATATTCTTATTAAACTCTGGTATAATTTGATTATTATTTATTGTAATATTATTAATTGCTTTAACATTTGTTATAAATAAAAAGAAGGTTAATAATAGAAATGTTTTTTTCATGTTTTCTCCTTACATTATTTCTTCTATTATTATATCCTTCTCACTTGATAAAATACTTCTAATTTTAAAAGCACTTATAAATCTTTTTTCCATATCAGGTATTTCTTTATTATAATAAATAGTTCCCAATAATTCTCCTTTTTTAACTTTATTATTTACTGTCTTATTTAACTTAATTCCCACAGATAAATCAATTTTATCTTCTTTTTTTATTCTTCCTGCACCTAAGTCTTGCACTAAAGACGCAATTATAAGTGGGTCTACTTTAGTTATATAACCCGACTTATTACTATATATTTCTAACTTTTCATTTGAAAACTTTAGTTTAGTTAAATCTCCTTTTTGATTAGTAATCCATTCTTTAAACTTAAATTTAGCCTTTCCACTTTTTAAAAGATTATTTACTTCTTTTCTTGCTTCAGTTAAAGAAATATCTTTCCCTAAATGAATCATATATGAAGATAATGTTAAAATAAGTTCTTTAAGTCTAGGCTCATATATACCATTAAAAAAGTCCATTGCTTCTCTTACTTCTAGAACATTACCTACAGTATACCCAAGAGGACTATCCATTCTAGTTAATATACATACTACTTTTCTATCGAAATACTTACCTATTTCTATCATATATTTTGCAAGTTTTTTAGCATCACGAATATTCTTCATAAATGCTCCTTCACCAACTTTTAAATCTATCACAATTATTTTAGCGCCACTTGCTATTTTCTTACTCATTATACTACTTGCAATTAAAGGAATACTTTCAACTGCACCTATTTCATCTCTTAAAGCATATATTTTTTTATCAGCAGGTGCTAAACTAGAAGTTTGACTAATTACTGCTACTCCTATTTTATTAACAGCATTAATAAATTCCTTATCAGTTAACTTAATCTTATAACCAGGTATACTTTCTAATTTATCAATAGTTCCACCAGTAAACCCTAAACTTCTACCACTCATTTTAGCAATACCTAACCCACTTGAAGCAATAATTGGAGATAATATAATAGTTACTTTATCACCAACTCCTCCAGTAGAATGTTTATCAACTACAGTTCTATTTATTTTATCAAGAGATAAAATTTCCCCAGTCTTAATCATAGCATCAGTTAAATAAAATACTTCTTCATAACTAAGTCCATTATTTTTAATATTCATTAAAAACTTACCCATTACCTTATCATCTATTTTTCCATCATTATAACCAGTTACCATATAATTTATTTCTTCTTTTGTTAGTACTTTATTAACTTTCATTTTCTTTAATATTTCTGCTTCCATACTTTCACCTCAATATAAACTTTAGTACTTTTAATTTTTATTTAGAAAACATTTGTGAATATTTAGACTCATAATTATATTATATCAATTTTAATATAAATATATCGTGTTTAAATGCTGTTTTGACATTTTTTTACATTTAGACCTTTTAAAGTGAGGTTTTGGTTAATTTTTTTGGAGGTCTACAACCAAATATATTTTTTAAGATAAAGGATTTGAACATATATAACTTTTGAGGTGAAAGTATGGAAACAGAAACTTTTAATCTGTTTCTTCATTACTTATACTTACATTAACATCATTATCATTAATCTTCTTAGCCGATAAAAAACTTATTCTTTGCGCTACTACTTCTGTCTTATAATGAGTTACATCATCTTTTAAATAAGAACTACTTTGTAGTCTACCCTTAATGCCAATAATATCACCCTTCTTACAGTATTCACAAGTATGATCAGCTAAATTATTCCAAAGAACACAACTAATAAAATCAGTATCATATGTACCATCTTGATTTTTATAATCTCTTGGTATTGCAATGGTAATATTTAATCTTTTAGTTTCATTTTCTCCTTCACTTAAAGATGGATCTTTAGTTAATCTTCCTACTAAAACAACATTATTTAACATCTTTTTCCTCCTTTCATGCTTACATATTAACACAAAGAAAAAGCCGTTGCAAACGGCTATTCATATATAAAAAAAACACTTTTTTTCTAACAGAATATACTTGTTATACAAAAATACCTATTAATTTTAATGAATTAGTAAAATTTAATTTTTTTTCATTTTATAAACTCATTTATACTTAGTTTATCTTTTAAAGCTAAAATTAACTTATCTACTTCTTCATAAGTATTATAAAAATATAAACTTATTCTAACTGTATCAGAGTACTCACTTTCATCTACAAGCATCTTAGTACAATGTTTACCACTTCTAACACATATATTTTTAGTATTTAAGTATAGTCCTAAATCACCAGAAGTAATTCCATCTATATTTATTAAAACAATTGAACTTTCAGAGTTTTCATTATAAATCTTAACATAAGGAATATTCTTTAATTCACTAATTAAATATTTTCTTAAATGAGATTCTACTCTTTCAATATATTCCATACTAACCATATTTAAAAACTTAATTGCTTCAGAAAAAGATATTATTCCACTTATATTAGGTGTTCCTGCTTCAAACCTATAAGGTACTTCTACTAAAGAAATATTATTTTCTGTAAAGTTTAAATTCATTCCTCCACCATAACTAATTGGTAACATTTTATCAAGTAACTCACCTTTTCCATAAAGTACTCCTACCCCAGTTGGACCACACATTTTATGAGCAGAAAATGCTAAAAAATCTACATCTACTTTTTGTACATCTATATTTTTATGAGGAATATACTGAGCAGCATCTACTAAAACATATATCTTATTTTTATGTGCAAACTCAGTTATTTCTTTAACAGGACGCACGTCTCCTACCACATTTGTAATTCCAGCAAAAGCAATAACTTTAGTTTTAGAAGTAACAGACTTTTTTATACTATTCAAAGTAAGTTTTCCTTCTTTATCTAAACGAGCATATTTTATATTTATACCAATTTCATTTTTTAAAATTAACCAGGGTAATATATTAGATGCATGTTCTGCTTTGTTAAGAATTACTTCATCATTTTCTTTTAATATATTTTTAAAGAAACCATTAATAACTAAATTTAAACTATCAGTAGTATTTTTAGTAAATATTATTTCATCTTTATGTTTGGCATTTATAAATTTTCTTGTTAACTCTCTAGTATTATCTATTTCATCATCAACTTTAAAACTTATATTATAGTCACCCCTATGGGAATTAGCAGAATATAAACTCATATATTCTATTTCTTTATTTATAACACTAATAGGTTTTAATGTTGTAGCAGCATTATCAAAATATATTAAATTATCATTTTTCATTGGAAAGTATTTATCATAATTCATTTTTATCACCCATTATATTCTATGAAAAGTCATCATTACTTGCTTATGCTTATCTCTTGATTAATACTTATTTTTCTTTTATAATAGTTTTAGAGGTGAATAGTATGGAAGAATGTTTATTTTGTAAAATTATAAAAGGTAAAGTTGATTCTTTAAAGTTATATGAGGATGATGATATATTAGTAATGTTAGATGCATACCCTGATAGTCCTGGACATACTTTAATTATTCCTAAAAAACACTATTTAGATTTAAGTGATATACCTATTGAATTACTTGATAAGATACTACTAAAAGCTAAAGATATTAAAGTATTATTAGAAAACAAATTAAATCCTACAAGTGTTGTACTTATTCAAAACAATGGAGAAAGACAAAAAATAAAGCACTACCACTTACATTTAATTCCTTATTACAATGAAAAACAATATCTTAGTAAAGAAGATATCTTTAACATTTTAAGGAGTTAAAAATGGAATATAATAAGTTAGTTAGAGATAAAATTCCTGAAATTATTGAAAGTAATAACGAAGAAGCTATCTATAGATACTTAAGTGATAATGAATTTAAAGAGTATTTAAAATTAAAACTAAGTGAAGAACTAAATGAAATATTAAGTTCTAAAAATAACATTGAAACTTTAGAAGAAATAGCAGATTTACTAGAAGTTATAAAATTCTATTTAAAAGTTCATAACTACACATTAGAAGATGCTTTAAATATGTGTGAAATTAAGAATGAAAAAAAAGGTACATTTAACAAAAAAATACTTCTAATCAAAACAAAGTAAAAAAGGGACAAGCCCTTTTTTTATTATGTTACTTATAATTACCAGCCTACGAAAGCACCAAATATTATAGCTAAAAGTATAAATAGAATTAGTATAATAAAGAAACTATTCCCGTAGTTATTATTGCAACATGGATTTGGATTACAACAATTATTCATAAATACACCTCCCCTTATATTAGATAAATGCACCTAGTATGATTACTAATAAGATGAATAATACTAAAGCAAATGCTGCTCCTCCTACTCCGTTATTTTTAGAACAACAGTTCATCAGACATTCCTCCTTTTTTATCTTTACACTCTTAGTATAAGCAAAATATAGAAAAGTGTGAGTGCTATCTACTTGAGTTTTTCTTTATTTTTTGTTAGAATATTAATTATGGAGGAAAATATATGAAAATTAAAAAAGTTTTAGGTTTAACTTTATGTGTACTTTTACTTACTGGTTGTGGTACTGCTAAGTTAGATAATGGTAAAGAAAGTGTTGTTACATTTAAAGAAGGAGGAATTAGTGCAGAAGATTTATATTCTAAATTAAAAGATAAGTATGGAACTGAAATTCTTGTTAATTTAATTGATACTGAACTTTTAGCAAGAGAATATAAAGAAAATAATCAAGAAAAAGCATATATTAATCAAGTTGTTTCTTCTTTAAAAAAGGAATGGGCAGATAAATTTGATTCTAATATAGTTTACTATTATGGAGTTAATAATGAAAGTGAATTAAAAGAATTTATTCGTTTATCTTATAGAAGAAATTTATGGACAGAAGATTATGCTAAAACAACAGTAACTGATGGAGAAATAAATGATTATTATAAAGATTATGTTATTGGAGATATTGAAGCATCACATATATTAATTAAGAGTAATGCTACTAATTCTATGAGTGATTCTGAAAAGAAAGATAAAGAAGAAAAAGCATTAAAACTAGCTAAAGAAATTATTGCTAAACTTGATAAAGGTGAAAAGTTTGAAGATTTAGCTAAAGAATATAGTGATGATGATGCTACTAGTGAAAATGGTGGTAAGTTAGGTTCATTCAATGATAGAAGTAATTATGATAAGAATTTCTTAGAAGGCGCAATTGAACTTAAAGTTAATGAATATTCTAAAACACCAGTTAAGTCTCAATATGGTTATCATATTATTTATAAAACTAAACAAAATGATAAACCTGAATTAGATAAAGTTAAAGATGCAGTTAAGGCTAAAATAGCTAAAGAAAAAGTTACTAATGATAATACATTTGCTTCTAAAGCTATGATAGGTTTAAGACAAAAGTATGAGATGAAGATAACTGATTCTAAATTAAGTAGTAAATACGATAGTATATATAATAAATAAAGGAAACTCAAATTTGAGTTTCCTTTTTATCTTATTCAAAATCTATATCACTTGTTATAAAACCCTTTTTATATAAATGATTTTTAATTTGTCTTTTTAACTGTTCTCCTTCATATTTTTTACTATATTTATCATATGCTTTACTCATTTCCTTTTTAATAGCATCTTCATCATTTAAATTAATACTATTTAATAAAGAATCTATCATATTTTTATCATAACCTAAATTAAATAAATCTACTTTTAATTTATTCTTTATCATATAAGCAGACTTATTCTTCATTAAAGACACTTTTTTAGAAATAATTTTATCTAGTTTACTCTTCCATACTTCACTACTTATAGTATCAAGATAAGCATCTATTTCATCTTCACTGAGACCTAAATCTAATAAGTTTCTTTTAATTTTAAATGGACCATATGAAGAAAGATTTATCTTATCATTTGTATATGCTTCTATATACAATTTTTCATTTATCAAATTACTCTCTTTTAATTTTTTAATAGTATCATCAATTATATTTTTAGTAAATCCTTTTTTCTCTAAATAACTAATTATTTCACTTTCAGTTCTAAGTTTAGTCTCTATATATGATAAACTTAAATCATAAGCCTCATAATAATTATTTTCATTCATTACTTTTTCTAATAATTCTAAAGTTATATCTTTTTGAAATAGTAAGTTATTGTTTAGTATAACATCTTCATATAAAGTTAATTTATTATTATCAAGAGTTATTATATATCTACCTCTTGATGTTTTTTTATAAGAAATTATTTTCATATTAAAAAAAGATTATTCTTTTATTTTGATTAATCCCTTTTCTAATTCTTCTAAACTTCTTCCTATTTCTTTTTTTGATACATAATCTGATGACTTCATTTGCAAATGATTAGTGGCTAATATTTGCTTACTTCTCATAGCAGCCACATGTACTAATTTATATTTAGAGTCAACTATAGTTAGTAGTTTATCTATTGATGGATATATCATAAAATTTCACTCTCCTTACATTATTAATATACTATTATTAAAAGTTTTATACAAGTTTTTAGAAATTTTTTTACATAAAATTTACACATTTAAAGTTTATAGTTCTTCTTTAGTTCTTCTATAAATATACTTTCACTATTTTTATCTACTAAAAGATAAGTTTTCTTTTTACTTCTAGTAAGTCCTACATAAAATAACCTTCTTTCTTCACTATAAGGATACTTGTCAGTATTATCAAGAAGTGTATAAACTATTTCATCATCTTTTATCTTACTTGGAAAAGATGAACCATCAGCCTTATTATTTAATATAAAAACATAATCACTTTGTAAGCCTTTCGACTTATGTATAGTTAAATAAGTTATAACTAAATCTATTCTTTTACTATAAATAATTTCCCTTCCATTATTATATACTATACTAAAACTATTATCACTTCTTATAATATCTAAATCATTATTATACCTTCCTAAAAAATAAACTATGCTATATAATGGAAGACTATTTAAAACACTTTTTAACTCTTTTATAGAATATATCATTTCTAAAGGAAATATATCACTTGGCAAACCTATTATATTCTTTCTAAGTTGACTAGGGTTCTTCATTACAAAACTACTACTTATCTTAGCAAGAGTATCACTAAACCTATAAGTTCTAGAAATTCTTCCTACCATTGTTTCACCCCAAAACTCTTCAAAATTAGTTATTAAGTTTATTTGACTACCACTAAATCTATAAATACTTTGAAAATCATCTCCCACACAAAATAAATCATAATCTTTTTGATTTCTCATTGCTTTTAATAAATTATATCTTGCTATAGAAATATCTTGATATTCATCTACTATAACATACTTATAATTATGAATGTATTTATTTTCTTTAATTAACTTGGTTGATAAATTAATCATATCATTAAAATCTATCATATTATTATCTTTTAAATACTCATTATATAATGTAATAACAGGTATAAATAAACTACTTATACTTTTATCATAACGCTTACTAAATTCTAGATTACTTAAACTATTACTTTTTACCAAACTAATAAGAGTAAGAAAATATGTTATTATGTTATAAGTCATATTAGTACTTATGTTTAAAAGTTTCCAAATATAGTTATAATCTCTTAACTTTAACTTTACATTAAGATAAATTAATTCATTATACAAATCAATTAATGAATTCTCAAAGTGTATTTTATTTTTTTCTTTTTTAAAAGTTATAAATACCTCATAAGATATTAAATAAAACTCCTTATTTACTTCATCATATTGAAAAGACACACTAAAAGCATATAAAAAAGTTTGAACTTTATTTTCTTCACAAAAGTAATCAATAAAATTTACTAAATATTCACAATTATTTAACAACTTATTAACAATATTTAAAATCAACACCTCACTACTATCAGTATAAATATTGGGTAAGTGTTCACTTGTTTTCTTTATTATTTCTAAACCTAATTTATGAAATGTACTAGCATTTATTTCAAGATTCAATTCCTTAGTAATTCTACTTTTCATTTCTTTGGCTGAAGCATTAGTAAAAGATAATACTAATATTTCTTCAGGAAGTACATTATATTTTAGTATTAAATATTTAATTTTACCTATAATTGTTGTAGTCTTTCCACTTCCAGCACTGGCTATTACTAGGGTATTATGACTATTACTTACTATAGAAGATATTTGTTCATCATCTAAAGTTTTATTTTCTACCGGATTATACAAGTTTTTAAACTCTTCTATTTCTTCTTTATTGTAATCATTTGTAACATATGTATTTTTTGTTGTTTTATTTTTTAAAAATCCAAACAAACTCAAGACTTTAGTTCCCTTTCTATCCACTTCATTATAACATTCTTTATATATAAAACTTCTTTTTCATTTAAAATATGAGTTTTTTCTATTTTATGCCATTTTTCTAAACATCCTCTACAACAAGTAGCAGTAGCATGTTGTGCTATAAATACTGGATGCCCTTTGATAGGTGTTTGTTTTCCATCATTAACTTTACTAACATCTTTCAACCTCTTATTAATAAAGTCTAAAGTATGACTTTCTATCTTAGATAAACCTTTTTCTTTTATATAATTTACATCACCACTTTTCAAATGAAAACTACTTCTAAACTTAGAACTATTTAATTTATTTAAAATATCTTCTATCATTTTTCTCCTTTCAACTTAAATTAAGTCATATCACCCTTAAATAATAGTATATATATCAATTAAATCAGTGTCAAGATATTTGTTATATAAAAAAATTGAGGACAAGCCTCAACTTTAGAATTTGTTACAACATCCTTCATTAACATTACATATTTCATTTTCTTCGCAACATGTATAACATGGACTATAAGTATGTTTATAAATATGATGATTAATTATTCTAGTATTAACAGGACATATATGTGGAACTTGATGCACAATTTCTCTATGTATAATTCTTTCTTCAGGACATTCATACACAGGTGGTGTTACAATTCCAGGCATACTTCCAGCACAAGATGTTGTATAATTTTTTCCTACATTACTTTCTTTGTAGATTTCTTTATTAGTCTCTACTTCGTAATTAGCATACATACCAGTGTTTTCTTGATACACTTTCTTCACTCCTTTACAATAATATATTATGTGAGTATTATATTTTTGTATGGGTAATTACCTAATAACTAATTATAGCAAAGTTGTCATATATATAGGTAAATACAAAATATCATCATTTACCTTTAAATCTTTTGTATGTATAATTATTGGTTTATCAATATAATCTTTATATTTTTCTTTTAATTTATTTAATGATGAATAAGTATATCTATCACCTGACTTTACTTCTATCGGAATTATATTATGTTTACTAGTAATCAATACTTTTATCACGAAACGGGAAATAACAAAGTACTCAATTCCCACGAATCTGGAAATAGTGAAAGTCGTATTTATCACGAAACGGGAAATAACAAAGCACTCAATTCCCACGAATCTGGAAATAGTGAAGACCATTTTTATCACGAAACGGGAATTAGTAACTTTTTTACATAAAAATATTTAGACAAAAAGCCTAAATATTAATTTTAATACCTTTTTCACAATGAGCAAAAAAATCTTTCCCACATATATTAAATTTTGGTACATCATATTCATAAATTATAGTATTTTCTTCTTTTAAGTCATACTTTTCTATACACATCTTATTAAATCTTAACACAACTTCTTTTAATAAATCACTTAAACTATTAAATTCTTCTACCCCTTTATATGGCATCCATGCATTTTCAAAATAATAATATTTATTATTTATAAATACCACTAAAAATGTATGTGTTGGAAAAAAAGACCCATCATAATTACACATGAAGAAAGACTTAGTTTTAACGTTTAACCTATCAAAATATTTTCTTTCTAACTCAACTTGATCCCAACATACTCCCATTTTGTCTTTGATAGTCTTTTCTGGTGTATTAAGAGTATAATATTTTGGTAAATCTTCACTTTCGGAAATATCTTTTCCTTCATAAAAATAACCATAACTTATATCTTTCATTTTTAATAATACATCATTTATTTCTTCCATAAATACTCCTAAAATGGCATTTTCATATTTCCATTTGATAGTTGTTTCATCATTTTTTTCATATCTTCAAATTGATTCAATAATTTATTTACTTCTTGTACTGAAGTCCCACTACCATTAGCAATTCTTTGCTTTCTTGTTGCTTTTAATACCTCAGGGTGCATTCTTTCATATGGTGTCATAGAGAGTATAATAGCCTCTATTCTAGCCATTATTTTAGGGTCTATACTAATATTATTAAGTCCCATCTTCCTTGCTCCAGGTAATAATTTTAAAATATTTTCAAGAGGTCCTAATTTTTTAATTTGTTTTAACTGACTCAAAAAGTCTTCCAAATCAAAATTACCTTTTTTCATTTTCTTAGCAACATTTTTAGCCTCTTCTTCATCTATAACAGAACTTGCTTTTTCTGCAATACTAAGTATATCACCATAACCTAATATTCTATCAGCAATACGACTTGGTACAAATTCACTTAATCCATCTAATTTTTCAGAGTCACCTATTAACTTAATAGGTATATTAGTTAAATGTCTTAAACTAAGTGCTACACCACCCTTAGTATCACCATCCATTTTTGTTAATATACAACCAGTAAGTGGAAGTTTATCATTAAATCCAGTAATAACATTTACTGCATCTTGTCCCATCATAGCATCAATTACTAAAAGTATTTCATCAGGTTTAACTTCATTATTTATATTAACTAATTCCATCATCAACTCTTCATCAAGTTGTAAACGTCCTGCAGTATCTATTAATACATAGTCATATCCTTTACTCTTAGCATATTCTATACCTCTTTTAGATATTTCTACAGGGTTACCTTTTCCTTCTTCATAAACTTCTATATTTAATGACTTACCTAATGTTTTTAATTGCTCAATAGCAGCAGGTCTATATACATCACACGCAATAAACATTGGTTTTTTATTATATTTTTTTCTAACTAAATTACCTAATTTACCAACAGTAGTAGTTTTACCACTTCCCTGAAGTCCACTCATTAAAACAATAGTCATACCATCATTAATTATTAAAGGACTACTATCTTCTCCTAAAAGTTTAATAAGTTCACGTCTTAAAATACTTACAAATACTTCTCCTGGTTTTAAACTCTTAGTTACCTCTTCACCTATAGCACTCTCTTTAACATTGTTAACAAACTCTCCTACTATTTTATAGTTAACATCTGCTTCTAATAATGCTAGACGCACTTCTCTTACCATTTCACTTATATTATCTTCAGTTATAGTACCATACCCTTTTACTTTAGATATAATACCATCTAATTTCTCACTCAAATTTTCAAACATATTGAATTTCCTCCTGTATATTAATTATAACAAAAATAAAGAGTTCTTTCCACATTTATTAGAAAGAACTTTATTTTCTTATATATTGAACACATAAGCAAGAAAGCCTAGTCTCTTTATAGCTTATTCCCTATATCTATAAATGCTTATTGCATTAGATACCAAAATCAATTTTTCAGCTGCTGGCACTTACGCGCAAGAAATACTAGTTTTCTAGCACAGGTTAGTCAGTATTCATTTTTTTGCTTACCACCAACTAACTTCAGTGGAGGCCGTCTCGCATGCTTTCCGGACGGTACTTCAAGAGATACAGTCTAGCATCCACTTGATGTTTCCAAAATTGTGTATGGTTTTTCTGCAGAGCCATCTCCCCCACTTGTCTTGACACAAGATTTGAGAGAAATGGCGGGACGGACACCTTTAGCATAATCCACGTGGCCCCAGTCCAAGCTGCCAGGGATGGACGAACCAAAAACGACGAATACGCGAGCGTTGGAATCATGACAGTGGTTAGGAGACAACAGCCACCAATCAGTGTCGCCTGTTATACTACCATTCGCGCTGTTTAAATAATACCATGCGTATGAGCTAGTTGGACTTGTTAAATTTATTTTACGCGTTCCTCCTGCACGCATTATTTCATCAGAGGTCATTAATGCTATTGGGTATGTTAGTTTTGCACTTGTATTATCTACGCTGAAAGCGTCACTTGCTTCTGTACAGTCATATGTTGGTGTATAATTTGTATTCGCTCTTGCATATGGTGCATAGTAGAATTCTGTACCACCTGTGTTGTATGTTCCAGATGTTTGTTCTGTTCTATCATTACAATATACTGCTGTTGTACTTAAATATTTTGTATATGATGTCATATTGCTTGCATACCAATTATCTATCACTGTTTTTATTGTGCTATTATTTGTATTTGTTCTAGCATTTAATAAAGAACTATCATCATTTCCATACATATAGCCTACATATTTTGGACTATTACTTGAAGAGTTGAATGTTCTAGTACCAGTACTTAAAAATCCACTTGTTGTATCATGACTTGTTCCCGAATACAACATCCTTATACTTCCATCTGCATTTGTTCTTATTATTCTCCAGTAGAAGTCACCGAATTTTACCCAGTTATTTGTTGTATTTCCTGCATAATAATATACTGTTGTATCTGTTGTATTATGTACATTCTTTTCTGTTGCTGTAAATAATGTTCCAGTTGTATTATTTGTAAATACCGCATTATATGTGTTTCTTGTGTCTCTTGTTGGGTTATCATTTAGTATTTGACTTAAGAGTGTTGGTAATGTTCCTTCAGTTATAAATAACTTTCCACTTAATATTTTACCCATATCATCACTTTGGTCTACACTTTCATCGTTTGCATACTTAAATTCAATAGTGTAACTTTGTGTTACTCCTGCTGGAATACTAACACTATAAGCAAGTATTGTATCAGTTGCTGTTTCACTCTTTGGTACATCTTTAAACTCAGTCATATTGTATCCACCATTGGTACTAGTTATTTTATATTGTAAGTATCCTTCAGTTACAAATGTATTTACTAAGTCTTGTATAACTATGTTATATTTGTATATTTCATTACTTTTATTTTCTATAGTAAATGTTTTAGTTACATTCCACTTACCTGGTTCTATATTAGTACCACTTATACTTCCATCACTATCAGTAAATATTATTTTTAAGTCTGCACTATTGATAGTAACATTTTTTCCCTTTCCTATTATTTGTGCTGTAAAGTATGCTAGTGTCACACTAAGTACTACTACTAGTAAACTAGCAACTACTAATATTGTTTGTTTTTTTTGCATAAACTTCTTCCTCCTTTTTGATTACACAACAAAAAATGGGTAGACTTATTCTATCCATTTTATTTCATGCAAAAAACTATTTACTTTTAAGTTAGTTAGAAGATAATCCCCCCCCATTTAGTACTTTATTTTGTACTAGAGGTGAAGATATATAACTTAATTTATTTGCATAATTATAAGTCATATTGTATATCCTCCTTCTATCTTAACTAGTTTAATTTTATCAAAAAAGAATACTCTTTTCAAGTAGATTTGATATTTTTTTAATTTTGTAATATAATATAATGCACAGGGAGGAAATATTATGGATTTTAGAAAAACTAAAGAATATATACCTAGTAAAAAAGAAAATGTAAATGTTATGGCAAGTGATCCTAACCATGAGTATATGTTTTATGATATTAAAAATGACTTAAATAAAATAACAACTTTTAAAAGTGTACTTATCAATACATTTATTGAAAGTGATTCATTAGAATTTTATAAGTTAATTTGTAATGATAATAATTGGTACTATAAAGAAGGGTTATATGTAAAAGAGAATAATGAATTATTTGAGTTAGCATTAGTTAAAACTAAACTTAGTAAAGAAGAAATAAAATTATTTGTTAAAAACTTTATAAAAGATAATAATTCTAATCATTATAAAATGATAAAAATAAATAATGAAGTACATTATATTTATACACCAAGTACTATTGATAAAAATGGTAAAACATATGTAGTTAAACCAGTTATTGAAATAATTGAGTCACTTTATTCATTAATTATGTTAGTTAATAAAAAATTCGATTTAATAACTAGTATTAAAGATGTTCAAACATTTAAAGATTATTTTGAAGTAAGTAATGTACCTTATGCAGTTAAAAACGAATATTATTTAGAAAATAAACTAATAAGTGGTGAAATTTCAGTAGATGATTATAAAAGAATATTAAATAGTTATCAAAACGAAGAAAGAATTGTTAAAGAATTAACAAAAAGGAATTAGATTAAATTTTCTAATTCCTTTTTAGTTTCTTTGTCAGTAGTATTTTTACTTATTTCTTTAATTTTATTATATAAAGTATTTATTTTTAAAGTACTCTCTAAATCATTTAATTTATTTTCTATTTGTTTTAATGTTTTACCTACAAATGCTTTAGAAACTAACATATTTTCACTTATTTCACTAAGAGATAAATCTTCAAAATAATAATACTTAAAATAATCTTGTTGTTTCTTTGTTAATAAGTCTTTATATATTAAATATATATTAATTAATTCTTCTCTACTATTCATTTTATCATATCCTCATATAAGAAGAAACTAATTAATGTTTTAGGGTCTGTTACCACTCTTTTTTTAATAAGATATTCTATTTCATCTAAAGTATAAAACTTAACTTCTTCTACATCATCTTCTTCATGAGGAAGTGTATCCATTGTTTTTACATGTATTAAGAATATATGCATTTCTCCATCAGACATATTTTCAATTATTTTATAAGATAAAACAGGTTCATCAGATATATCTATTATATTTTCTTTAGATATACCACATTCTTCATCTAATTCTTCAATTATTATTTCTTTTGGAGAAATACCTTTATCTAAAGTACCAGCAGGTACTTCTAAAGTTTTAACTCCTATAATAGGTCTATACTGAGTAACTAAGGCCATCTTTCCTTCTTCATTAATAACTATTCCAGCAGAAGCACCTCTTAATTGTACTTTAGTAAACTTTTCAATTTTCCCATTATTATTTTTTGTTACATTATATATTTTAACATACCCATCATAAATTAATTCTTCTTTATCCATTACTTCCACTCCTTAAATAATCCATATATATAGTTTTCAATATCAAATGGAATTAAATCTGTTTCTTTTTCACCAAAACCTACATATTTTACTGGTATACCAACCACATCTTTAATTGAAAGAACAATACCTCCTTTTGCAGTACCATCTAATTTAGTAAGTATTATACCAGTTATATCACATATACTTTTAAAATTAACTGCTTGACTAATACCATTTTGTCCAGTAGATGCATCTATTACTAAAAGTGTTTCATCTATTTTTCTTTCAATTACTTTTTCAGTAACTCTTTTTATTTTATCTAACTCTTTCATAAGATTATCTTTATTTTGAAGTCTACCAGCAGTATCAATTAATGCAACATCAGCACTTATTTCTTTTGCTTTAGATAAACCATCAAACACTACACTTGCTGGGTCAGTTTCATCACTTCCATAAAAGTCTACTCCAATTCTACTAGCCCATTCATTTAACTGACTAACTGCACCTGCTCTATAAGTGTCTGCTCCTATAAGTATTACTTTCTTTCCATCTTTTTTCATAACACTTGCTAATTTAGCAATACTTGTAGTTTTACCTACCCCATTAACACCAATAAACAAAATTGTAGTTAATCCATCTTTATTATAATTAATTTTACTAGTTAATTGTTCCCCATTTACATAAATCATAAATAATTCATCAACTATTACTTCTTTTAAATATTCAAAGTCTATAATATTTTCTTCTTTAACTCTTTTTCTTAACTTATCCATAAATTTAAAAGTAGTTTTAGTACCCAAGTCAGCCATTATTAAAATTTCTTCTAATTCTTCATAAAATTTTTCATCTATTTTAGTATATTTTATACCTAATAAATTAAGTTTATTTACAAAATCTTCTCTTGTTTTAGTTAATCCTTCTTCATATTTATTTAAACTCTCTTTTGGTTCACTTTTTATTAAATTTTTTAGTTTATCAAATATTCCCATATTTAACCCTCCTTTATGATTATATCATGAGATTATCTCTAATGCTAGACAAATTGACTTTTTTGTAGTATAATATATGTTACTTATATTTCATTTAAGAAATAAATTGGAGGAATGATTATGAAAACACAAGAATGTGAGACTTTTGTGTTCGCTTTAGGCGGACTTGGAGAAGTCGGTAAAAATATGTATGCAATCATGCATGATGATGAAATTATAGTAGTTGATGCAGGTGTTATGTTTCCTGAAGATAATTTACCAGGAATAGATTATGTACTTGCTGATTATACATTTTTAAAGGAAAATGAAAGTAAAGTTAAGGCTCTACTTATTACACATGGACATGAAGACCATATTGGAGGTATACCTTATTTACTTAATCATGTTAATATTCCAGTTATATATGCACCTAAGGTTGCAGCTGAATTAATCAGGAATAAACTTGCTGATAAAAATGTTAATTTTAGTAATATTATTATATTTGATGAAAGTACTAAACCAAAATTCAAAAATTATGAAATTGAATTTTTTAGAACTACTCACTCAATTCCAGATAGTTATGGAATAAGTATAATGACACCTAATGGTAGAATTGTTACAACTGGAGACTTTAAATTTGATTTAACACCTATTGGTCCAATGGCTAATTTAAGTAAAATGGCGCATCTTGGAGATGAAGGAGTTAAATTATTATTAAGTGATAGTACTAATGCTCTTATACCTGGATTTTCTACAAGTGAAAGTGATGTTGATGAAGCACTTAGTGATATCTTTAGAAGTTGTAAAGGAAGAATTATCTTAGCAACATTTGCATCTAATATTTATAGACTTGTTCATATTATTGATACTTGTCAAAAGAATAATAGAAAAGTTGCAGTATTTGGAAGAAGTATGGTTAATAGTATAGAAATTGCTAAAAGTTGTGGTTTAATTAAAGATAAAAATATTTTTATTACAAGTGATGAAGCAAATAAAAGTAAACCTGAAAATGTTTGTTTATTATGTACAGGTAGCCAAGGAGAACCTCTTGCAGCACTTTCTAGAATAGCAAATGGTGTTGATAACAATATTAAGTTAATGCCTGATGATACAGTAATATTTTCAAGTAGTGCAATTCCTGGAAATGCAATGAGTATCAATAGAGTTATTAATAAACTTTATTTAAAAGGCGCTACTGTATATACTACTAGTGATGATGCTAATGTTCATACAAGTGGACATGCTAAGCAAGATGAATTAAAATTACTTTTTAGATTATTTAAGCCTGAGTATTTTATGCCAGTTCATGGGGAATATAGAATGCTTAAAAGTGCTGTTGATTTAGCAAGTGAATGTGGAATTGATAAAGATCATTCATTTATTTGTAGAAATGGTGATATGATTGCAATTAGTAAAAATGGTATTAGAAGAGCAAAATCTATACCAATTAATGATATTTATGTTGATGGTAAAAGAATTGGTGATATTGGTTCATCTATTATTAGAGATAGAAAGATAATGAGTACAGATGGAGTTCTTATTATAATATTAAATATTGATACTACTAAAAATCAACTAGTAATAGATCCTAATGTTACAACTAGAGGATTCGTTGTAGTTAATGATAATCAAGAATTATTAAGTAATATTCAAAATAAAGTTAGAAGCATTGTTAATAGTGAGATATCTAAACCAAATTATTCATTAACAGACTTAAAAAATAGAGTTATACTAGATTTAAATACTTATATTATTGAATCAACTGGAAGAAGACCTCTTATTATGCCAATGATTTTCGAAATAAAATAGCCACTATAATTAAATAGTGACTTTTTTTTATAATTTTATTAGCATATAAGCTATTCCAACACCTACTCCCATTATAAATGATAGAATTATAAAAAGAGTAAATAAGTTTATAAATCCATTATTCCAAGATAAATTATTATCTTGTTTTTCACTTTCAAACATTGGATTTGTTTTTATTAATTTAGAAGAATTACTTTTTCCATCTAAATCACTTTCTTTAAGAGATAATTCATTAATTAATACATTTTTAATGCTTTCATCTTTTGTAGTTTGTATTTCAATTAATTTTAATACTATATCAGTTAATTCAGTTTTATTACTAGCACCCGTTTCTAATGCATAATTAATATTTTCTATTATATGATTAATCAGGTTAGTTAAGTTTCCAATTGTAGAATTAGTGTTTTTTAAGTTTTCTTTTATTCTTTGTAAATGAAATGATTTTTCAAAAGCATCTTTATTTGAATTATTTAACTCTTCTATCCTTCTAAATTCTTTTTCATCTAAAAGTGTTCCTTCTTTAGTTATTTCATCAATATATGACTTTAGACTAGTTGTTAAATAATATGAAACTTCATTTTTGTTATCAAATGATGGCATTTTTTCAAATATCTTATTTAGAAGACTACTAGCATACATTGTATATATTGTTTTTTGTTTTCCACTTCTTAGTTTTCTAACTATATCTAATCTTTGAGTTAGTATTCTATTGACAATTGGATTATAACCACTCTTAACTAAATTCAAAGAAATACCTAAATTTTCTAAAGTTTCTATTTGTTTTTTTCTAAAATTATTCATATCTTTAGGATTATGAACATCCATTCCTAATATTATTTTTACTTTATTTTTTGATGCAATTTGATAAAATTTTTTTATTAATGTATTATCCTCATATTTATTAACATTAAGTTCAATAGGTATATTCCATTCTCTTGCTTTAGAAGTTATTATTTCACTTGCTTTTATAACGTTTTCATCAAACACTTTAACTTTTTCTTCAGTAGTCAAAGTATTTCTTACATTAATAAAAACACATGGATCAACAACTATGTCAAATAATCCTGTATCTAATGCATCACTTATAGTATTTGCATATTCTAAAGGGTATAACTCATTGTCTAACTTTGACACACCTTTTACAAAATGTTGACTAAGTGTCATATATTCTACCCTACTTCTAAGTTCACTTAAAAATTGTTCTTTGTCTTTATCATATTCAGATTCTAAACCTATGAGTATTGTTATATCAGGGTTTTCTTTTTTTAACTTAGATATATTTTCTATATATAAAGGAAATTCTTCTAACATCATTCTCTCAAATGTATTAGAAAATTCTATATTTGAAAATGGAGCATGTTCTGAAAAACCAATTGTTCTTATACCATTAATTCTAGCATAATAAATATAATCTTCATCATTATATAAGCCAGCATGACCGCATCTTTTGGTATGAGTATGGTAATTAAAATTTTGATATATATCGTGCTCCATAAAACTTATTCCTTTCTATAATATCTTCTATCTTAATTTTATCAAAAATAAGTGTAAAAGTCATTACTTTATTTTAAAATATTTAAAAAGTAGAGAATACTCTCTACTTAGCAATTTCTTCTGCTCTTGTTTCACGAATTACAACCACTCTTATTGTTCCAGGATATTGCATTTCTTCTTCTACTCTGTCTTTAATATTTCTTGCAATTTTATAACTTTCTAAATCATCAACTTCTTCTGGTCTTACAATTACGCGTAGTTCACGTCCTGCTTGCATTGCAAAAGTTTTTTCTACTCCTGGTATTGAATTACCAATTTCTTCTAATTTTTCAAGACGTTTTACATAATTTTCTAACGAATCATTTCTAGCCCCTGGACGAGCAGCAGAAAGTGTATCTGCTATAGCAACTAATTCACTAATGACATAAGTTGGTTTTTTATCACCATGATGACTTTCAATAGCATTTATTACAACATCTGATTCACCATATTTTTTTGCAAATTCACTACCTAATTCTACATGAGAACCTTCAACTTCAAAATCAATAGCCTTTCCTATATCATGTAAAAGTCCTGCACGTTTAGCTAGTGCAACATTTTCACCTAATTCACTTGCTAACAATCCAGCTAAATTTGCAACTTCAACAGAGTGTTGCAAAGCATTTTGTCCATAGCTCGTTCTAAAATATAGTTTACCAATTAATTCGACTAATTCTGGATTTACTCTTGTAATACTAAGTCCAAATAATGCTTCTTCTCCCTTTTCTCTAATAGTTGTTTTAAAGTCTTCACAAACTTTATCATATATTTCTTCAATTCTTGCTGGGTGTATTCTTCCATCTTTTATAAGTGTTTCAATTGTTACCTTAGCAATTTCTCTTCTTAAAGGATCAAAACTAGATAAAACTATTACTTCAGGAGTATCATCTATTATTAAATCAACACCTGTAATTGCTTCAATAGTTCTAATATTTCTTCCTTCACGACCTATAATTCTACCTTTCATTTCATCATTAGGTAAAGTTACAGTACTTACTGTTTGTTCATTTGCAACATCAGTTGCATATTTTTGCATACTACTTACAAGATATTCTTTTGCTTTTTTATCTGCTTCTAATTTAGCATCATTTTCTCTTTCTCTTAAGTATATTGCAATTTCTTTAGACATATCGTCTTCTACTTTTTTCATTACTAGATTTCTTGCTTTTTCTTTACTAAATCCAGATATTCTTTCTAGTAATTCAATTTGTTCTTTCAATATAGACTCCATTTTTGCGTCTTTTTCTTGAATTTCCTTTTGTTTAGCTAATAAATCTTTATCTCTTAAATCTAAATTTTTTTCTCTTTCTTGTAAAAGTTCATCACGTTTGTTTAAACTATTTTCCCTTGTTTCAACAAGTGCTTTTAAGTCTTGTATTTCTTTTTTCTTTTCTTTAATTTCTAAATCAGTGTCTTGTTTTAGTTTATAACTTTCTTCTTTTAGTTCAATTAATTTATCTCTCTTAAGTTTTTCAGCTTCTTTAGTAGCCTTTTCAATTAATTTATCAGCTTCTTTGCTAGAGTTTAATATTCTTAATTTATTCATTAAAAGTATTAATAATGCTCCCAAAAATAATCCAACTATTATTAGCAAAATGGAGTAACCAATATTTTCCATAATTTCCTCCATTACTATATATTTTCAGATTTGAAGTATTTTTATACTTCTAATTCTATTTTAAAGTTATTTTTAAGTATTGTCAATTAAATTTTTCTTTTTTCACCAAATTAAAAGAAGAAAAGTCTATTTTTCCCCTTTATTAGCGTCTTTATTAAAATTATAATGTTCACGTACCTTAGAATTAATTTCTTCAAACAAAGCTTTATTATCTTTTAATAAAAGTTTAACATTTTCTTTTCCTTGACCAATTTTTTCTCCATTATAAGAAAACCAAGCACCACTTTTATCAATTATTCCTAAGTTAGAAGCAATATCAACTATTTCGCCTTCTTTACTTACTCCTTCTCCATACATTATATCAACTTCTGCAGTTTTAAATGGAGGTGCTACTTTATTTTTCACTACTTTAACAACAGTTTTATTTCCAATAACATCAGTTCCTTGCTTTATTTGTTCTGCACGACGTACATCTAATCTAATTGAAGAATAGAATTTTAAAGCACGACCACCTGGAGTTGTTTCTGGATTACCGAACATTACCCCCACTTTTTCTCTTAATTGATTTATAAATATACATATTGTATTTGTTTTGTTAATAGCACCAGAAAGTTTTCTTAAAGCCTGACTCATAAGTCTTGCTTGTAAACCAACATGAGAGTCTCCCATTTCTCCTTCTATCTCAGCCTGAGGTACCAAAGCAGCAACTGAATCTATTACTATAATACTCATGGCTTCACTTCTTACAAGTGCTTCACATATTTCAAGTGCTTGTTCTCCAGTATCTGGCTGGCTTAATAATAAATCATTTATATTAACACCTAACTTTTTTGCATAGACTGGATCAAGTGCATGCTCAGCATCTATAAAAGCTGCTTTGCCTCCAGTTTTTTGTACTTCAGCAATAGCATGTAAGGCAAATGTAGTTTTACCACTCGATTCAGGTCCGTATATTTCTATTATTCTACCTTTTGGATAACCACCTACACCTAGAGCTATATCTAATGCTAAACTACCTGAAGATACAACGTCTATATCTTTAAGTCCACCTTCCCCAAGTTTCATAATTGCACCTTTTCCAAATTGTTTT
>OJMG01000763.1_pt1 | contig 31284 bp, 35 predicted proteins | sample 1597141 | NCBI WGS metagenome assembly OJMG01 (sample SAMEA2452119, study PRJEB22498) | human gut metagenome | biome: human feces; feature: human gut; material: feces | place: Australia | collected 2012 | reverse complement strand
ATCGACAACTGTCCCAAAAGTTCCATTCTTATAATCAGCAGCAACGACTGCATCTACATAAGGATAATTTTTCTCTGTAGTAGAGATATCTTCAAATCTAACCATTATTACATTTCCTCCTTAAATTAAAAAATGTTTGTATCTAAATCATCATCAGCGTTATCGCTGTTCATTTCAGAAAAAATATCAATTGTTTTGTTTTTATTTGCTGAATTCTGTTCTGCAACCTTTGCATCAGCTTCAGCTTTCTTCTGTGTCTCAACGATATTCATACAAATCTTTGACTTGATAGAATTGATTTCAGAAGTAACTTTCTCTAAATCCTCTTTCTTTTCAGCAGAATTAATTTCAGAAGTAAGCTTATCAATGTCATCCTTTGCAACTTCCTTCTCAGCATCGCTAAACTCGTCCAATGCAGAATTTAACTCTCCAAGTTTCTCAGCAATCTTTGCTTTTGCAAGTTCATGTTCAAGAACCTCTCTCTCTGCCCATGAAGTTTCCTGATCCTTTTTCATATCATCAAGTAACTTCTGCATATCAGCAATAGAAGCATTAAGCTCCGAAATTTTTGCATCCTTCTCGGTTAATTCAACATCTTTTGCATCAAGCTGACTATTTAACTCTGTAATTTTTGCGTTCATATCATCCTTGACACTATTAGTCTCAACGATTGCCTTCTGAACAGCATCCATGATTTCTTTTTCTGTCATGTTTAATTTTTCCTCCTTGTCTTGGTTTTTAGCTTGCGCACACTCTAAAACAATGGCATCTGAATCGGCTGGTTTTATTGATAAAATTGCAACTCCAGAATAGTCATAATCCTTCGGAGTACGATAATCCTCTGTTGGTTCTTCTTCGTCATACGTAATCTTATTTTGATTCTCATCAAGCCCCATAATTTCAATAGAAGTATCAACTTTAGATAGTGTTAAATTTTCTTTTATCCATGAAACGAATTTTGGATAACGTTGGTCATACACATATCCAATACCAACTAATGCTTTGATTGTTTCACCATTTACCTCAAGAGTTTTTATTTCTCCATGATCAATAGTTCCTACAACTTCCGAATTTTCAAAGAGAGGTGTATCCTTTCCGTTTATTCTTTCTGTAGATGTATAACCATGTCCTAACGGAACTTCTTTTATATCATCTGTAAACTCAGCACAAATAGGAATACCAGAGACACTTTCAATATTTCTTTTTGTGTTTTCCTCTGACCAATGAATCCCATTTATGTTTGTTTCTGACTGTTCCTCATGAATTTTGTGTAAAACAATCTCTATTTTTCGTCTGCCACCTTTTGATTTGCGTGAACTAATTTCGAGGACTTTATTCATAGATTCATCCTCCTTTTTTGTGATATATAAAAAGAGAACAGTACAAAACTACTCTCTAATTACTAAAGTTATTTATTTGTCTGACGGAGATGGAATATCATTTCCGTTATTAGACTGAGACTTTACCGTATTCTCAGTTGGATTATCTGTTTCTGGACGACCACCTTTATCATCGCCCTTGTCACCCGTATATGTAAATGAAGTTTGATGAGGTAGATACTTTTTATCAAATCCTTCATTAATTTCTTCATCCATAACAGACAAATATATATCAGGATCAACACCTGTACTTGCAATTAAGAATTTTAATGAACCAGAAGCATTAGTATACAAAGTATTCATCATTTCAAAAAATTCTTTTCTATTTACAAATGATGTAGGGAAGTAGTAAATATTGACCTGATTTTTAGAATCTTTGATTATGTTTTTATTTATTACATACGCAAGTTCTTTTGCCCATTCACATACCCATGTGTAAATTTGAGATGTTATCATTTCCAGGTTCTGTTGCCCCCCAGCGAAAGTACCTGTACTCATAGCACCGATAAGAGAAGCACAAATACCTAAATCTTGAGCAATTTGATCGTTCAATGATGATTCGTTCTTTGAGTCAAAAATATCAACATCAACATCAATCTTATCAAGTTTTGTACCCGCTGCAACAGAGAAGAAACTTGTTCCGCTACGATTGTTTTTATTCATAATCGCACCTTTGACGGTATCGTGCTGTGTTTGCTGTTGTTTTCCCGTTAAAGCACAAGATCCTTTGTCTTTTCCCTCTGGGAATGTCTCATAGATAATCTTGTTATTGACTTCATCCAAAACATTTCTCTTTGTATCAATAAAGTAATCTTTATATAACACATCTGATAGCGCAGCTATAATTAAACTTCGTCCCCAAGGTTCTGAGTTTTTACATTTGATTTTGCAACACATTGTCCTATCTGAATTGAGAACAAGCCAATCGCCTGTGCGAGATGGGTTATTATAGCCCTCAACAATTTCTTTTGGGTATTTCCTTAATTTCCGTTCAAGTTCTTCGCCTGTATAATCGCTAAAATATCTCAAATCAAAAGCAATAACATAACGCCCATTTTTCTTTCCAACAATCTTACAATACTGCCAAGGAAGGCTTAAAATAGAAGCGTTAATGCCTAGCTCGTTAATTTCCGTGATGTTCTCAACTTGATAATCATGTAAATACTTTGTTTTGTCTGAATTCTTCTGTGTTATTTCAAAATAGTAAAAGGCAATTCCATCAAGCATATCCGTGAATAATGCATCACGAATAAATTGCTTATCGTTAATTTTCTCTAATGTAGATGACATCAATTCTCTCATTTTTTTTGCTTTTGCAGTTGATGTCTTTGTTGTTACAATTCTATCCAAAGTCATCAAAGCAGTCATGTAATCAATGGAATTACTTACAATACCATTTTTGCCATACACAAACTCTGACAATTTTATAGCAGTTTCATGGTTTGCAATAGGATTTCTTAATACAGAATCTATTTCATCTTTTGTAAAATAATCATACAAACCACATTTAAAGATAGATTCAAATAACATTTTATCTGAATAACTATTAAACTCATTTGTCTTTTTGGAAGTAGGAGAGGACTGCGAATTAGTCTCTACTACTGGATTTTTACGTGGTCTACCACGTTTCTTTGTAACTTCTTCTGTCATGTCCAGCCCCTTTCTTTAATTTATTAAAATATTATCTTTTATCAAAAAATCAATTTACAAGTGTGCAGTAGTCGTAATCACTTGAATTACCAATCATATCTAATTCAAGTTGGTCAATGAAATATGACCCATAAGAGCAAGAGGTATAACGATCTTTTCTATTCCTTCCTTGTTCATGTATTTTGATGATTCCTGTTTGGGGCATTTTCTCATACTGTAATTCGGCACATTCACTTATCAATGCTTGTGTTTCTAAGAATGGATTCTCATAGTCCATTTGTCTGTCCAAATCAGTTTCGTTAATATAATCCTTATTTTCGGCAAGAATTTCCTCTTTTGCAGTATTACAATTAACCAAAAAGTCAATCTTGTTTTCCATAAGATTTTTACGAAAAGCAATAGCAATATCACTGTTCAAAGTTTGAGTAGCATTGATTGCATAAATACAAGCTTTCGCACTTGGATCAGGACAAACTTTTGCATAGTCATCATTATTCATACACTTAATAGGAGCGTACTCTATACCTCTTTCTTCATCATAAAGAACCTTTTGTAATGAATAAAGAATCTGTAAGCCACCATTACGACAGTCAAGAACTATATAGTCTGCGTTAAAATCTTCAAATAATTGGCGAATTCTAACTGCTTGAAGAGTGGTATCACCAATTTGATTCGATTCAATATATGGATACTGCCTTCTATAACCTTGCTTAACTTCTACAGTATTGTTTTCCGCTTCATAAGTCATTGACTCTGGTATTCCACGAATACAACTATAAACAGAATTATCATTTTGATCACCTGCAACGAATGCAATATCACAAGAAACTGCTCTGATTTCATTATCTTGTTTTGGAATTGTATACTTGTTTTTTCTGCCTGATTTAATATCAATGATATTTCGTGGATAAAATACATGTTTTAAGATTTGCCTATTCATGAGCATTGTGTATGTGAAATAAGACGAAAGAGAGTCTTTAACTCTCAAATTTAAAAACTCAATTTTCCATGTAATAGGATCTTGTTTCTGTTTTTCCTTTAACATCTGTTTCATAGTTTTCAAATGATGTTTAAGAGTAATACTTTCATCAAATGTAAGTAGTACAGAACCGTTATGTTTTTGCATACCATTGTATGCTTGGTCTACAATATCCCACATCCAATGTCCGTCATCTACCCAAGATGAACTAATGTATATATCAACTGGATCTTCTTGTAATACTTTATTTTCACCATAATAAGGATTAAGCATATAAGGCTGATTTCTTACCGTTTGAAATGGAGAAATAACTGAGTCTTCAATCTTTTTGTCAATTTGTCGAAACTCTTCTCTGACAATTCCCGTACTTCGAAGTCCACGAGCATTTTCGTTTGCAACAAATACTGTAATCTTAGAGCCATTCTTAAATTTAACAAAAATGTTGTTATCGCTTGTACTCCAATCAGCAATTTCAGCTTTTAATGGCTTACTCCATTCACACAGTTCATCTATAATCTTATCTGACACGATAAGTTTAGCCTGTTTCTTCGTTGAAGATCCTATACGAAATTTTGTGCCAGGATATAAAATACATCTACAACAAGCATATAAGGCAATAATAAAAGATTTTGCATCATTTCTACTCGCAATAATACATATAAAATTTGATATACCCATAAGATATATAGCTAATTGCTGGTACAAATATAAAGAAATTTTTAGATAATCTCGAACAAATCTGTGCATGTTTCTACGCCAAAAAGTACACCATGCAATCATATGTAGCACATTATTTAGATTACTAAGATAGTGTGTAGAAGGGAATTTTTTATATAATTCCATTTGGTTTTTGTCGGCAGGATATTTATTACTCATCGTCGTCACCACCATTTTCAGGAACAAAAAATTCTTTGTCCCTTACATCGCTTCCAGTCATTATGTTTTCCATAGGTCTACATACGTGACGCTCAAAATAATCCCCTATTTCATCCCAATCATCATACAACGCCTTATCTTTATAATATTCTTCTGGTGTAAACTGTGAGATAGTAGCGAGTGTGACTCCAACAGTTTCATTATTAGAATTATCTTTTTCTTCAATAGTTTTCAAACCAGCTTGTTTAAATGTCTTACTATATTGCTCAACAAGAGTGGCATATTCTTTAGAATCACCATTTTGTAAGGCATGAATTTTTAACATATTGATATTGCATAAATCTTTTATAAATATTTCCTGATTATTATCAGCATTTGGATTATTACGCTTTAGCATTCTATAATGCTCATCAAGATTTTTATAATCCATTTCAGTAAATCCAACTCCCCATCTATCAACAGCGGAAGCAGAAATAGTAGATTCTTCTGATTTTGCCTGCTCTCTCGAAGTAATAATCTCGTTCTGTTTTTGTGTATAATAATTTTTTAATGAATCAATATAAGTTTTTCTCCCATCACAGTTCAGATTTTTCTTTGCTGCATAATGAGAAATACGAGAACGAGAACGATGCCCACTATAAGTTTCCATAGAAGCAGTAAGTGCAGATACATCATAATTCCAACCTGCTCTTTGACAAAAATCTTTCATTGCATGTTCCTCATTATTAGAGTATAAAGCAGTCATTTGTTCAACATAACGGTCTGTACATTCTTTACACCAAGGCAAATAACCGCCATTGGCTTGAAACAATACATCATTACTTTTTTGAAAATAAGATTCTTGCTTTGAATATCCACGACCACAACAAGAGCATTTGAATTTATGTTTCTTTTCATCAAATGCAATAGGAGATCTTGGTATTTTAATATTTACATTCGTATCAATAATTGGAGTAGCATTCATGCTTTCAATTATCTTTTTATTTTTTGTATCTTTTGGCACGAAGCCACACCTCCTTTTATTCCAATATAATAGGAGAGTAGCAGTAACCACTCTCCTTAAAAAATCAATCTCAATATTTAATTACTCAGTACAAATCTGATTTTTCTTGACAAGCAACTTTCTGATATATTCCAATCCTTTTCTTGTGGCATAACTAACAGGTCTATAATTACTATCAGCACAAGGAGTTTCTTTAACCTTAAATAATCCCTGTTCCATAAATCTCTGGTATGGAATATTTACATTTCCCTTGTAAAACATTACATCATTATTTCTAAGAAACAGATATAATCTCTTTAATCCAATGCCAAGTTCTTTAGCAACAGTATTCATTGGCAAAAGACCTTCTGTACTCATAAGTGTGTCATAAAATTCTTTTAACTCAGCATTTTCAGCTTTTAACCTTTCGTTATTATCATGTAACTCACGAATAACGAGAATCTTTGTTTCTTCACTTAAATCAGGAAGATAGTTATTTACAAATTCTTCTTCTCTATCTGTTTCTACATAACCGCCTGTTTTATTAATCATTGGAAGAACTTCTTCAACAACCCATCTTCTAAAAGGTTTACATTTCTCTGTATGTGCTTCAAACATAAAATCATATAACTGATTCTCTGTTAAAAATGGTTGTCCATCGTGGACAACTGGCGTAATTACGGCATTCTTGACAGTTTTATCAATTCTTTCTGCTCTTGCATACTGTTTTCCTTTGGCGGTTTTCACATATCCAAGTGCCATACCAGTTGAATAAAGTTCAAACATTGGAACTCCATTAATAATTTCAATAGTTACATCAGTTGCTTCGAATTTTTTTAAAATTTTGTTTTCCATGTTATTTTCCTTTCCGTCACACTAAGTAAGTGAACCACTAAAATAAGTTAATAGTTATTTGCCGATAACTTGATTTGTTATCATACGTGGAATGGTCACGGCAATAACCATTCCTGAAAGGATTTCACCATGAAAAACGAAATCATTTAGGATATAATCATCCCACGTATAATAACAATATCTTCACTTATTTATTCTCTTTTTAAATTCCATCACAACATAAAAAGAAGCCACTTCATACGAAATGACTTCTCATAATTTCCAATATTAACTTTCCAATGAAAGTGCAATTCACTTAGCACACCTTCTACGATTTGAACATAGACCTGACGATTTTGGAGATCGTTGCTCTACCAATTGAGCTAAAGGTGTATATAACAAAAGAGCCATCTCAACACATGAAACGGCTCTTTCTTAAAATATTTAATTATAATACAAGCTAAGTTATCAATTTTCAAGTGCTTCATAGGTCTGTTTGTTGACCTCATATGTATTATCATTATACTCAACTAAATATGCTGTGATTTCACCAGTTACAACATCTTTCTGTTCATCTAATGATAATTCATTCTTATTATCAAATGGAATATTATTTCCACTGACATCTTTAAAAGATAATGCCATAATAATCACCTCATTTCTTATTTACATGATAAGATTATTATACATCAATATAATATAATATACAATAAAAAATTCTATTGTCTTTCTCATTACTTCCGCAGAAATCGAGCTTTCATCTAAGCTGCATAGGACGCATCCCATTGTTTCTACAGTGCCAGTCCGAAGACCGCAAAGGACATAAGCGAGATAATGGCGATTAACCACTCACATCTTATATCCTTTGCGTACATAAATATAAGACTTTGATTATCATGGTTCTGGCATATTTAGGGTGGAAGAGTGCCACCCCATTATTTTTACAGAATAACTTCTGTTTTACCTTCAAACTTAGTATTCAAAGCACGAATCTCAGCAAGTTTCTTACCGATTTCTTCCTGAATCTTAGTAGCAAAAAGTTCAACCTTTGCCTTACCAAGCTTTTCAACACTGTCAAAAGGTGCTTTAACTTCCGATTCTGGAATTTTTGTAACATCTACAGAGAATGTAATATGCAGATTTTCATCCACAACAAATGACTGGTTAATAATATCTTTTAACTCAACAGAAATAATAGTTGAATCATCAGCCTCGCTATCAGTTGTAACTGGATCTCCATTAGAGTCAGCTTTCATATTAGATTTAAAGGATATCTTAGAATATTCGATTGTTCTGACAAAATTATGTAACATATCTTTTTCAGTGGAAGCATCAGTGTCAGACGTACCTAATTCTGCAACCGAAATATCTACACCAATAATATTTTCATCAATAGTTTTACTAATATTTAATTTCATGAATTTGTACCCTCACTTTCAGTTTCATTTGTAATTACTTGTTTATACCCATCTCTAATAGCCATAAATAAATCACGCAATACTTCTTTATCAATAGAGCAATCTAAATTTGATGTATCAAACTGTGGATCACTTACTGAAAAATCTAATGTTCCGTCATTTCGTGGCACGAACAAAATTTCCACATTGTTGTTCAAGAGTAAAGTGATAGAATCTATTTTTTCACCATTGTTGGATGTAACTTTACGAACCTGTCCAACTTTTAATGGCTCTTGCTCAATAATCAATCTACTTGCCATTATACATACCCCTTTCTTTTATTTTTTATGTCATTTGATCGAATCGTTCTAAACCATATTTGTTTATAATCCACATTACGTTGTTATAGTAATTGCCAACAGGTACACAATACCCACCAGCTAAAATCTTACTAATCTGACTTGAAGCATCTTTTGTAAAAGGTGCAGATCCATAACACCCGTTATTAATTACTCTTAAATATCCATAAACACCGCTTTCTAAGCTATCATAATGAACAGCTCCGCTACATATTCCCCATAAATTATTACCATTGCAATGTTTACCAAGTGTACTTTCTTGCATAGCCTGTGCAATGGCAACAGACGGCAGTACGCCATATTTTTTCCACTCTTTAACTGTAATCTCAGCAATAGTATATGCTCTTTGTTTCTGTGCCTCAGATAAACCATGCAGTTTAACAGATCGAACACGAGTATATAATGGTTGAGTTTTGGATAAATATTCTGTCTTGATATATCCCACAATATTCTTATATTCAACTTCTTGCCACTTATGATCGTGATCGTAGTCAGTAATAGTCAGCTTTTTACCACCATTTATTATTTTTATAGATTTACTGTTTCTTGTTTTCTTTTTTCTAATATGTACACTTGTGGTAGTATACATATTCGTTTCTGTATGTACTATAATTCCGCTATCTACATCTTCCAATACATTGTACAATGGGAGAGTAGAGTTGTTTGTACTAGCAACATATATTTTTGAATCTTGTAATAATGCTTCCATAGATATGTGTTCCGCATTTGCATATTGCGTTGCTAACACGAATGCGCTAATAGCACATACTGTTAATTTAGATTTTATCATATTTTCCTTTCTTTGCAGTTTTCTAGTTGCACTATATTATTCTCTGTTTGGGATTGGATTATGATGAAAGCTGCCTATAGGAATTGAACCTACAACCTGCTGATTACAAATCAGCTGCTCTACCAATTGAGCTAAAACAGCAAATTGACGGTGACTAGCCGTCAAGATCACAAATGTCGTCATCATTTGTGGTGTATACGACGTAAGGTCGTAACAAAATATTATATTGCCGGCTTGAAGCGTTCAACTAACCGGCACTGTACTCCGGAAGTACAGTTATTTAACCTGTGATACGAACCACATAGTACGCCATTATTTGTCTTTCCAAATTGTCAGACTGGTCACCAGTCATACGTAAAGGTTCTCATTGACGTAGAGAAGCACGATAGATATACCGCATTAGTTTCGTGCGCACTAGAATCGTTATATAGTCGATTCTACCAAAATGCGGTAGTAGGACTTACAATACTATATGAATAGCAAAGCCGAAATGTGATATAGTGTGCCTCGAAGAGGGCTGCTTAGAATCTAGCTTCGATATTTGGACACTATATTATTCTCTGTTTGGTTGCCCACTGAAGGGGTTTTTTATTTATTTTCTACATTGTCGTCACCTTTTTATATATGCCTTTTGTGCCTGTTTATAAGGGCTTTATTGGAATAATACAGTTCTATCGGTCTGTTAGTCCGTCTGATTTTCACAGAGCCTTGTTGAGTTCTTATGGTTTCAGGGCATTCGGCTTATAATGATTTATTCTCTACTAAATGGAATATTTTGACATGAATTGTCGTGATATGCTATAATGTATTAGCACTACTAAGTACGGTAGGCGGTTGTCCTCTCATGGGAGTACAAGCCCATTTCTATATAGAAACCTTTCGAGGAATCTTGCGAAAGGAGGACATTCTTTATGGTAAGTTTTTCAGATTTATTTACTTATACGCTAGTTATAATTGCCATTATTACTTTTGTTAGTAATAGAAAAGAAAAATAGCCGCCCCGTCCTGAGAAAACGAGCGACTATATTTCTTTAGTCATTTTAGTATTTCGGACAACCGTCACTGTTATACGGTAGTGCCTTTTTGAACTATCTTTAATTCATATGTATTGTAACACATAAAATTGTGTGGTGCAAGAGATAATTAGACGAAAGCTTCATCAGTATCCTCAGTATCTTCACGGATTACATACATCTGAGTGGTTTCGGAAGAATTATTTGCTTTCAGATTCATTTTTTTCTTTTAAGGCATTGATTTTTTCCATAACTTCTGCCTTAGTTTTAGGTTTACAATAGAAGGAACGGGTTGTTTCTGTCGATTTGTGGTTGGCAAGCTCGGCTGCTAATGCTAAATCGCCAGTCTCTTCATAAACCAAATTTAGACGGGATTTTCGTTGACAATGTGGACGATAATCAGAAATTTGAATGATTTCACCATATTTTCTCATTCTGTCTCTGATAGCACTATCACCCATAGGTTTATATTTTCCTTTATATTTTGTAATTAACAACGAATCACATTCTAAATGGTCGTAATCATTCTTTCTCATCTCAAGCCACTCTTGAATAAGTTCTTTTGCAACACTCCCAAAAACAACCTGTGTGTGATAACCCTCTTTTTCCCTTATGTCAACGAACATATTATGTTCCAAGTCAAGCTTGGATAATTGTAGTTTTAACAACGCACCAATTCTATTTGCTGAATCGAAGCTTACTTCAAATAAAATCTGATCTTGAATTGAATACTTGTCATTTTCAGATAATTCTCTACGGATTGTCTGAACTTGTTCTTCTGTAAGGAAGTAAGAATTCAAAATGTGTTCCTCATTGGCTTTCTTCATTCTATCAAGCTTCCCATCAAAAGGATGATATTTAACAAAACCACGTTTCATAGACCAAATATAAAATGAACTAACAGCAGAGATTTTCATGTTAATAATCTTTTTATGATTCAGAAGTGTTTCCTGACAGAACATGATGTAATTCTCCATAATATCAACGGCGTTCTCCATAAACTCATCTGAATATAAATCTAAATCGCCATAATTTTCGCCTAACCACATAAGGAAATGACGAAACAGTCCTTCATATCTTTTATATGTAGTATCTTTAACATCCTGATTTTTAATAATATTTGATTGGAGATATTTCTTATATTTCTTCAAGTTATCAGGATTTATAAATTTTTCTTTATCCTTAGTAAAATACTTTACTCTTGTTACATGTGCCACTAAATCACTTCCTTTCAAAATAAAAAGAAGCGAGATAGTAATAACTAAATAACTTCTTTATAACTAACTATGTATTGTATTGATTTGATCTAACACTTCATCAATTTCTGCTTCAAATAACTTTGTGCAACATGAATATAAATTATCAATATATCCAAATTGTTCAGCATATTTTATAACAGATAATTGATCTTTCTTTTTAGTCTGTTTCATATTATATCCTTCGCATCTTGCCTCTAAATCAATATGAAAGTTTTCTTTAAAACATTTATACAACTCTTTATATCTATTGGCATAATTGCCACTTCTGCGTCTACAAATTCTATTGATAACATCTTTCTTTTTATAAATATCAACATCATCAGTAAGACCATTAATGACTTCCTGTTTATGAACTATCTCGTTTTTCTGAGATTCAATAATTTCATTTTGTTTTCGTACTGTAGCTAAAGTTGTTGAAAATAGCATCTTTGTCTGATCATCCGCAAATGGAAGATAGGTATTAATGAACAAATCATCATTATCAACATATCCACCTGTTTTACGAATAGTTGGTAAAACATCAGATGTAACCCAGTGTTTAAACTCAATTGCCGAATCTAATTTACTTCCAAATATCATAGAATATAATCCAGACTCATTTATTACTATCATATTTCTATTCTGACCTGAGTCGGCGAATCGCCTTATCAGCTTATCATCATCATGAACGTGTTTTTTAAGTGCATCAGAAGTATCTTTATATCCCAAAGCTAAAGCTATATCTTTTCCTACAAAATATGGTGTATCATTAACAATTACGCTTCTAACTTGTCCAAATTTTTCATTTTTAAAAATTGTCAAATTACTATTTTTCTTACTGTCAATTTCATTTCTCTTTTTTCTCATAATTTAAAATCCTCCAATCATTTTTATAATTAGAGGTAGAGATAAGCGATCGCTTGTAATTCTCTTTATCAATCCAACTGACTGACCTATTTATTTATTCTCTATTTGACGCATGACAAACATCAAAATAATGGGTAGAGATGGACTCGAACCATCGAAGGTAAAACCTCCTGATTTACAGTCAGGTGTAATTGCCGCTATACGATCTACCCATAAAAAAGCTGCGCAGCATAACACCGCACAGCCTAATAAAATTAAAATCCAATTTCTTTTAATATTGAAATAACATCATCGTCCGATAATTTATGATCCGTGAAATAGCTATAATTAGAATATGTATATCCGTCATTTTTAGTAATATCAAACCCATTGCAGTCATCATGATAATAAAAACTTACATACTTACAATTTTCATCACGATCTTCATCAGATAATCCGTATAAACACACATGCTTTTCTTCATCAACACAATAGTCTATACATCTCTGTAATTCTTTACTGTTCTTAGAGTCCATATCAAAATATACATGATCAACATCTCTAAAGTAGCGCAAAGAGTTGGCTGGAACTACAGATATATATCCATTAAAATCAACATAAATCATATACAAACTATCATCCATCATATTGATATAATATATACTCGTATTGTCCATTGCAATAACTTCGTCTAATAGATACTCAATCATTTCTTTATCAGCAACAACACCAACAGTGCCAATCTGATCAATGATATCTGTAATAAAGATTTCCGCAATATCTTCATGACGATCAATATCAATCATTTCAATGTCTTCATATTTATTTTTCAAAACTTTCTACACCACCTATGCAATAGTTTTAACTGATTTACTAATTGTAAATTTCAACTTATCCTCAGCATCTTTATGCCATTCTTTACCATTAATCGCACTTACTCCTGATTTTTCACCAACATGTTTTGTGGTAAATGCACCAATACCAGGAAATGGGATTTTCTCTGTTTTGTCTACTGTCAAATTTTTAACTACACAGTCTGCGTATGCCGCAATAACTGCTTCAACCTGCTTCTTTGTGATCTTAGCCTCTACAATATCTGTTGCTCTCTGTGCTACCTCTGAAATTACATCGTTTTTAGTCATAAAATTAAATTCTCCTTTTTCTCAACTATATTTTTTGATAATAAAAGAGGTCGATGCTTCTAAGGGTCACCGCCTCTATATTTATAATTGTGTACTATTCTTATACATACACGGCTATTTAATTACATATTGCAACATCATTTTACAATTTTACAAACAATATGTTATAATATATATTAACTTCTCCACCTACCGCTCATATTTTTGTGAAAGGTTGGTGATTCTCGTGAATATATGTATTTATCCATATCTCATTCATGTCAATGCTTACACTCGTATAAGACTTGGAAAAGTCGAACATGTATGTCAGCATTGGCGCAGATTTCCTGTGAGATAGCTTGTCTATTGTCACAGCCTTTTTGTGCGAACGGAATTTATCTGACAATAGACGGGTGGAGAAGTTATTGAAATTAGTAATTCATCAATCTAATGTAATAATTCTAGTTTTAGAATCTATAATATCTCCATTATCATTTAAAGCAATATACATAAACCAAAAATCTCTGTTTAGAGTTTGGATTTAAAGCACATAGTTTATATCTCATTCCATTATCACGCAAGTAATTTCGTAAAGGAAGAGAATAGCAACAGTAAAGATTTACATCCATGTATTTTTACCTCTAATTCAAAGTTTTAATATGAGTCTTCCCTTCAATTACATGTCCTTCTTTATCAAGACAAATAATCATAAAACCTTCTTTTTGAGAATTGATTAGCCGTCCGTCATTGTATCTCATTTTACTTGTTTCACAATAGCAACCTTGTTCATAAATCATTGAATTTCCAATTTTATATGAACCGACTCTATGTGTGTGGCTCATAATAAGTGTTTTAAACTCAAATCCTTCATTTCTAAACCAATATAAAGCTTTTTCTGCTGTCTTTAATGGACTACTTGCAAAAGCCTTTGGATGACAGAATAAAACATCTTTATACTGAGAATACCATGTTCCAGTATATTTAATTTCAATATCATCAAATACATCACATAATGGAGAATATTTTACTTTTGCTTTGGTTTTTCTATCATAATGAGTGAAACCGTCTATAAAAATATAATCCAATGCAGTTTCAGGCATTAACTCTTGTAACTCATTATCAAGATTTTTTGCTAAGTATGAACCAAGACGTAATTCGTGATTTCCGTGATTTACAAGAACTTTCTTTGGTTTGATCATTTCAATTAAATCAATGATGTACTGTCTTGCACCTATCATTTCTTCTAAAGGGGACACCCTATATAATTTAGAGAAGCGAGATAATGCCATACAGTCTACCAAATCTCCATTTAACTGTAATATATCAATTTTCCCACTAAACTCTCTAAAAATATCTAATGGTTTTGCAAAAGGGTAATGTAAATCTGACACAGATAGGATAGTAGTGGCTACACCCTGATAGCCATGAATATAATTATCATATTCTTCATATCCAACTGCTTGTTTTCTAAGCTGATCAGGTGTAATATTCAATCCAAGCATATCTCGAATTTCAATCCAATCCATATCTGTTTCCTTACGTTTTTTTGCAAGACAGCATCTTAATTTCCATTCAAAGTCTGTTTCATTTTCTAATCTATGTAAGTCGATTATAATGTCCACCTACTCTCTATTCAGCAGATTCAGACTCTTCATCTGAAATCTCAATACTGATTTTAATATCAAAGATAGTTGTACCTTTTGGCAACTTCTCAGCAATACGCTCTACAATAGAACCTTCATCATCAACGAAAGTTCCATCTTCAATTCTTACTCCACTTACTATAATATTCTTTTTAGCTGCACTAACAGTTGCTTTCTTAATTTTACTATCTACCATAATCCTTTAAATCCTCCATAAATTAAAAATTCCCACCAGATTTATATCTGCTAGGATTATAATAATTATCTTTCTTTCCTTTTTGTTTCCGTGTATCTAATATTTCCTGAATTTTATCCCTATACTCCTTGCTGTCACTTAACCGATACATACTAATTAGTGTATAATTTCGTGAATTTAATGGGATTTTACCATAACAAACATTATGAATAACTGTTTTTGCCAATCGTTTTGACAACATATGTGTATGATAATCGCCATCTATATCAGTTCTTGTTACTCGAAAACTTCCGTCTTGAATTCTCTCAATCTTAAAATCTTTTTCAGTCATAGGCATTATCCTACTGTTTGAATTTTTCTGATTTTTTCAAGACATCGTATATTATATTCTCTTTTGCAGAGATAATATTTACGGTTCTTTTTATATTTAAGAGTAGATGAGGTTGAGATACCACCTTCTTGCTTATATGGAATACCATATTTTTTATTAAGAACCTTCGCTTCATATTTTGTTATTAAAAGTATAATGTTTCACATCCTTTATGTAAATTTTCCACAGAATCGTGGAAGAGTAATAGCAGGTAGTTGATTTGCACAACTGATCTCTTGGGTATGAACCAAGCGAGATTCTACTTCTCCAACCTGCGATATAAAAAGAGCTAGTGAAAGCACCGTTTCCAGTGCGATCACCAGCTAAGAGGTAATTATAAAGTAACAAACAATTAACTAACTAAACGCTTTATTATGATTACAATAACCCCTTCGGGCTGCCTCCATAAACGCAATCATATTCTGCCACGATATAGCTAAATCTGAGCATATAAACCGTCATTCATACACTTTTTAACCAACAGGAATACACCTGTCTCCGCATCGGTGGGATTGGTCACGCCACAAGTTTCACCAACCATTCAGAAGTTGTAATTTGATATGTAAACTTACCTGAATTTACCATCTTAAATCAAATAATTATTCTTCTACTGCCTTTGGCTACTCCATCATCTGACTTATCTTATAGGTCTGTTTCCAAACCATCACGGCAAATTGACTTATTTTGGTATTCCCCTACTTAACTCCTATGAGTTACCAAGTCACAGGCATCAGGGTTAAGCACTGCAAGTGCAGCTCTCTATTGTGTCAACGATAAGTGGATAGCATTTGACTACGTTTACTCTCAGTACATATGCTTATCTTTAGGGATTTTCCCACTATCCTAATATATCTCACGGTATTTTGGAATAAACAGTTATAAAGCAATCCCATATAACCATCTGTCGATATACGCATATTCTCAGCACGGTGGTTAGCCGATCTTAACTGAGTTTATTGTAATCATAGTAAAACGTTTAGTTATTTTTGATAATAGCCCTCAATTAAGAGGGCTTATTTTTATAAAACGATCGTTGCTTATTTATATTCCGCATTTGCATATCAAGCGGAGAGGTACTTGGGTATAACCCTTTCTCCTCATTAGTTTGAATAACTAAAATCGTGCAAACCATTGAAAATAGTGCATTTGCAGATTCTAAAGTTTGCTCGGTGGGACAAATTTTTGCTATTTTATATCTAATTATCAGATACAAAGCAATGTAAGAATGTATGTGGATTTACAGAGTATAGGATTTGAATGATCAAATTACGATTTTTCTTGAGTTTACTTTTGATTTTGTATTGATTCGATTTTAATTGTGGAGTAACTAAGAAAATTCTATCTAGTATCCAATACATAAAATCTTGATAATTTTTTGAGATTGGTGTTTGTCTTAATGACTGAATCAGTAAATCAAAATCCTGTCTAAGCAAAAGATAATCGACATTTTTGTTTCTAACAGAATTATAGAAGTCTAATGAATAATCATAAATCATATCTTCAACTCGTTTACATGTTCTTCTGTCTAAATGCAAAGGCTCTTTTTTTATAAAATACTCAATTGGTATTGTAGTAGAAGAGGAACGAAACTGATCTAATTTTAAATCATATAAATAATTCATAGGACACTTCAAATCATAATTGACATTTTCATCATTAAAATCACGATGAATAATTTTCCAAAAAGCAGGGTATTTATTTGTCTTAACATCCATATCCTTTTTGATTCTTCTGATTTCTGATCCAACATCAACATCGAATAATCGTTTTGCACTATCTATTGCTATTTGAGCTAATACGCTTAATATACAAACGTAATCTTTATATTTCTGTTTATTGAATGTGCAATCATATGTTTGTGCTAACTGTGCTAGGTTACTTGATTCTCCGATATCCAACTGAGAAGCTGCAAGTTTATTATCTAATTTTGCAAAATCTTCCATAGTATTATTATATGTATTAGAATCCTTTGGAATATTATTTACGATAGTAGGATAAAGTGATTGACATTTCTTTGCATGTTCAACAATAATAGGTTGGTTAGTTGTATAGATACTATCGCTGTCCATATCACTTCCGTTGTTTTTATCTTGAAAATCAGTACCATTCATGTTGATTGCTATAATCTGATCACAAAAATTAAAATACCTTTTGAATCTATCATCATATCTATTGTGTAAATATCCGAGATTATATTTTCCATTAAATGGACTTCTGAATTCAGCAAGATATTCATTGTCATCAAATCTTGTTGTATAACATTGAGTTGCAACATCCTCGATCAAGAATGTGTCATCTTTATCCACAATATCGGGATCGCCAGTTGCACCGTAAAGTAACATTGCATATGGCGAACCAACAATCACAAGATTATCAGCATTTTGTATGATTTTTCCACTTTTGAAATTAAGAACATATGATGAAATGATTGCTCGTTTTCTTTCTCTAAAGTATGAACTTCTTATAAAACTGTGATTATGCTCACATAATTTGATTAATGCTTCATAATCATTAGAAAAATTAATATTTTTCTTTAAATATTCTAAAAAGAAATTATCATCAGTCTTGAGTTGTTTTATATAATTTATGCTTTTTTCACAGACATTTTCCATTGAATTTATGTCTAATGAATTTACCATCTGGTAACTCATACGCTGCACATTACCTAATTTACTAGGATGAGCAGTTTTAACAATGCCAAACATACACCCATTTTCATACACTCTATCACACCAATAGTCATAAGGTATATCATATTTAATCCATTTCATAGCATTGTCAGTTGTAATTAATTCAATATCTTTAACATAATGTTCTTTTCCCCACATGTCTTTAACTGTGGCTGAATAGTAATCTTCACCGAAATAATCACGAAAAAATAATTGAATGTTGCTACAAAACGCTGCCATCTTACAAAAATGATGTCTCAATAAAACATATCCATTACCCCAATCAGGAAAGATTGAAGAATCAATTAGTGCTTGTCCATCAAATAATGTATTCTTTAGTTGATAATTATCTAACATTTTAGCCACGCAATGCTTATCCTCATCTATTTCTACGGAAATTACATCAGTTGTCATAGTTCTATCTATGTCTTTTAATACTAATATATTCTTTGGATTGATTTTGACTTTACCAACTATTCCACTACATACAAGAGAGGAGTAAGCACTAATTCCAACAATATCCACATTCTTTTCTTTAAGTTTAATACCCATTCGTAGATAATTTATAGCTTTATCATACAGTTTATCTCTTATGAACATACAAGTTCCTTTTTTTGCTTTGCCTGTACTCCTATATAACATTTTATAATGGATTGTTTCTCTTTTAATTATATCTCCATTTTTCTTTCGTGTAATATATTCTACATCAGCACCATTCTTATAAAAAAAATCCCTAAGCTGATCGGCTGTGATTTTATCATATATATCACTGTGTTGGTTTGCAAATGTATACAATTCGGATATTTTCTTTCTTTTTTTTACTTGCTGTTCGATTAGTTTATTACTCTTTGATGCATTAGCTTTTTTGAAATCAACTCTAGCTGATTTGGCAATCTTGCGAATATGTTTGATTTCTTGTTCGTATGATCTTGTGCCAAAATTAAATTCTAAACATATAAGATCTCTTGTGGATTTGTCTTTCCATGTTTTTAACTTATTTTCACACATAAAATCTTTGAATAAACTATTGACAAACATAGCGTCTTTATATTCATAGTGATCTCGTAAGCCTATATTGTATTCATATAATGTAGCAGCTTCAATATTCTTAATCTTTAAACCAAATTCACTCATATGCTCATCACCACCTTACGCAAACACGACCTTGACTTTATTAATCCCACGTTTCTTGTAAATGAGGTATGAGCAATAACCATCAACTAACGTGTAGTTTTCATCTAAAATAATCTGCCCAATCTTTCCATTATTAAGGAAATTACGCTCTTTCCATGAAAACTTAGTGTATCTTGGTGATGTTAGCATGAAATCATATGAGATCTTAATTTTATCTATATTTACTGTATATTCTTTACCTTTTCGCTTAAACATCATTTTCCTCCATTTCTTTATATCCTAACCCGAGCCAATTAACTAGATCATCAACTGACATAATACAGTCTCTATGTATAGACTCTCCCCAATCATTTTCTAAATATTTTTCACCCTCATATATACCCTCGCCGCAATATGTACAGTATTTTTTGGCACGCCCCGACTCGTACTCCGGGCATTGAATTAAGTGAAAACCTACACATCGACAATATGGACATGCCGTTCTATGCATCGAGCCACACCTCCCAGTAGCCATCACAGTATTTGCTGCACAACATATTTGGATAGAATTTCAGTAAATCTTGAATCTGATATATGTAATAGCAATAATCATGCAGTCCTGAGCGTAGGCTATCCAGCACATCATTAATAAATGCGCAATATTGCTGCCAATTTGTTGCTCCCTTATATTCGGTGATAGCACTTTCGCTCCGCATACCAAGTTCACGACTATGCTTGCCGCCAAATCTCTGTTTATCGGTTGGAACGGTTAAATATCTGTAAATTTCAAATTCTTTCTGCCATTTCTCATCTGTAAGAGTGGAAGATGGGCGTCCGTTTGTGTTTGAGATGAGTTTCATCTCTCGTAGTTCTTCAAGTGTCATTGACTGATAATTTTTCATTTCTTTTTTCTGTCGCTCCTTTTCAATAATTGTTTTTTCGAGGTTATCTGCCTCTATGTATTTATTTATTCTCTGTTTGTTTGGTGTTTCTGTTGAAAAATCATCAATATCAATTTCACCTGCAAATGTACTATAGTTCTGTGTGTAACTTGTTTTTGTTTTCATATTTTAATAATTCTCCTTTAGTTTTAATAAATAATTTGTTCATTGTAATCAGCTCCTTTGAGTGCTGTGTTTATAGTTCCTGTATTTTATTATTCTCCAAAAGCTCTATCTGTTTTTTTATTTCTTTATCAGGACTATATTCTTTATCAATCCTTTGCCCATGTTTATCATGAATAAAATGCCTATAATCAGCAAATACCTTTGGAGTAGTAGCGTATTTTTCTTTACCATCCTTAATATATTTTTCTCTCTTCATAGGTTGACATTTTACAATTTTGAGTGCTTCTAAAATATCAACTATGCGACTGATATATCTTTTAGAAAGTCCAATATCTTCTGAAATAGTCTTGAAATATCTATAACAGCATAGTGGTTTGCTATCCATTCGATTCAAATTAACACGAATATAAGAGAGTACAAGTAGAATATAAGCTGATGATATTCTTGCAGTATCAATCTCTTTGTCCTTCAATTCTTCTTTGAAATTTAATATTGTATCTAACTCATCAAAATAAATAATTCCAAACTTGTCAGGCACATCAAATTTTTCTATACTAAGTTTTACTTGCTGATATTTGACCGAATTGGTCTTTTCTTTTAGACTTTTCTCAAAATCTGGACACGATTCAAAGTATCCATAATGAGAAAGAAGTAATAGAACTTCATAATATTTCTGATTTATCTTTCCATCTCTGTAGTTAGGTTTCAATTTAGACCAGTAGCAAAGTTCTGTTGTAGAAAATGCCACTGTGTCATCAAGTGAACGCCTTGCACAAAGATATGAGAAGATTATCACACGTTTAGACGAGAGATCTTTATCATAAATGATTTCTCGTGGAATTTTTACATAGTTTGGCAAGACGTATCACCTCGCTATGCTGCGAATGGATTTATTTCACCATTATTAGTAGATTTTAAATACATATTTAAAGCCATAACTCTTTCCTGCTTAAGAGTGCCTTGCATAACTTTATTTTTCATCTCTTCTACCTTTTCTCTGATATAATAATCAGTTGGTAACCATTCATCTGCTAACATACATGCTTCTTCAAAATCTTTAACATTGATATTTGCACATTTACTTACATGAAAATGATGGGCAATATCAGAATAAATCTTTTTAAAGAAATATGTATTCCAAACAATAAACTCAATACTGCTTACGTCATTATTAAAAAGACTATACACTCTCGAAGCAGCTTTACCTTTAAGAATTTGAAGTTTATATGAGTTTACGGCAAATCCTAATACATCAATAAATTCTTTTGTTTTCTTTAATTCTGTAGCTGTTTCGTCTAATTTTTCTTCATTTATCCTTGCACTTTCTTCAAGTTTTCTCTGATTATTTGTAAGTTCAGTAATTTTTTCTTCCTGTTTCTTTTGTCTTAAAAATAATGCTCTGTTTGTGATAAGTTCTAACTGTTCATCCGTCATACTCTCTAAATCGAGTCCGTTTGAAGTAATATTTGTTAAATTTTCCATATGTAATTTCCTCTCTTTCTTACTGTACGTCTACGACATAATCAATATTGTTATTTAAAAGTTTCTTCATTTCATCAGACCAATCATCAATCCTGTTAATAATATCTGTTAAATTTCCAACACACACATCACTAGAATCAAGTTCTTCTATACAACGCTTGAATTTAATTGGAGCAAGCTCTGTCTCTAACAATTTCTGTAATCTTACAGTCAGACCTGCCAATTCAGTAGCAGAGTCGATTTGACGACCTAAATCGGTTTTCTGTTTTGTAAGAAATTCAATATCAGATTTTAACTTGTTATATTTATCAGATTCTTCCTGATTAAGTTTGACTTTTCGTTCCAATATATTTTTCTCCGTTTTGAGTTCAGAGATTTGTGTTTCTAATTCTTTTACTTTTGGATTATCATTTTCTAGCTGTTTAATCTTGTCAATATACTGTTGAACTTGTCCTTTAGTAATTTTCTTTGTTATATCCATTGACCTAACAAATTCTTCCTGTTCAGATGGTGACATATATTTTACCAATGCAAGAGCAGTAGTAGGCGCAAGAATTCCTGTATCAACCAAATCCTCTAATTCAGGAATAAGTTCTGTGAGTTTTTTGTAGTTATTAAGAGTATCTACTGAAACTCCAATCATTTCTGCCAACTGTTCCTGATTTGGCACTTCCGAAACTTTCGGATCTGGCATTATATATTGATTTCCTCTATTTCCACCATTCTGAATTCCATAAATTCTTTCAAGTTCCTTAATACATTTACCAAGTTTTACAGGGTTAGGATTACCAATACCACGCTGACGAATATTAGTTTCAATGAGATCCTTTAATACCTTATCATCATTTTCGTACTTTCTAATGTCCACCATAATAGTAGACAATCCAAGTTCCTTTGCAGCTCTTACACGCTGATGACCTGATACAATAACCATATTTTGAGTCACGACAATTGGCTCTACGATTCCAGATGTAGAAATCGACTCCTTAAATGCGTTCCAAGCATCACCTGTCATATCATCAAAGAATTCATTATTCTTTGGATGTGGTTTTAATTCGTTAATGTTAATCTGTTGCATTTTAATCTTCCTTTCTTTAATAAAAATATTTTTGTTTACAGTTACAATTTATGAGATGAGAGTGTGGTAAGTGGTTCAATAGTATATTCTCCATTTGAATTCACAAAAACATTAAAAGTTACACTTGCATGAAATTGTCAAAAATTCATTTAGGTACATGCTGTATGTACCTAAAAGTGAAAATTTACTTCATTTGGGTACATCCCAGCTATCAATTTTGTGCAGTCTATATCTATATAGACTCATATTATCAAGAGAAGAATATTACGCTTGTATTTGCTTACGCTTCATACAAGCTCTTTAATTTTTTGTTTGATTGTTATTGGTTGATTTAGGTACATGGTGTTTTGGATTGGTACTTTCATTTGGGTACATATATGATGTACCTATATTATTTCTGATGCTGAAACATATTATTTATTTCCTTTAAGTGAAATAGCATATAACATATTTCTAATATTGAAAACATATATCCAAAATATTCTAGATTTTCTCTTATATAGGGATTTGATAATTTTCTTATAACAGATTCTCTTGTTCTTTTAAATAAAATTGATTTCTTCATAATATCATTCTCCTTCTGAATTATTCTCTCTTTCCAAATTCACATATCCATCTTTCCAATAATCCTCTACAAAGAATACTGGTAATTTATCATGGTACTTTTCATATAATTCTTCGTCTGATATCATTTGATAACATTTTCCAATAGGAGTATCAACTGTACGTCTGTAGTCCTTTACAATAGATCTATCTTCTTTGAATCTATCTCCAATTTTGCCACAGATAGTACAATAACTGTGAAGTGAAGTAACTAATGTACTTGGTTTATTTATTAATCCTATTTTCATATTGTATTGAATTAAACATTCTTCATATTGATGTTTATGCTTAGATTTCTTTTTTGCTTTAGATATATTACTTTCTTTCTGCTTGAAATATTTAGGTATTTCTGAATCAGTTATATTGTTTGTATTGTTCATGATATAATTCCTTTCTTTATTATTGATAATATATTATTCTCTGTTAGAATTGTTATTTATTGGTTTGTTTTACATATGTCTACCCTAGAGAAATTCTTTTCTTACTAACGCTGCGAAAAGATCGTCCCTATCAAGGGACTATTTCTTGTGCTTACGCACACAATGATTGTCTGTTTGTTTCTTCTATCTGTTTTCTTATTTGGCTTTACGAGACTTATTTAATAAATTTGATGGTAAATTCGTATTCTAATATATTTAATGGTAAATTGGTAGCATTTTATCTAAAATTGATTTTTGATACCGTTTTTATTAAATAAGTTAAGTAAGTGTTATTTTGACATAAAAATAAGACATCCAAAGATGCCCTATAAGATATTTTGCAATATTATGCCATATTTTGTGCCAGAATATCAAATATGTTCTGTGATACTCTTGGGATCACCAGGTTTAATCTATCCATGATAGAATCGAGCGTAGTATTATACAGCTTTCTAAGATCCTTATAATAATTTATAACATCTAATGCATATGGCTGTGTTTCAGAACTATGTAATAAAATGTATTCCTGAGTATAATCTGATAACTCGATTTCATATGTATCCTGCATTTCGTTGATTGTGATATGTAATGTGTCTGACAATTTCAGCTCCTGATCGCTATTATTGTTGACATATTCTGTTAAAAGCTTTAATTTTTCAAATGTATTTGTTTTCCAACGAGAATAGGTCTTAGATGGTAATGGCTTTGGCGATTCCGTTGATCTTATCGACTGCGATTTCAGGTTGTTGATTTCTTGCTGCATTTGTGTAACAGTCTGTGTGAGAGTAGTGATAGCTTCTGTTAAAGGAGAGATGTCCAATTCATTGTGTCTATAGGATTCTATTATATCCCATACCCAATCCATGAATTCGTTGGCTTTTGGCTTATTGCTCCATCTACAGATCTCCATGACACCTCTTTCTGAATAAAGAATAGTATCATATTCTTTTTCGTCAGTACTAGCCAACCTGGCTACTACTGAAAATAAATCAAGTCTATCTTTATGCCTTTTGTGAATTTTACTTAAAGCATCATCAGGATATACATATTCTAATGCTTGTCCAATTTGTTCTCTTGTAAGTAAGATGTTATCATTCATATTTCTGTAGAAGTTACAGGATAAGTCTCCAAATGTTTCTGTTGTTACTAATTTTAAATTGTTCATAGTTTATCTCCTTTTTTGTTTTATTTCTTATTATGATGGTTTCTGATTATATATTCTCTGTTTGAATTCAAATGAACATAAAAATAAGACAGATGAAAAATCACCTGTCTTATAAAAGAATATGTTTTATTTTATTCTTCTGTTTATTCCGTAACTTCTTCTGTAATATTATCAGCGCATAACCAATTCGATTCTGGTTTTGCAATAAGACGTGCATCCATATAAGCCATTTCCATAGTAAGACATGTTTTTGCTTGATAATGATTACCTTTTCGTTTATCAAGAACTAGTGCAACATCTGGTTTGTCTTCTTTGGTGAAGCACAATGGGATCATGAGTTGTATCCTGTTTTGATAATAATGAGGTATTGCTAATTTGTAATTTGCTGTTACTTTTTGAATTGCGGTATCAATGAAACCTTTTAGTAATTCTAATTGTCTATCACTATTCTTAATGCAATCTGGTAAGCGATTGTATGTATTTATATCATCTAAGATATGATTGTAATTTGGATGCACCTTACAATGCCAATCAAATACAAGTAGAGTTGTATCTTGGAAATAATCAGCTCTTTCAGGAAAGTCTACACCTACATCAATAGATGTCAACTCATACTCATCCTTAAATCCTTTAAAATACCATTTCTGCACAGAGGAGTCTGTTGAATATTTTTTATTTAATTCACCATATGCATATATCGGAATATAACGGTTTGTAAACAACCCAGTATTAAATAAACAATATTCGCCTGTTTCAACTACTTTATGTTCTCGTTGTAATTGACAAAATGTATTTGATAAGTAATTTTTTAAAATGGCATTATCATTTTTGTCTTCAAAACTCCAAGATTCTTTTATTGCTTTATTTGCAAGTAACTGAATTTGTGCATTGTAATCTCCCCAATACATATAATCATATAAATTGATAAGTTCCACGTATTCTTTACCTTCTTTCTTGAATGTTTCTTTTAGTATAGCATTTTTTCTTGATATTGGGAAGAATTTATCTGAGATATTAATTTTTTCATAAAATGTTTCATATGGTTTGGTATCATAATTTTGAATATGATATGCTGATAGTCCTCTTTGAACGAGTGCTTTTTCGTATGCTTCTTTTTCCGATTCAGCATAAATTATAGTAATATTTTTATATTTTATTCCAAATTCTTCTGTTGTTGGTACTAAATATGTATTCATGTGTTTGTCTCCTTTTCTTGTTTATGTATCATTATTCTCTGTTTTACCTTGAAAAAATAAAGAAAAATATGGTACGATATATCTATTATATGTGGAGGTGGAAAGATATGAGCTTATTAACAATTAGTAATTTTATAGATGCTGGAATGAGATCATTAGAAGATAAAAATTATTGGAGCGCATTGTCAATTGCATTAATGTTACCAAGTATGTGCTCAAGAATTTTATATAATGATGATAAACACAAGAAAATGAATGGAAATTTTACTGATAAGAAATGCTATATAGATTGGTGTAAAGAATATATAAAATCTCAATGGCTGATTACATGCTTGGGTAGTAATTATGCAGAAGTGTTATATAAAATGAGGTGTGATCTTGTACATGCTGGTACAATATGTATTGATGCTGATAAAAAAGGAGTATTTTTCTATATAGGTAAAGGACACGATGCATATGAGTTAAATAAGTACAAAGTTATAAATGTCGTTACATTATGCAATGAAATTTTTTGTGATGTTAAAGTATGGTGTTCTAATAATAGAATGTATCAAGAAATAAATACATATTATTTTGATATGAATATTCGTGATGATAAATTATTATTGCAAAAATTATGTGATGATGATCGTGCAAATTATCTTAAAGAGCAGTTTGAAAGAAAAAACAATAAAACATAGCCCATGTAATAGGGCTATCTATTATAAATTTCATACACAATATTGATAAATTCTGAAATATCAGCAAAATAATTTGGATATGCCAATCTTAAGGTATTAAATGATGTTGCTGAAACTAAAACAGCATTTTTATCTGTATATTTTTCAATCTGATTATATGTCTTCGTTGCATTTTCAATCTTTGAAGATATGAACGATCTTATTGATACAGACATTTTCTGGTAATCAAGTAGCAATATATAATACAAATTTTTGTTTTTTGTATTTTCTCTTTTACTTGTATAATCAATAGTTATATTCAAACTACGCAATGTAGTTAATATGTTATGTTTCTTATCAAGATATTTTGTTTCTGATAAAAGTTCATCTATTGATTCTGACGTATTTGGACATACAGGTGATCCTTCTTCTAATGCAAATAATGATGATACAAGTGTAAAAAATCTTAATATATCATAATTACCTTGACTAGACTTCAAATTACTTTTTGTGTATATTCCCATCATTTCAACGGCAGTTGCCCAGATATGTTGTAATTTTGTACGAAATTGTATTTCTATAAACATATTTTTATTATATGTATCTTTTTTATCACTATGGAATTGGTATACAATATGGTAACTTCTGTATCCTGATGGCTTAGGATTAGCAATATAATCATACTCACGCTTTAGTATATGCCTGATGCTAGATGTTTTATATTGATTCAGAGATTTGTATACTTGTTCTATAGTGTCTACGATCACTCTACATCCACCTAAATCTTGCATTTTATATAGTTGCATATTAGGAAATCTTTGTATTTTACCTATGATCGAATCAAGTCTTTTTAATCTTTGCACTACAATAGCATTGGGATTTTTATTACGCAGATTACTACATATGACTTGAAGTGGGTATGCATGTGCGGCTCTCCAATTGTTTAATATGATTATTGCATCATCATATTCTTTAGATGTTGAAAATGGGTCGGATATGATTTTGCCTGCTTTGTTAATTTGATTTCCTGTATATTGTGGTATTTCCCACCTGTTTTGGTTGTTCATCGTGGTTGTTTCCTTTGCAATTTGCCGGATTATAGTATCTATATCTAGTATAGCATAATTTTCGTGATTGCACATGGATAATTTTCCTTTCTTGTTCTCATTTGGTTTGTTCCTATATACAGTATTCTCTGTTATTGGAGATTTATGCTGTGGTTTTAATATACCCTCCTTATATATGAGAATAAATTAAATAAAATGGGGGTGATTTTCGATTTTAGGTTGTTAGGTATGCAATTTATCATTGAAATGGTTCTAATTGAAATTTGGGTCGATTTTGTGTGATTTAGTCTAAGGATTGGGGGTTGGAAAATTTGATGGTGTGTGGTTAGTGATGAGTGTGAAATGTAATGGAGTTGGATTTTGAGGTGATGAAGTGGGTGGAATGGTTTGAAAATAAGGATTTTGACGATATGGGTATATGAGAATATCGCTGACATTTTATTAAATTGTAGTAGACTTCGATAAAACTATTGGTATATATTGCAAATATTATGTTTTATTTGTTGTAAAGTTCAGTTTTGGGAAACTATCAAAAGTAGTTTTGGTTTGATTTATAGATAGAGTGTCGAAGTCGTTACCGAACTATAATTCGACAAAATCTGGGGTTCGTGTGAATAGAACTAATCCAAGCTTTGGGCGTTACACGATAAAAACATATAATGTAAACACACCCCCACTATTAAAACAATTGAAATATCCGCATTTTATAGCTGTCGGTATTTTCCCATTTTTCCGACTTATAGAATCTTACACGCTGCTTCAGGATTATTTCGATATGTTCGTTTCGATAACTGCAATCATTTTTTACACAAAAAAAGTTATCCACAATAAAATCACAAGTTATCCACATTATAAAACCCTTGTAAACATGTTACAATACACACTTATCCACATTATCCACAATCACACAAACAAAAGTTATCAACATTTTTACGGACTTATCCACAAAATAGTAAAGTTATCCACGTTTTACAAATAGTTATTAACAAGTTATCCACAACGCAAATCACACACAAAATCAAACACAATATACATCATTGTTCTATATTTATCCACATTACTAATATACATTGGTGTTATTGATTAATCACGTTTTTTGAAATCAATTATCAAATCATAGCCGATCGCATCTAACAACGCTTGCATATCGTCAAAACTAATATGTTTTTTATTTAATTTCAAATTTAGTGACTGTTTGCTTATCTCCAACTTGTCGGCTACATATTGTTGTTTAATTCCGTTGTCAAGCAAAACTTTTTTGTATTCCGTAATTAGTGTTTTATTATTTAAATATTTCATTTCTCAATCCTCCTTATCAAAATATCATTAGCTTATCACATTTCCGTTTTTATGTCAAACGCAAGTAAATATTTTTCACTAAAAAGTATATAAAAATCATTGACAAGTCAATAAAAATACGGTATATTATAACCATAGACAAGTAAATGAAACAACTTGTCTAGTCAATCAAAAATATTTACAAAAACATAAAAAAGTAAATAAAAAGTATTGACAAAAGTAAATGAATATGATATACTTGTTATATCAAATAAAGAAAGACAAAAAGGAGTGATACAAAATGAAACTTGTAACGATCAAACTAAACGGCTTATACATAGCAACAACTGAAATGACAATTTCAAATATTCGTAAAGCTGAAAAAGCAGGCTTTACAATCACAACAAAATAGGGTGCAATTCCCTACTTGCTTTTTAACTAACAAATAGTTAGTTTGTACTTTGACAACCAAATAAGACTTTACACCAGCAACACAACACTGCTATAATATAAGGTACTAAAATCTTATATAAAGGCGGTGAATAATATGTCAGGTGGTGATAATATGCAAAATCAAGAATTATGTATTTTATTAGATTCAATACTTGCTTTACTTGATACTGATAATGTAAATAAAGCAAAAGAAGTTATACAAAATGCAATTAATCGAATTGACAAGGGCATGACTTCTAGCAGTAGCGAAAACAAGTAACTAATAACAATGGTGTAAAGTCTTATAAGTTGGCTTTACACCTTAATTATATACGAAAGTAGGTGTAGCAATGACAAATAAAGATCTTTCTAAGCTGGTTAATCAGACTATAAAAGAGAATGGTATAAATAAGACTTTTATATCTGATAAACTGGGGATAAAAAGACAATCATTAGATAACTTAATGAAAAAGAAACAGTTTTCTATTGACGACGCAAACAGCATTTTGAATACTTTTGGTTTTGAAATTGATAATATTAAAGTTAAAAAAACTGAAAAAAATCAGTAAAAACCATTGACAAAATCCTTTCCATATGATAATATATAATCAATGAAAGGGAAATAAAACAAAATTCAAGGAGGTAACAAAATGATTAAAAATTCAAAATTACAAAACTTATTCAAACTTAGCAGCAAGGTAACAGTTATTGTACCAGCTACAATGAACATTAATGAAGAAATCGACAACACGCCATACGTTGACCGTGTAGCTTCTTTATTATCTGATTGTTTTGGTGGTGCAACCGCTACAACAACACTTGGTTACTGGAAAAGTCCTACAATGGGACTTGTAAAAGAAAAATCAACTACAGTATTCGCATATTGCAGCGAAGCAGATTTGCAGAATAACATTGATAAAGTAATAGATTTATGCGAATCGCTCAAAGTAGAAATGACGCAAGACGCAATCGCACTTGAAATCAACGGCGAAATGTATTTTATTTAGTTAAACAAGGCAAGCGGTCAAGCCGTGGTATTCAATTACAACTTGCCTATCGGGATTGAATTAAAAAATCCCCATTTCCAAAACTGAAAACAGGGATATAGAAAGATGTAATACATCTAACCTAACCAATTAGAGTATAAATCATTTTTCTAGTAGTTGTCAAGTCTGACAGCATAAATCCCTAAAAGTTTTTATAGCACATTGATAATTGAATACGACATGGTGCAAGCGTGACTAGCACCGTTACCAAAAGCACGCATGGCAATGCTGTCCATCGGGTAGAAGTATAAGATACAACCCCATATTAAGCAAAAGTAACAATGCAGCATCACTTTTAAAAAAAGGAGTAAATGTATCTGATATATATAAGCGAGTT
>OJMG01000758.1_pt1 | contig 31368 bp, 16 predicted proteins | sample 1597141 | NCBI WGS metagenome assembly OJMG01 (sample SAMEA2452119, study PRJEB22498) | human gut metagenome | biome: human feces; feature: human gut; material: feces | place: Australia | collected 2012 | reverse complement strand
GATCGAATCATGCAAAAACAGCGGATCGGTAAAGGCAACGTGGGGCTGGGGACGCAGCGGAGGTATCGCCGGGGAACAGGTCTGTGATATGAACAGCTCAAAACAATATGTAAGAACCTATATCAAGTATTGTTATAATACCGGAACAGCAGATGGATATTATGCCGGCGGTATAGTTGCTTATCAAGGCTATAAGAATCAAGAAGCCTGTGATATCATCTCCTGCTGGAGCGATGCAGTCATGACAGGAAGTATAGCAGGTGGAATTGTAGGGAGTCTGGACAAGGGTGACACAATTCAGAACTGTGTTTTTAATACCGATCGTTTTAAGGGACAGGTTTATAATAAAAATCAAAATGGAAGTGTCAAAGATTCAGAAGGTATGACAACCGCAGAGTTTGCATCCGGAAAGGCGACCTGGGTGTTAAATGGAAAGGATAATTCTCTGGCTTCACAGGCAAAGTGGTTCCAGAATCTTGAAGAAAATCCGGATGCTTATCCTGTAATGGATGGCACACATGGAAAGGTTTATTATCTGGAGGAAAACGATACTTACAGCAATCATCCGGGAAGTATGGCAAAAAATGAGATTTCACTGGTATCCGGTACCCAGATTGAGCGGACAAGCGATAATCTGTCTGAAACAAAGCCACTGTCTCTGAAAAAAAACGAGGTTTTTAACTGGAAAGGGGACGGAGCAATAGAGGTCGGCTATTATCTGGATGAAAAGGCACAGATACCGACCACGGCGGAAAACAGCGGAGCTGCTAAAAAAGGCGGAGCACCGGCACTGCCGGGACAATATTATGTAAAAGTGACGGCTCTGGAAGTGGAAGATTTTTATCAGGAAACTTCAGAAATCTTTTCCTATCAGATCAACTTCGATGCCGAAATCCAGATGGAAAAAATCGCAGGCAGCAAAAGCATAGATTATGCTTATACCGGAAATCCACGGGAACTGTCCTTTGAAAAAGGAAGAAAAATCACCTGGAGCTGCGAGGAAACACCGACATCCGTAAAAACCACTTATTATAAAGATCGCGGCAGCGTGCTGACAAATGCAGAAAATGCCGGTGCACTTACCGAAGGCGGAGCGCCGGCTGATAAAGGCGATTACTATGTAAAAGTAGAAATGACTTTCCGTGAAAAATATAAATCAGAATCGGATTATCTGTTATATAAAATTTCGGACGGAGCAATAGAGGTAACTATGGATGGACATTCCGAACCATATGTTACTTTGACAGAAGCATTTCGTGATACAGAGGGAAAAACAGCACAGATGAAGCTGTTGAAGAATATTGAATCGGTACGGGAAGTGGAGGTAAACAGTGGAAATCTGATTCTGGATCTGAATGGATATCGTCTGCAAAATTTAAAGAGGACCACTCTGAATCAGGATGCTTCTCTTAAAATTACAGACAGCAGTGAAACGCAGACGGGTGTATTTTACGGTACGTTGCTAGTAAGAAGTAAAAATATAGAGTTTGCCGGCGGAATTTATGAAAATCAGTCGAACAGCTATTTTGTGTATAACGGTGCGAAAATTAAGGTGAGCGGTGGAAAATTCGATCGGGTTTCAAAAGAATGGGCAGAACTTGGAGAAGAGCTTTGTCTGGTGGATAATGAGACGAATGAGAAACAGCCATATGCCGAGACAAGCTGTACGAATGTGCATGTCGAGGCGTGTAAGAAACATGATTATGAGCAGGATGTGCAGTACTGCGTGTGGTGCCATAAGAAAAATCCGGATTTCCAGGGTTATGTTCGGATCACCGTAAATGGAGTAGAAACTTATGTAGATACACTGAAAGAAGCGTTACAATACGCAAATGGCAAAGAAGCAGAGATTACCTTTATGCAGTCAATGGAAAATACGGGAAGTCTTCCGACTCTGAAAAGTGGAAAAATCACTCTGGATTTAAATCAAAAATCTCTGACAGCGAAAAGTGTTGACCGGATCTACATAGACGGAGCAGAGGTTACGGTAAAAAACGGAACCTTTGATATTGTAATAGCACAGAGGAGCGGGAAACTGAGAATAGAAAGCGGTGATTTCAGACAGATCGGCTATTGGGACAGTTATCAAAACAGTATAGAAATGACCGGCGGAAATTTTCAGAACATCGTATTATATTCAGGCAGTGCAGAAAATATGCTTCCGCAGGGTTATGCGTTCTACAGTACGGAAGATGGACGCTTTCTGAGCAGAAAAGAAGTACTTACTCAGAGTGATCTGAAAAATGTGGAGGTTCGAAATACAGGTATGAGCTGTGAGACACTTCCGCAGATTTCCGGAAATGTAGAACAGACTTTGCAGGAGTATACCTTAATTCCGGGCGTGATCAGGGCAGATACCGGAAACGGAGAAAGTACGCTGCTGGAAGGAACCTGGAGTTTTACGGAGAAAGAAAATCTGGAAGTGATACCGGAACTTGGAAAAAGATTGATATGCGATCTTGTTTTTACACCGAAAGATGGAAATTATCCTTATTATGTAGTAAAAGGTGTAGAAGTTCATGTTGAGAAAAAGACTCCGCAGCAGACTGCATTTCATGAATCGGCAAGTTATATTTATACCAAGGGTTCTGGCACGGTATTTGTGGATCTGCGGGCAAAACTCCCGGCGGACAAAAAGGAAGATTATTATTCCTATTCTGCAGCAGGGGATGAGCAGATTTTTGATGATTATGAGATTACGCGGAATGGACAGTTAAATTATAAAGTGAAAGATTTTACAGACAGGAGCATGATAGGAAAAACAGGCACAATTCATGTAAGGGTAACAATGAAAAATTATAAGGATGTTTCTTATGACTTAACGGTCACACTGACAGATCAGAAAAAGGTTGTCCTGAAAGAAGGCAGTGAGGTAAAAGTTTTACAGGATCAGAAGCTTACTTACGGGGGAACATTATCCGATCTGAAACTGAATCTGGAAGGGGAAGAACAGGCAGTCTTTGTTGAGCAGGGAACCGACACGCAGGTTCAGGGAACGCTTGCGTGGAAAGATGGCACACAAAGACCGGATACATCCGTGACAAGTGCAGAATGGATCTTTACACCGGATGATGTGGCATATGCAAACACAGAAGGCAGCACAGCGATCACCGTAGAGCCAAAAGAACTGAAAGTCTTAGAGGCAACGGCAGATGATAAAGTATATGATGGAACCGCGTATGTCAGCTTCAGTGATATTGTTCTTGAGGGCATTGAAGAAGGAGATGAAGTTTCGGCAGACATCGGAACGATCCGCGGGACTTTGAAAGATGTAAAAGCGGGAAATTATACTTCGGTAACTTTGCCAGAGCTGAGATTAACCGGAAAAGACAAGGAGAATTATATTCTTGTGCAGCCGACAGACGAAATTCCTCTGACAAAAGCGGTGAATGTGGCAAAAAGCAGTGGGCTTCAGATCGAAGAACAGAATAAAAGTTACTTATATTTAAAGGATCAGGAAGAGCGGATCAGTCTCAGGGAAATCCTCCCGGTGGACTGCGGGAATGCACAGTATGCTGCACCGGAGATGACCGGAAACATGGAATATATCACAGAACCGAGTATAGCAGACGATATATTATCTTATACAGTGAAGCAGGGGGCACTGGACAGGAAAGGAAAGATCCAGATCAAAGTTACGACTGAGAACTATGAGGACTTTGTGATCACCTTCAATCTGGAATGTAATGACCAGATACCGGTCAGATTACAGGAAGGAACAGAAGTAACCCTGAAAAAAGATACGCTTACTTACGGTGGTCTTTTGTCGGCACTGGAGTTTTCGGAAGCAGAATTTGTGGACGAAGAAGGAAATACAGTGGAAGGAACGCTTGTATGGAAAGACGGCACACAAAGACCGGATACATCCGTGACAAGTGCAGAATGGATCTTTATGCCATCTGATGAGGCATATGCAAATGTAGAAGGCAGCACGGCGATCAAAGTAAATGCAAAAGAACTTACGGTAACAAAGGCAACCGCCAGAAACAGAAAATATGATGGCACAAATCAGGCTGCCATCACAGAAGTACTGTTAAGCGGTATGCTGGAAGGCGATGAAGTAAGCGTAGATCTGACGGATCTGTATGGAACGTTAAAAGATAAAAAAGCAGGCGAATATACTTCGGTAACATTACCGGAACTGACGCTTGCCGGAAAAGACAAAGCAAATTACAGGCTGGTACAGCCAGTCACAGAAATCCCGCTGACAAAAACGGTGACGATCGAAACACCGGAAACACCGGAAACGCCGGAGACACCACAAAAACCGTCAGATCCAGGCACAAAACCGGGAACCTCTGAACCGATACAGAAGCCATCGAAACCAGAATATCTGAAAAAAGGAACAAAGTTCATAGGACCGGACAAAAATCAGTATAAAGTAACCTGTGCGGACGGAAAGACATTTACAGTGGTATATCTGAAACCGAAAAAGGGTGTCAAAGGAACGGTAAACATACCGGACAGCATTACCGTAAACCATGTTACTTATAAAGTTACAGAGATTGCAGCGAATGCTTTTAAGAATCAGAAAAAAGTCCGAAAAGTGGTGATCCCGTCAGGCGTGAGCAGGATCGGAAAGAAAGCATTTTATGGCTGTAAGAACCTGAAGAATATCACGATCAAAACGATGAAGCTCACAAAGAAAAACGTGGGAAGCAAGGCTTTTTCCGGCATCCATACGAAAGCAGTCATCAAAGTTCCGAAGAAAAAACAGTCTGCTTATAAGAAAATTTTGAAAGCACGCGGAGTCACGAAAAAAGAAAACGTGCAGGCAATCAAAGTAAAACTTAAAAAAGCATAAGATAAAAAATACCGGGGCAGTGAGTGTCAAAGGTGGTTTTGGCACTCGCAAATGCCCGGAAAGGATGAAAACTATGCAGGGAGCAGAAAATACAGAAAAACAGAAACTTTCCGCTCCACTTAGAGCACGTATGTGGAAGTACCGTATGATCAGTGTGATCGTTTGTGCACTTGCCGTCTGGATCGCATCAAAAGGCAACTGGAATAAGATTCCGCTCAGTGTGGCAACGGTTGTACTGATCATCGGTGTTGCGATCTGGATGTTGGGATCGCCGGATGATTATAACGGTTCAACGGATATCTGCAGTATGATCGCCATGGATTGTCCAAGAAAGATTGAAGAATTTTATGAGGCCTACAAAGATGTCCGCACGCCGCTTGGCTCTGCTTATCTTGTTCAGTTTTACACGATGAAGCAGCCGGCTCTGATGTTCGGACCGGATAAGAACGGAGATTTTCTCTATTTCTGGCTTTCAAAAGACGGGAATATCGGTTATCTTGGCTATTCGTTCATGACCAGTATGATAAAAGGAAAATATAACGATCCGGTATTTCCGGTGGAAGAGGATTTTGGGGACAATACAGCAGAATATGTCTGCTATCAGTCGGATGTGCTTCTGATGCAGAAGCAACTGAAGGAGAGCCTGGAGCATTTTGTGAAAACAAAACAGGTTTTGGAAATTCCGCAGTCCCGCCCATCGGAAGTCTATACTTTTACGGAGGATTTTAAACTGACCGGTCAGCATTTTGATCTCTGTGACAACGAAGGAAACCGTGTTTTCGAAATCGAAGGAACGGCTCCGCTGCGCACACTTTCTGTTTATGACGATCAGCATAACGAGATCTTTAAAATGACCAAGAAGATCGTAAGTGTACTGCCGACCTACCAGTTTTATTACCTGGGTGAGCTTTACGGCACGCTGGAGAAGAAATTTGTGCTGGTCAAAGATAAATTTGAGATGAAGGTCAAAGAAGGAAAACTGGAACTGACGGAATATGCCGGTTCGATCGGCCATAATTTCTGCGTAACCTTAAATGGCAAAACGCTGGGGACGATCCTGGACAACCTGGATCTGAAAATGGAAAATATCGTTTTTGACAATGCAGTGATCATTGCATATGAAGAAAAATATCTTCCGCTGCTTGCGGCAATGGCGGTGATGGTGGCACGCGAACTTGCACGGGATCGCAGTTAGGAGGTGCGGATGAGAGAAAGATCAAAAAGAAGAAAACTGGTATCTGCTGCGATGATATTGTGTATTCTGGCGGCAATGCTTTCCGGCTGCGGGAAGTCCGACAGAGAGTCCTATGCATCGGCGGAAGAAGCAAAGCAGGCAATGAACCAGTGTCGGACTTTTGTGGTAGAAGGAGATCTGGAGGATGTCAATCAGGAAGGGGATATTCTTGCAGACGGAAAAAGAGCCGGGAGATTAAAAGAAACAGGTATTCTGAATACGAAATGGACGGTATCGGTCGATGGCAAAACCTGGTTCTGGATAAAATTTGTGACTGATGAGCCGATCAATAACATCGATGGCGTGATTGCCGGGACAACCTATGGCTATTATGATGAAAACAATCGGTGTCTTGGCTATGCACAGGAGCGGTTGTTCGAGAACGAAAATCTGGAACGTGAATATTATCTCGTATTTATGGATGCAGACGGAAATCCCAAAGATTATCTGGCAGAAGAACATGGAAAAGAACTTTACAACTATGACGGCAGTCAGATCGGCAGCGGAAAAGCAGATCTCAAGGGTTATTTTTTGAAAGAATGTTATACAGAAATTGACACCGATCCGGGTGTATCTGTGGATGCAGTGGATAAAATGGCAATGTATCTCCAACTGTTTAGTAAATTTAATGAAACGGCAGGAGATTAAATGGTGGTAAAAAACAATTCTTACGGTGTAAAAAACCATGGAGATGCGATTGATGCTTGAATTTATGCAGGTTTGCTATTATAATCATCAGTGATTTAGAGAAGTAAACTTTATCACACACCCGCTTATACTATTTTATACATTTAAGGAGGAATCTACTATGATTACCTGGAACAACCTGGATACACTGGAAGCATTTAAAAATCTTTTAAAGGCAGAGCGTGTAAATATCGCAGAGGCAATGTCTGGAGAAAACGGTGCAGAACGTGTGAAAACATACAGCACACCGATGGCAGAAGGCCTTGCGTATAATTATGCTGCAAAGCAGGTAGATGACAAACTGCTGGACGATCTGCAGAAACTGGCAGATGAAGCACAGCTGACTGAAAAATTCGAAGCACTTTACAATGGTGAAGTTATTAACACCGGAGAGAAAAGAATGGTTCTTCATCACCTGACACGCGGTCAGCTCGGTGAGGCTGTAAACGCTGACGGCACAGACAAACGTGCTTTCTATAAAGAACAGCAGCAGAAGATCGCAGATTTTGCAAACAAAGTACATGCCGGAGAGATCACAAATGCAGCAGGTGAGAAATTTACAACCGTTGTTCAGATCGGTATCGGCGGCAGTGACCTCGGACCTCGTGCAATGTATCTGGCACTGGAAAACTGGGCAAAGAAAAACGATACCTTCAAGATGGAAGCAAAATTCATCAGCAATGTAGACCCGGATGATGCAGCAGCAGTTCTGTATGGTATTGACGTAGCACATTCCATCTTTATCCTGGTTTCCAAATCCGGTACAACACTGGAGACACTGACCAACGAGTCCTTCGTAAAAGATGCCCTGAAAAATGCAGGACTGGATGCTTCCAAACATATGATCGCAGTAACCAGCGAGACATCTCCACTGGCAAAGAGCGACGACTATCTGGCAGCATTCTTTATGGATGATTACATCGGCGGACGTTATTCATCCACATCCGCAGTAGGCGGAGCCGTATTATCCCTGGCATTCGGACCGGAAGTATTTGAAAGATTCTTAAACGGTGCAGCAAAAGAGGACAGACTCGGAACAGAAAAAGACATCAGAAAGAATCCGGCAATGCTGGATGCACTGATCGGCGTTTATGAGCGTAACGTACTGGGCTATCCAAGCACAGCAGTACTGCCATACTCACAGGCCCTGAGCCGCTTCCCGGCACATCTGCAGCAGCTTGACATGGAGTCCAACGGTAAGTGCGTGAACCGTTTCGGTGAGAGACTTGACTATGTAACCGGACCGGTTATCTTCGGTGAACCGGGAACAAACGGACAGCATTCCTTCTACCAGCTGCTCCATCAGGGAACAGACATCATCCCACTGCAGTTCGTAGGCTTCAAGAATAACCAGATGAACACGGACGTAGTGATCCAGGGCAGCACAAGCCAGCAGAAACTGTGTGCAAACGTGGCAGCTCAGATCGTAGCATTTGCATGCGGAAAAGAAGACGAAAACCGCAACAAAAACTTCGAAGGCGGCCGCCCGTCCAGCATCATCATTGGTGAACAGCTGAACCCGGAAACACTGGGAGCACTGCTTTCACACTTCGAAAACAAAGTCATGTTCCAGGGCTTCGTATGGAACGTAAACAGCTTTGACCAGGAAGGAGTACAGCTCGGTAAAGTACTGGCAAAACGCGTACTGGCTCACGAGACAGACGGAGCACTGAAAGTACTCAGCGATCTGATGAATATTTAATCTTAAAGCATAAGATTGTGCCGTAAGAATATGTCATGCGATACATGACTGTACCTCGCAGCAAGAATGCCGGAAGTATTTTTAAATATGGCAATTTGACAGTATAGTATAAATCAGGAGAAATCCCGTCGTGCAGGAGATGTGCGGCGGGATTTTCTTGATTTACAGGGATGTGCACTGCGGCGTACAGGGCAGATATCGTAAGCGGCTGCCGCAGGTGCGAGAATGTGCCTTGATGCATGCTTTGTTCTGTTGCGACAGATTTTTCAGGATTCTATAATTAGTTTAGGAATATTACAATCGTGATCCGGAACAGATATCTGTCTGCCAGAAGATTTTGATAAAAACAGGGTGGGTTTAATAGATCTGAGGGCATTGGTGAAAGAGGACTCTGGAGCGAAAAAGGTGAACTTCAGAAGAGTAACGGTTAAGGAATAGCAAAAATGTAGCATTATCTTGAGAAACTTATGTAAATTGATTGTAATAAAAATTAAATTCGGCGTGCAATTAAATTGTTGATAGATAAGACTGATAAAGTTGCGAAAAGACGTAGGAAAGATATTAGGAAAAGAAAGAAGATTCCGGAAATGTAATGTTTCTGGAATCTTTTTTTGTGGGAACAATATGCTAATACTAAATTTCGTAGAGTACCTTACTCCACGAAATCGGAGGGGAAAGGGCAGGACAGTCGCTGCATATTCTGACGTTTCAGTTCCATTGTCGGGTGAACATAGCGGTTCATGGTGATATTGACATTGGAATGACCAAGAATCTCACTTAAACTTTTAATATCAAACCCGGCTTCTACGCACCTTGTCGCAAAAGTATGGAAGTTTGTTGTTTCTACCTGTGCGGCAGTCAGTACATATTTAAAATGGTTTTGCATCGTTCGGGGTTCTACATAAGAATCTGAGCCAGTCAGCAGATAACCTTCTTTTTAATGTTATTCCAGCGAAGGGCACATATTTCTCCGATACGAAGTCCTGTGTAGAGGCATATAAGAATTCCCATGTTTTTATAGGACATATGTTTGCATAAATATGTACATAATTGTTTTTGCTCATTTATGCTGAACACACGAAATTCACGGGAAGATTTCTTGATTATGATTTCTTTCCCGGTGCATGGAAGTACGATTTGTGGTATACTGGACATGGCATAAATCTCCTTTGTAAAGATGGTTTCTAGTCAACTCCATTATACCAAAGTAAACAGGTTTATGCCTTTTTTATTGGCTGAAATATTGAATTTTCAAGGTTCGACACACCGATATGGTGTGGGAAGTTTTAGTTATTAACTTAGTTATTAATTCTTATTTTCGGATAAGTGCGTGAATGCCTTGAACCAAAGGGAGATAAATGGTAGTATATCTACAAAGTATTTTCCTGATGTTTGGGGCATTTTTGATGGGAAGAGAGGGCTTACATGCGACATTTAAAACTTCCGCTTGGAATGTCTGATTTTGAGGAGATCAGGCAGAACGGTTATTATTATATTGATAAAAGTGGTTTGATTTCGGATCTGTTGGTGAGGAAGGCGGCTAAAGTGACGCTGATCACCAGACCACGCCGCTTTGGAAAGACGCTGGGGATGAGTATGCTGGCTCACTTTTTTGATATTGAAAAAGACAGCAGGGCACTTTTTGAGGGGCTGGAGATTTCAAAACAGAAAGAACTTTGTGTGCAGTGGATGAGTCAGTATCCGGTCATTTTTATTACATTCAAAAAAGTAGATGGATTAAATTTTAAAAGTGCGTATGAAATGCTGGAAGTTACGATAGCAGAATTTTGTCAGAGTCATTCTTTTTTGCTGGAGAGCGAAAAAATTGTAAAAGAGCAGAAAGAAGTTTTTCAGAGATTAAAGGAATGTAAGGCTTCTAAGACGGAGCTGAAAAACAGTCTGGAACTTCTGACGAGGATGATGCAGGCTCATTATGGAAGACCGGTTATTTTACTGCTGGATGAATACGATGTGCCGATTGCGAAGGCAAGCAGCAATGGCTATTACAAAGAGATGCTGGAAGTGATGAAAGCAATGCTCGGTTCATCTCTGAAAGATAATCCATCTGTAAAGTTTGCAGTGATCACCGGATGTCTGAAAGTGGCGAAGGAGAGTATTTTTACCGGAACCAATAATTTTGTGTCGGACAGTATTCTCTCTTTTGGGTTCAGTGAATATTTTGGGTTTACCCAAAAAGAAACCGAGAAACTTCTGCTGGATGCGGATGCGGTAGAGTATGCACCGGCGGTCAGAAAATGGTATGATGGTTATCATTTTGGAGATTATGATATTTACTGTCCGTGGGATGTGCTGAATTATCTGCACGATCTGCAGGATAATCCACAGGCAAAGCCGGCAAGTTACTGGAAAAATACAAGCGATAATGCGATCATCCGCTCTTTTATTGACTATGCCGGAAGCAACATTACCAGAAAAATGGAAACCTTGCTTTCCGGGGGATATATTGTACAGCAGATTGAAGAAAATCTGACATACGATTATCTGGATTCTGTGCTATGGGATTTCATTTTTCCGGAAACGGTGCAGGGTAAGAAAAAGATAAACAGCAGCTGCAAAATGACTGAATAATTGTGATAAATGAAACAAACAAGACTGGGGGACTACAAGTTGATAAAGATGGATCGTCAGAAGTTTATTCGGCCGGATCGTCAGATGGTTCGGATATCCAGGGAGAAGCTGATCATACCGGAGCGTGAGGCAGCCACACAGCGGATGCTGGCTGGATTGCAGAGGGAAACAAAAACGGCAGATATAGCAAAGACAGAAAAAACAGCAAATGAAAATATAGCAGAAGCTGTAAACGCAGCAAACAAAAATATAGAAAATGCAGTAAATACAGCAGCCACAGAACATCTGCAAACGAAGCAGCCTGAAATAGCAGAGGCAGCGAATAAACCAGAAAACAGCATTGTCTTAGCATGTGAGATCGATGAGGTGATCAACTATGCACTGGTTCACAATGGTGCTTCTGTCGTGCGTGATATCTGCATCAAAAACACATCCGAAACGGAACGGAATGCTCTGCTTTTAAAAATCGCTTCGGACGGGGAGCTGATGGAGGATTTTGTGTGTGGGATCGAGGCACTGCAGACAGGTGAGGAGCTGCATTTTCGAAATCTGCCTCTGACGTTCCATGTCGGATATCTGGCATCGATCACGGAGAAGTTTTCCAATCAGCTGACGGTGACGGTTCTGGATGGGGAAACTGTGCTGGCATCGGAAAAGATCAATATCACAGTAATGGCGTTTGATGAGTTCCCGGGATTTCAGTATACGCCGGAGCTTCTGACGGCGTTTACGATGCCGAATCATCCGGCGGTGGTCAGTCTGATCCAGCTGGCTTCGAAATATCTGGAGAAATGGACAGGCGATCCTTCTTTGGACGGTTATCAGTCCGGGGATCAGGAGCGTGTCAAAAACATGGCTGCAGCAGCTTATGCGGCGATCCAGCAGAAAAATATTACATATGCATCGACAGCGAGCTTTGAAGCATGCGGGCAGAGAGTCCGCCTGGCGGATGCGGTGCTGGAGCAGCATTTTGGAAACTGCATGGATCTGACGCTGCTTTATACGGCATGTCTGGAAGCGATGGATTTAAATCCGTTCATGGTGGTTGTAGAAGGTCATATTTTTGCCGGTGTCTGGCTGGTGGACGGAGCGTTTGCAGATATTCTGGTGGATGATCCGTCACAGCTTGAGAAACGTATGGCAAAAGGCATTCAGGAGCTTACGGTCGTGGAATGTACGGCGATGTGTTCCGGGCAGAATGTAAGTTTTGACGAAGCAGCAGCCATGGCAAAACGGCGTGTTTCCAATTATGGGAAGTTTTATTTTGCAATCGATGTGAAGCGTGCCAGAAGCAGGGGAATCCGTCCACTTCCAATCCGGGTTCAGACGGCAAACGGGTTTGAGGTTCTGCACGAGGACCGAAAAGAAAAAGAGGTCACAGGTGGATCAGACAGCAAAATCGAGGTCTTTGATTTTTCGGACTGTACGGAAAAAGCACAGGTCACAAAACTGACGCAGTGGGAGCGCAAACTTCTGGATCTGAGCCTTCGGAATATGCTGATCAATATGCGTGTCACAAAGAGTGTTGTGCCGGTTTTGACCGCGGATATCGGAAGTCTTGAGGATGCACTGTTTGACGGGGAAGCGTTTCAGGTGATGCCGCGGCCGGCTGATGTAGGTGTGAATCCGGCAGCAGAAAGTCAAATCGAACTTCTCAACAAACTGGGAGAATTATCAGAATTTATTTCTTTTGAAAGCAAACACAAAAGACTGCATTCCATTTACAGCGAGAAAGATTTAAGCACTTCTCTGACGAAAATGTACCGTTCTGCAAAAGCATCTCTGGAAGAAAATGGAGCGAGCACGTTATATCTGGCACTTGGTATGCTTCGTTGGTTTGAACAGAAAAAGAACGCACAGGCAAGATACGCGCCGATCGTTCTGGTACCGATCGACATTGTGCGAAAGTCTGCGGGCAGAGGCTATGCGATGCAGATGCGGGATGAGGATTCACAGATCAACATTACGCTTCTGGAGTTTCTGAAGCAGAATTATGAGATCACGATTCCTGGCATGAATCCGCCGCCGCAGGATGAGCATGGAATGGATATGCCGAAGATTTTTGCAATGATCCGAAAAGCGGTGATGAGCATGGAAATGTGGGATGTGCTGGAAGTTGCCGTGATCGGAAACTTTTCTTTTTCGCAGTTTGTGATGTGGAATGATATTCATAACAACCGTGATTTCCTGGAGGGAAACAAGATCGTCCACAGTCTGATCGAAGGAGCTGTGGACTGGGACTGCACGATCCCGGAAGAAGTGGATCAGGAGGAGGCTTATTTACCGGTAACGGCGGATGCTTCTCAGCTGCATGCCATCAATATGGCTGCCGCAGGGGTGAGTTTTGTACTGCACGGACCGCCGGGAACCGGTAAATCGCAGACCATTACAGCATTGATTGCAAATGCACTGACAAAAGGAAAGACAGTTCTTTTTGTGGCAGAAAAAAGAGCTGCACTGGAAGTGGTACAGAAACGTCTGGCGGCACTTGGAATCGATGATTTCTGCCTGAAATTACATTCGAACAAAGCTACGAAAAAGGCAGTTTTAAATCAGCTGCGGCGTGGTCTTGAGATTGACATGGAAGGCACAAAAACAGATTATGAGCAGAGAATTGCGGACATCCATGCGATGCGTACCGAACTGGATGCTTACGCAAAAGCACTACATAAAAAAAGAAATTTCGGAAAGAGTCTGCGTCAGCTGATTGATCTTTACGAAAGTATTCCGGAAACAAAAGAACAGGTAAAATTTCCGGTATCGGATATCAAAAATATAACAGAAGGTGATCTGGGCAGTCAGAAAAACCATCTGGAACGTCTGATCTCAGCCGGAAGATCCATCGGTCATCCGTATCAGCATCCGCTTGCGGCAGTGAAAAGGGCACAGTACAGTCAGCATCTGAAAACGGAACTGGAGCCGGCGATGCAAAACTATCTGTCTGTACTTGATAACATCCAGGCTCAGATGGCGGATTTTGCCGCCTCTGCCGGAATCAAAAACCCGGTCACAAAGGCAGAATGGAATCAGGTATCCGAACTGATTCGGTGTATGGAAAGTACGGAAAAAATGCCTGCCTTTTTGAGGACAGCAGATTCTGTTGAACGTGAATTTTCCGTTCCGGAAGAATATCTGGAAAAACAGGAGAAATTTGAACAGAAAAAGGCAGAAATGCTTTCAAAATGGAACGAAAATTTCTTAAGTCAGGACATGAGTTCTTATCATGTGAAGTACGAAGAAGCAAACAAAAAGGTATTTTTCTTAAAAGGAAAAGCACAGGCGGCACTTGTGGCAGAAATGCAGCTGTTTGCCGCATTTCCGGTGGAGGTCGAGCAGATTCCGCTGTATCTGACGGAGATCACTGCTTATCAGCAGGAAGAGCAGAAAATGGAAGCGGCAGAAGCAGAACTGTCTTATGACTGGAAACAGATCTTGAAAGAATATCTGATAAATGAAGAATTGCAGTCTTATAAAGTACAGATCCAAAATCAGAGAAAGAGTATGGTACGTTTTGCCGGAGTACTTCAGGAAATCGAGGCGAGGGGCATTTTAAGTACACTTGTCCGAAAGGGAAAAGCACTCTTTTCTATTTGGAATACCATGGAGGTTGCAGAGCGAAAGGTTGCAGAGCTGCTGGAACTGGAATTTTGCGATGAGAAAGCAGACTGGATTGAGAACAGAAAGGCACTTTGTGGCTGTATTCTGGAAAATGCAGCCGCATTAAAAGACTGGATTGTTTATCAGCAGAATGTAGATTTGTGCCGGAAAAACGGGCTTGCTCCGATTTGTGATGCCTATGAAAAAGGCCTTCCGCATGAAGTGGTATTGAATGTATATCTGCGTTCCATTTACCGGGCGATCATTCTTGGCGTGATCGAATCCGAACCGGTGCTGAACGGATTTACCGGAACCGGTTTTCAGGTTCAGATCGGGCAGTTTAAAAAGCTGGATCAGGAATGTATGCAGCTGACGAAAGAAGAAATGTTTTACCGGCTGTCATCGCAGCTTCCGTCTGTCAGTGATTCGGTGGAAGTCAGCAGAGAACTGAATTACTTAAGAAGGGCGATCAGCAGCAACGGCAGAGGTATTTCCATCCGTCTACTGTTTGAACAGATCCCGCATATTTTGCAGAGACTCTGTCCGTGTATGCTGATGAGTCCGATTTCGGCAGCTCAGTATTTAAAGGCAAAAAATGATCTGTTTGATATTGTGGTATTTGACGAAGCATCGCAGCTTCCGACCTGTAAAGCAGTCGGTACCCTTGCAAGAGGTAAAAATGCAGTGATTGTAGGGGATCCGAATCAGATGCCTCCGACCAGCTTTTTTGCGGGAAATTCGGTGGATGAGGACAATCTGGATATCGAAGATCTGGACAGTATTCTCGATGACTGTCTGGCACTTGGCATGCCGTCCGCACATCTGCACTGGCATTACCGAAGCCGCCATGAGAGCCTGATCGCTTTTTGTAACCGGGAATTTTATGAAAATTCTATGCTTACGTTCCCATCGGTAAATGACCGGCAAAGACGCGTCAGCATGGTAAAAGTGGAAGGCTTTTTTGATCGCGGCAAGAGCCGTGTGAACGAAGGAGAAGCACAGGTGATCGTTGCGGAGATCAAGAAAAGATATGCCGATCCAGAGCAGAAAAAGCAGACGATCGGTGTGGTTACGTTTAACGTTAATCAGCAGACTCTGATTGAGGATCTGCTTCAGGAAGAATACCAGAAGGATCTGGAGTTTGATAAGTGGGCAAATATGGGAGAAGAGCCGTTGTTTGTAAAAAATCTGGAGAATGTCCAGGGAGATGAGCGGGATGTGATCCTGTTTTCCGTGGCATTCGGACCGGATGCGGAAGGAAAGCTGTCCATGAATTTCGGACCGCTGAACCGGGATGGCGGATGGAAACGTCTGAATGTTGCGGTGTCCCGTGCCCGGTGTGAAATGGTGGTGTTTTCTGTTATGACGGCCGATCAGATCAATTTGAGACGAACAAAAGCAAAAGGCGTAGAATCTCTGAAATATTTCATGGAATTTGCTCAGAATGGAAAATTGCGGGGAGACTACAGACAGAATGAAGCAGTCAAAAATCAGGGGATCAAAGCAAAAATCTGCCGGGCACTTGCAGATGCTGGATACGAGTATCAGTTAAATGTCGGTCATTCAAAATTCAAAGTGGATATCGCAGTGATCAATCCGGATCATCCGGAAGAATATCTGCTCGGAATTATGACGGACGGAGATTCTTACTGTCAGTCGGCAAATACGAAAGACCGTGAGGTGGCACAGTTTGAAGTGCTGAAAGGACTTGGATGGAAACTGTATCGCATCTGGACGATGGACTGGTGGGATGATCCGCAAAAGGAGATTACAAAACTTCTCGGAGTGCTTGAAATGAGAAAGAAGGAAGAACAGTAACAGAAAGGAAGCAAAATGGGAAAAGAAAAGGAAAACAGAAATGGAAAAACAAAAGGAAATGCGATCGCTTTAATGCCGATCGGCGTATTTCTTGTGCTGTATCTCGGACTTGGTATTTTATTTGAATACGTGATGAAAATCCCGATGGGATTTTACAATGTGCCGATCGTGGTTGCTTTTCTGGCAGCGATCCTGGTTGCCTGTCTGCAGAACCGGGCGATAAATTTTGAACAGAAACTGGAGATCATGTCTGGCGGTGTGGGTGATAAAAACATCATCACGATGCTGTTGATCTTTCTGGCGGCAGGTTCGTTTGTCGGAGTTGTGGGCAGAGGAAGTGCAGAGAGTGTGGCGTATTGTATGCTCTCCCTGATCCCGGCGAGATATGCAGTGGCAGTATTGTTTGTGGTGTCCTGTTTTGTCTCCGTGGCGATGGGAACATCGGTCGGAACGATCACGCTTCTGGTGCCGATCGCATTGGCGGTTTCCGCTGCGTCCGGATTTGAACTTGCATTCTGTGTGGCATCCGTTATGGGCGGAGCAATGTTCGGCGATAATCTTTCCTTTATTTCCGATACGACGATCGCCGCCTGCAACGGGCAGGGCTGTGAGATGAAAGACAAGTTCCGGGAGAATTTCTGGATTGCATTTCCGGCAGCAGCCGCAACGCTGATTTTAATCCTGATTCTGTCCTTTCAGACAGAAGTGCAGGGGCAGGTCAGCCAGTCTTACCATCTGGTGCAGGTGATCCCGTATGTGCTGGTGCTGATCGGAGGCATTATCGGCATTAATGTCTTTGTGGTGCTTCTGGTCGGGATTGTTTCCGGGGCGTTTATCATGCTGACCGGAGGGCATATCGCACCGGTTGATCTTCTTGCAAACATGGGGAATGGCGTTTCCGGAATGTTTGAAACCTGCATGGTTGCGATTCTGGTTGCGGCAATGTGTGCCCTGATCCGTGAATATGGCGGATTTGATGCTCTGCTTGCCTGGATCCACCGGATTTTCCGCGGCAAACGTGGCGGTCAGCTTGGCATGGGACTGTTGGTCGGTGCGATGGACATTGCTACGGCAAACAATACAGTGGCGATCGTCATGGCAAATCCGATCGCAAAAGAAATGGCACAGGAGTACGGCATCACGCCGAGAAAAGCAGCCTCGATCCTGGATACCTTTTCCTGTATTTTCCAGGGCATCATCCCATACGGTGCCCAGATGCTGGTGGCGATTTCTGCCGTAAATGAACTTGGCGGAGAACTTTCGGCATTCCAGATCATGCCAAGACTCTTCTATCCGATGCTGCTGCTTGTCAGTTCCGTGATTGCAATTTTATGGAACAGAAACGAAAAGTAAAAATTATCTTGTGATGTAAATTGTCTTATGATACGATACCTGTAGTTAAATGAAAGTATGCCGAAGATATAAATTTTGAACGTCCGCTTTACATGGACGAAATAAATCGGATAAAAGAGGACAGCAGACATTATGAGAATAAATGAGACTTTGAAAAAGCCGATGTTGGAGGCGAAATACCTGAATGTAGACAATACAGACAGATATCGCCCGATCATCCGGCTTTTTTATTTAAATTATGAAAAGCTGAAATACTGGATCTATCAGGAAGAAGTTTATGAGGAATTAAAAGAAGATCCGTATTTTCAGGAGTATACACCGGAACAGTGTCAGCAGGATCTTACGGCACTGACTGCCTGGGGGAATCTGATCACCACGCAGGATACCAGGAGAGTGACCACGATTGAAGAATTTAAAAATAAAAAATTTCGCTATCAGCTGTCAAAAGCGACAGTAGAAATTGAGCGAATGGTGATCCGGGTAGAAAATCTGTTTATCGAAAGTTCTTCCCTGGAGCCGACACTTCTGGAGCGGATCCGCATGAATCTGGAAAAAATCCCGCAAATGCAGAACGAAGAACCGGAAAAAATCTACAGCTGGTGGAATGATCTGGGCAGCGATTTCATCCGTCTCAATCAGAATTATCAGGATTATATGCGTGAGCTGAACAGTGTGAAAGCGGAGCAGATGATGAAAACGCAGGAATTTCTGATCTTCAAGGATCGGCTGATCGAATATCTGCGAAGTTTCGTAAAAAGCCTGCAGATCAATGCGTCGGCGATCGAGCAGTACCTGAAGAATACAGAAGAACATCAGATAATTGCTATACTGGAGAAAGAAGCAGAATATGAAGTCTCGATTCCTCAGATTGATGTAGAGCTGACAAAAGAAATGATCCTTGATAAAGTCACCGGACGCTGGCAGAGCCTGAAAGAGTGGTTCATGGCGACGGAGGATCAGCAGTCGGAAGTGGTGCGTGTGTTTGATACGACAAACGAAATCATAAGAAAAATCACAAGATATGCAGCAAGGATCAGCGAACTGAGCAACAGCGGTTCCAATCGAAGAGAAGAATACCATAAACTGGCAGTGATGTTCTCAAAATGCGAGGATATCTATGAGGCACACAGGCTGGCGGCTTCTGTTTTCGGGATCGAAAAACCGCTGCATTTAAAGGGGCTTTCCGGGCGAAAGACGGAGAGTATCAACAGCGGTGTTTTTGAAGAAGATCCGCATGTGGTAACAGTGCTTCCGCGTGTACGGACCTACAAGGAAAAGGCAAAACGAAGCAGCATTGCAGACCGCAGCAAAGAAAAAGAGGCAGTGCGCCTGGAGACGATCCGCAGGCTGGAGGAAGAACAGAAACTGCTTCGCAGCTATATTAAAGATGGAAAAATTTCGTTTGCAGAACTGCCGGAGATTGAGCCGCATGTAAGAGATGTTTTTCTGCTGTGGCTGTCAAAAGCACTGGAGAATAAGCATTTTCGCGGGAAAACAGAGAGCGGCGAAATTTATTATATCGAAAATGCAGATACGAAAGAAACCTGTATGTTGCATGCAAAAGATGGGATTTTACAGATGCCGGCGTACACAATCCGGTTTGAGGAGAAAAAATGAATGCGTTAGAAATATTACTGGGGAGAAGATGGATTTTAAAAAGCAGAGACAGGGAATTGTATTATCGGATGAAAGATGAAGCACCGGCCATTAAGAAATTTCTGACGGAGAAGCTGGGGTATCAGATGATCGTTAATCCATATCTGATAAAAATAGAGAAAATGCCGGCAAAGCCGGAGAACTGGATGGGGATTCTGGAATTTAACGACAAGATAGAGTATGTATTTTTCTGTATGATCCTGATGTTCCTAGAAGAAAAAGAAGCGATGGAACAGTTTGTATTATCAGAACTGACGGAATACATACAAGGGCAGTATCAGGAAGAGCAGATTGACTGGACGGTCTACCAGTACCGCAGACACCTGATCAAAGTGCTGAAATATTGTGTGAACAGCGGCATTCTTGATGTGGATGACGGAAGTGAAGAGAATTTTGCGAAAGACGGGAGCAATGAAGTGCTCTATGAAAATAGCGGGGCGTCCCGCTACTTTATGCGGAATTTTACGCAGGATATCATGGGATATACAAAGCCGGAGGATTTTCAGAAAGAAGAGTGGATCGATGTCGATGAAGACCGCGGAATTGTGCGAAGACAGCGAGTTTACCGCCAGCTTCTGATGACGATGGGGATGTATAAAAATGAGCAGAATGAAGAAGATTTCGCCTATATCCGCAATCAGAGGAATCTGGTACAGAGTGATTTTGAAGAATATCTGGACTGTGAACTGCACGTGCACCGCACGAGTGCATTTCTCATTCTTTCACAGGACTGCCGCATGGGGCGGTGTTTTCCGGAAGAAAACACGATATCGGATGTGATCCTGCTTGTGAACGGTATGATCTGTGAAAAGATAGAAGAAGGAGAGATCGTGCCTGCGGCAGATGAACGTATCTTTATTCCAAGAGAGATGTTTACAGGCATCCTGGAGTCATGCAAAGAGCTTTATGGAAGGGGATTTATCAAAACATACCGTGAGATGACAACAGGAGAATTTTGTGAAAATGTAAAGAATTATATGCTGGAACTGGGACTGATCCGGGAAGAGAAAGACATCTGGCTCAGTCCGGCAATCGGAAAAGTGATCGGAAAGTATCCGGAAGAATTTATGAAAAATGGAGGCAGTGATGAACAGTAAATGGCAGATATACAGGGTAGGGCTGATTGATTTCTGGTACTACGACGAAGAAGAGTTTTACTTTCTGGATGGCAGGATGCTGCTTCGCGGAGCCAATGGTTCCGGAAAATCTGTAACGATGCAGAGTTTTATCCCGCTGCTCCTGGATGGAAATATGCGTCCGGAGCGTCTGGATCCATTTGGGTCAAAAGCAAGAAAAATGGAAAATTATCTTCTCGAAGAAGGGGATGGACGGGATGAGCGGACCGGATACCTTTATATGGAGCTCAAACGCAAAGAAAGCGATGAATTTCTGACACTTGGCATCGGTATGCGTGCCCGGAAAAATAAAAAAATGGACTCCTGGTATTTCTGCGTTACGGACGGCAGACGCATCGGCAAAGATCTTTATCTCTATAAAGAAGAAAAAAGCAAGATCACCTGCACTATGCGTGAACTGAAAAACCGCATCGGAGAAGGCGGAAAAGTGATGGAAACACAGAGCGAGTATGCACAGTGTGTCAACAGACTGCTGTTTGGTTTTGAGACACAGGAAGAATACAGGGAACTGCTGAACCTTCTGATCCAGCTGCGAACGCCGAAACTGTCAAAGGATTTCAAGCCTACCGTGATCAATGATATCCTGAGCAGTTCGCTTCAGACCTTATCCGAAGATGATCTTCGTCCGATGTCGGAAGCGATCGAAAATATGGATGGCATGAAAACAAATCTGGATACTTTAAAAGAAAGTATTTCTGCAGCGAAACAGATTGAAAAAGTGTACGATCAGTATAATGAGATCGTACTGTATGACAAAGCACTTCTCTATACAAAAGCCATAAAAGAGTGCCGCCAGGCGGAAGAAAAAACAGTTCAGACGGAAAAAGCAATCCTGGAAAATACAGCATCTTATCAGGCAGAAAAAGAACATTATGAAGAACTTGCAGGAGAAGAAAAGCTGCTTCAGGAAGAGAAGGACTCCCTGGCGGATAATGATGCAGCCAAATTAAAAGACCGCGAGATTAAAATAAGCCAGGAGATCAGAGAGTTACAGAAAATTGTTGCCGATAAAAAACAGCAGGAGCAGACGAAAAACGAAAAGCGGATCGATACAGAAGAAATCCTGAAAAAACAGGAAGAAAAGAAAGAAGAAAAATGGTCTGAAATAGAAGAATATCTGGCGGAAATGGAATCCGATATGGATGGCGTTCCATTTGATGATTTTTCTTTTATGAAGGAAGAGCTTTGCGAAAAGAAAGAAGAGGAATATTCTTTTGATGCACATCGGAAACTGCTGAAAGATTATACGAAAAAAGTAGAGCAGGGAAAGCAGCTGCTTCTGGAAGAAAAAGCGGTGCAGGAGCGTTACAGCACGTTCCTTCAGGATCTGGATCAGTATCAGGATGAGAGAAACAAAGCAGAGAGAGAACTTTTACAGTACGAAAATCAGCTTCATGAGATCCGTCAGGAACTGATCGAGCAGATTTATAAATGGAATCAGCAAAATGAAGAACTGCATCCGGAGGCGGAAGTTCTGCAGGAGATGGCAAGGCAGATTGAAATCTATCAGTCGGACAGTGACTACTGGGCGATTCGAAATTTAAGCAAAAAAGCGTATGATCAGAAAAACGAGGCTTTATCAGCAGAGAAAACCCAGAGAAGCTGGCAGCTTTCAGAACTTAAAAAAGAATACGATGCGATCAGCACGGAACTGGGACAGTGGCAAAACCAGAAAGAACCGGAGCCGGAAAGGGATGCGGCAGTTCTTGAAAACAGAAAACGCCTGGATGAAAGGAACATCCCATATCTGCCGTTTTATAAGATGGTTGATTTTGATCAGAAGCTTGGGAAAGAAAAAGCAGCCAGACTGGAAGAAGCACTTCTGCACATGGGAATCCTGGATGCACTGATCATTGCACCGCAGTACCGGGAGCAGGTTCTTCAGAGCGAAGAAGGATGCTGTGACCGCTATTTATTTACGGATGCAGAGTATGTCAGGAACAACCTTATGGACTGGCTGGATATCGACAATCCGGATCATGATATGTTCTTATATCAGAATGTATCGGGTGTTTTGTCAGCAATCACATCAGGAAGATCCGATCAGGCAGCGACCTGGATTGATGAGGACGGAAATTATAAGATCGGAGTTCTCGAAGGCACGGTAACAAAACAGTACACACCTTGTTTTATCGGTTCTACAGCAAGAGAACAGTATCGCCTGGATAAGATCGCAGAACTGCAGCAGCTCCTGGAGGAGAAGCAAAAAGAAATCGAAACAGAAGAACAGGAAATCGAAAAAATTCAGAGTCGTCTGAAAAAACTGTCGGAAGAATGGAACACTTTCCCAAAAGACCATGACCTGAAGATTGCCGCAAAAGAGTGTGAAAAACAGGAAGAAAAATTAAAGGATCTGAATGAAAAGATACAGCAGCAGAAACAGCGTGTCGAGACAGAGCGAAAGAAGCTAGATGAAGTACGCCTGCGGGTGCAGGAAGCCTGCCAGAAATGTTACTTGAAAGCGAGACTGGATCTGTTTGAAGAAGTTCAGGAAGCACTGAAAGAATATACGGAGTGCCTGAACCAGCTGCAGATCTGCCATAAAGACTATATCAATACGCTGCACTACATAAGAAGCCAGGAATTTTATCTGGAAGATATCGAGAAGGATCTGGATGATATCCGGTACGAACTTGGCAGAAATCTCACACAGCAAAAACAAAAAGAAGCAGAACTTCTGGCAGTACAGGAACAGTTAAAGCTTACCGACTACGAAAAAATTAAGAGCAGGCTGGATTATTGCATGGAACGTTTAAGCGTAATTCCGCAGGAAAAAGAAGCTTCCGCAAGAAAACGAGGTGAGCTGGAGAGCGGGAGAAAAATTCTGGAAGAAAAACAGAGAGAAAATCAGAAGATCACCGAAAAACTGCAAGACAAAAAAATCTGGCTGAAAAAAGTATTTGAACAGGAATATCAGCTTGGCTATGTGATGGAGCTTTCGGCAACAGAAAAAGTGACAGAAAAAGAAGCGGCAAAAGTATGCAGCCAGCTTGCCGGAAAATTCGGAAACGACAGGCAGAGTGACCTTCTTGGAAAGCTTCAGGCAGAGTATCATAAAAACAGAGGTTATCTGCTGGAATATCAGATGACATTAAAGACACTGTTCCAGGATCTGGATGAACAGACTTCCTTCCTGGAGATGAGTATGAAACGTATCGATGTTTCTGCAAAGTACCATGGAACCGTTGTGAAATTTAAAGAACTGCTCTCTATTCTGGAAGAAAATGAAAGAGTACAGAGCCAGCTGCTCAACGATAAAGATAAAGAACTTTTTGAAGATATCCTTGCCAATACGATCAGCAAAAAGATCCGTGCCAGAATCCAGGCGAGCAAACGCTGGGTGGAAAAAATGAACGATCTGATGGAGTCTATGAAAACTTCCAGCGGTTTGAAACTGAGCCTTCGCTGGAAAAACAAGCGGGCAGACAAAGAAGAACAGATGGATACAAAAACACTGGTGGATCTGCTTCAAAAAGATGCCGAGATCATGCGTCCGGAAGAAGTCGAACAGTTATCCAGACATTTCCGCTCCAAGATTGCCGAGGCAAGAAAGGAAGCCGATGAGACAGCGAATATGCAGTCCTTCCATGCAATCATGCGGGAAGTTCTGGATTATCGCAAGTGGTTTGAATTCCAGCTGGAATGCCAGAAGACCGGCGAGAAAAAGCGGGAACTGACAGACCGTGTATTCTTCACGTTCAGCGGCGGTGAAAAAGCAATGGCGATGTATGTGCCGTTGTTTTCAGCCGTTGTCGCAAAATATGCAGGTGCAAGAGGGGATGCCCCAAGGCTGATCTCCCTGGATGAGGCATTTGCCGGGGTGGATGAGATGAACATCCGTGTGAAACACGAGATGGAATAATTCCGTACAAAAAAAGTCACAGTTCATGCATGCTAACCAAAATCGGCTTTTTCATGAGAAAAACTTGACATAAATGTGAAAAACAGCTAAACTTGCATTGTTGTATTTGTACAATGAAAACTAAATAAGGAGGTGCTCCTGTGGCAGGCACAATTATCGGTGTTATTGTCGCTGTGGTAGTCACGCTACTTATTGCAGTTCCTGTTACTTGCAAGGTTGCTGTTGACAAGAAAGTACGCAAGGATGCGGAAATCGTAGGTACAGCAGAGGATAAAGCAAGGAATATTCTTGATGAAGCATTGAAAGCAGCAGAGACCAAGAAACGCGAAACTTTACTTGAGGTAAAGGAAGAATCTCTGCGAACTAAAAATGAACTGGAAAGGGAAACCAAGGAACGGAGAAACGAGCTGCAGAGATACGAGAAGCGAGTTTTGTCAAAAGAGGAATCTGTTGACAAAAAAGCCAATGCAGTGGAGAAGCGTGAGCTGGAATGTACAGCGAAATTTAACGAGTTACAAGAAAAAGAAAAACGAGTAAATGAACTTGAGGAAAAAGGAGTACGGGAACTGGAACGAGTTTCAGGTCTTACCTCCGAACAGGCAAAAGAAGAGTTACTGAAATCTGTAGAAGATGACGTAAAGGTGGATGTTGCAAGACTCTATAAAGAGCTTGAAAACAGAGCCAAGGAAGAAGCCAACAAGAAAGCTAAGGAATATGTGGTCAATGCCATCCAAAAATGTGCGGTAGATCACGTATCTGAGACAACAATTTCTGTGGTACAGCTTCCAAGTGATGAAATGAAGGGAAGGATTATCGGTCGTGAGGGCCGTAACATCCGTACATTGGAGACACTTACCGGTGTGGATCTGATCATTGATGATACACCGGAGGCAGTTGTTCTCTCCGCGTTTGATCCGATCCGTAGAGAGATCGCCAGAGTGGCTCTGGAGAAACTTATTGTGGATGGACGTATTCATCCGGCAAGAATTGAAGAGATGGTGGAGAAAGCCCAGAAAGAAGTGGAAACACAGATCCGTGAAGACGGTGAGACAGCAGCCATGGATGTGGGTGTTCATGGAATCCATCCGGAACTTCTGAAACTTCTTGGACGTATGAAATTCCGTTCCAGTTATGGTCAGAATGCTTTGAGGCATTCCATTGAGGTTGCACAGCTTTCCGGACTTATTGCAGGAGAGATCGGTGTGGATGTGCGTATGGCCAAACGTGCCGGACTTCTTCATGATATTGGTAAATCCATTGATCATGAGGTGGAAGGTTCTCATATCCAGATTGGCGTGGATCTCTGTAAGAAATATAAGGAATCCCCGATCGTTATCAACACAGTTGCGTCCCATCATGGCGATGTGGAACCGGAATCTCTTATCGCTTGTATTGTACAGGCTGCTGACGCGATTTCCGCGGCAAGACCTGGTGCAAGACGAGAGACACTGGAAACCTATACCAATCGTCTGAAACAGCTCGAGGATATCACCAATGAGTTCAAGGGCGTAGAAAAATCTTTTGCTATTCAGGCAGGAAGAGAAATTCGTGTTATGGTTGTACCGGATCACGTAAGTGATGCAGATATGGTTCTCCTTGCAAGAGACATTGCAAAGCAGATCGAAGCAGAACTTGAATATCCGGGACAGATCAAGGTTAATGTGATCCGTGAAAGCAGAGCGGTTGATTACGCAAAATAAGCTTTCGCTCACAGAATACTCTGGAAATAATGAAAGCCGGACAGCTTTAATAGCTGGCCGGCTTTTTTGCTGCCCGGAAACAGGTTATATTACGGAGAGTTTGGACGTAAACTGGTACAGGGTGAGTGAATGGAAAAAAGAAATGAAAGCAGAAAATGGAAAACAGCTGGTCGTTTTCCGGCAGAGATTCTTTTTTTGACCGGTTTTCTGGTGGGAAATATCATACCGAATCTTATCTGGAAAATGGAATGGAAACAGAAAACCCTGGCTTCTTTCTATCTGATCCGGAATTTTGCGGGGAAAGATATTTCCGGCGGAGCATATTTGCTGGAAGTGTTACGACACAGGGGAGTACTCTTTCTTTTTCTGTTTTTCTGTGGGTTTACCATATTTGGGGTACCGCTGTCAGTGGCTTATATGCTGATTCTTGGGATGGAGACAGGACTTATCCTGACTTTATCCGTGCTGGAATTTGGTATTTACGGAGGTGTGGCCGGGGCCGGACTTCTGATTCCTCAGTATGTGATCTATATTCCGGTGTATTTTTATCTTGCTGGTCTTGTATACAGACAGTCCTATGATATCTGGAAAAACTATGGGCTTGTACCTCAGAAATCGAGGCTATATATCCGGCAGGGAATGACTGCATTTCTGGTGTATACAGGGGGAATTCTTGCGGAAAGTTTCCTGAATCCGTGGATTCTTGAAAAAGTTGTAAAGGGACTGAAATTTTTTTAAAAAAATTTTTACAATATGTAGTAATGGTTTCCATAAAATCTGCGATATTTGGTGGTTTGAGGCGGAATGTGTTGAAATTGCGAGGTTTTGCGCTGAAAAACCGTTTGATTTTATGTAAAATACACAGTATAATTCAGTCATAAAAGAATACAGATTTTACGGTTTGGTTGATAACGAGTTATTTAGAAACGGGATGTAAGAGAATGGACATAGAGATACGGGAATTTATTACATATTTACATAACAGAAAAAGAACATCTCATAATACAGAGGTGTCATATCAGAGAGATCTGAAGAAAATGGCAGCATATTTTGAGGAACGTGGGATTTACGATATCCGTGACGTGGGAGAGTTGGAACTGGAGGGATATCTCAGTTACATGGAGAGGGGACAGTTTGCCTCTTCTACAATCTCAAGGAATGTAGCTTCCATCCGTGCACTGTTTCAGTATCTTCAGCAGGAAGGCCGGATTGAGAGAGATCCGTCCCTGGAGCTGAAGCCACCCAAGGTTGAGAAGAGGATGCCGGAGATCCTTTCTGTGGATGAAGTGGACAGACTTCTGAGACAGCCGGATTTGAATACTCCGAAGGGAATTCGGGACAGCGCCATGCTGGAACTTCTTTATGCCACAGGAATGCGTGTCAGTGAACTGCTTCACCTGAATCTGGAGGATATTAATCTTCAGCTTGGTTATGTAGTCTGCCACGATGAAGAGAAGGAGCGGGTAATCCCTGTAGGAAATGTCTGCAGGAATGCCATGGACAAATATCTGAAAGAAGCCCGCAGAATATTTGTAAAGGAAAATGAGACGCAGAGCCTTTTTACCAACTGTTCAGGAAAGTCCATGAGCAGACAGGGGTTCTGGAAAGTGCTGAAGGGATATGCGGAAGAAGCAGGAATCCAGCATGATATCACACCACACACCCTGAGACATTCTTTTGCCGCACATATGCTGCAGAACGGAGCAGATGTGAAGAGTGTACAGGAAATGCTGGGACATTCAGATATTTCTACAACACAGATCTATTTGAATTTTGGTGTTGCGAAAATGCGTGATGTATACATGAAGGCGCATCCGAGGCATTAACCTGTAAAGAGGAATATGATATTAGGCAGAAAGAAATAAGCGGAGAATGGAACGACAGGACAGTTCTGTTTTCCGCTTTTTTTTGATATATTATAAGTCTAACAGATCATGAGAATGGTCATATCTGCTTAAAAAGGGATTGAAAAAAGAACCGACGCTTCCAAAGAAAGGAAGAACGCCGGTTCTTTTGATGTGCATTTCAGTCAAGGGAATATTTGCAATCCCGTAGGGACCCCTTGATTTGTTAAAACTGCAGATCAGACAGACCTTAGCAGTTCTCAGCGATCGTATAAAGCAGTTTCTCAGACTCATCCCATCCAAGGCATGCATCTGTGATGGATTTACCGTAGATGTGATCTCCACCGATCTTCTGGTTGCCTGGCTCGATATAGCTCTCGATCATGAGACCTTTTACCATGGTATGAAGCTCAGGATCTACCTGACGGCTGTGAAGAACTTCACTTGCGATACGAACCTGCTGTTCGTAATGCTTGTTGGAGTTGGAATGGTTGGTATCCACGATCACTGCCGGGTTGGCAAGGTTCTTTGCGTGGTATTTGTCATAGAGAAGACGAAGATCCTCATAATGGTAGTTCGGGATAGCTTCTCCGTGTTTGTTTACCGCACCACGAAGGATTGCGTGGGAGAGCGGGTTACCAGTGGTCTCAACTTCCCAGCTTCTGTAAATGAAGCGGTGAGCGCCCTGTGCTGCAACGATGGAGTTCAGCATAACGCTGTAGTCGCCACTGGTAGGATTCTTCATACCAGCCGGAACGTCCATGCCGCTGACTGTCAGTCTGTGCTGCTGATCTTCAACAGAACGTGCACCTACAGCAACGTAGGAAAGAAGATCAGAAAGATAACGGTAGTTCTCCGGGTAAAGCATCTCATCTGCACAGGTAAAACCACTTTCGCGGATGGCACGCATGTGCATCTTACGGATTGCAATCAGTCCGGCAAGAAGGTTCGGTTTCTTCTCAGGATCCGGCTGATGGACCATTCCTTTGTATCCTTCTCCGGTTGTACGTGGTTTGTTTGTGTAAACACGCGGGATAATGAGGACTTTATCCTCGATCTTTTCCTGTACTTTGCGAAGTCTTAAAAGATAATCGCATACAGCATCTTCGTTATCTGCAGAACATGGTCCGATGATAGCGAGGAATTTATCAGATTTTCCGGTGAAAACGTCGCGAATCTCAGCATCGCGTTTCTCCTTGAGAGCCTGAAGTTCAGCATCGATGGGATACTGATTGCGGATTTCCTCAGGAGTTGGCAGTTTTTTTATGAATTCAAAACTCATAGTACTTTATTCCTCCATAATTATAACATTTCGGTTATTAATTATAAACGATTATCGCCCGCTTGTCGATAGGGAAATTTTAGCGCTTTCACGTGTAGAAGGGAAAGGAGCAGTTCACCCAGAAAAATGCCGTAAAAATAGCCTCGAATCCCAATTGCCGGAATCATAAAAACAACAGAAAAAATACGGATGAGAATGCCGGCAGCGCTGTGAATCAGGCAGCGCCCCGGCCTTCCAAGCCCCTGAAGGATGCTGGCGAGCATGGTGTTGGTATAAAGAAAAGGACAGATGAAAGAAAGATACCGTATGTAAGTTCCGGCAGTTTTGCTGTGAAAAAGCAGTGTTCCAAGGAATGGTCCAAAGAGAAAGAATCCGCTTCCACACAAAAATCCCAGAAACATGCAGAGAAAAAAAGTCTGGTCTGTGACATAGCGGATCTGTTTCTGATCTCCAAGGGCATCCATTCTTGCGACAGAGGGCATCAGCATTACAGCTGCGGAAGTTGTAATGGTGGAAGGAAACAGGAGCAGGGGAAGGGCCATTCCCGTAAAGATCCCGTAAATTTTCAGTGCCTCTGAAGAAGTCATTCCACAGCGAATCAGCATCTGTGGAATCAGAACCGCTTCTATGCTTCCGAGAAGTGTCAGGAGGATGCGGTTCAGGGATATGGGGAAAGACAGGGTAAAAAGATCTTTTATCAGCGGAAAAATTTTAAAGGAAGTTTTTTCTTTTACAGGATGATTTCCAAAATGAAAAGAAACCATAAGGAGTGATATCAGAGAAGCGGCAGCTTCTCCTGCGAGGGAACCGCGGAGAGAAAGATCAGATACAGGATATAAGTGGCACCGATCCGGACAGTCTGCTCGCTAAGCTGCACAGCTGCGGGTACAGAAGCTTTTTTCCGGGCATAATAATAGCTGTCAATGCAGGAGTGAATGGCGCAGAGTGGTATACTGGCAGCCGTCAGCCGAAGAAGATCGGAGGTTCCGGGTGCTTTCAGGATTGTGGAAGCAAAAAAATCTGCATGCCGAAAAAGCAGAAAACCGGTTACAGCAGAAAAAAAGACAGCCGCAAAGATTCCCGTAACCAGAGAAAAATATGCCTCCTTTTTTTCCTGAAGAGCAAGTCTGGACGCAATCAGCCGGGAAAGTGCAGACTGGATTCCGGTATAGGAAAGAGCAGCCATAAGTCCCTGCAGAGGAAGGATCAGCTGATACAGACCAAGACCTTCCGCACCAATGGCATGGGATAGGAATATCCTATAAAAGAAACCAGCAATACGGCTGACAAGTCCCGTGCAGGCAAGAATCAAGGTTCCTTTGAGAAATACTTTTTTTGACATGGATAACCTGGAGCCTTTTTTGTCAGTATATGAAGAAGTTAGTCTTGACAGAACCATAGGTTTCTGATAGAGTAAACATGAAATCCGAGGAAAACACTGGGAATTGAAAAAGAGGTGAGCGGATGAAACTGTCAACAAGAGCAAAATACGGACTTAAGGCCCTGATAGACCTTGGTCTTTACAGTGAAAAAGAAGCGGTCTCGCTTCAGAGTATTGCGGGCCGTCAGAATATATCAGTCAGCTATCTGGAACAGCTGATGGCGCTTTTGAAGAAAGCGGGCCTTGTGAAGAGTGTCCGCGGTGCTGCCGGAGGATACTTTCTTGGAAGACCGGCAGAAGAGATTTCAGTGGGAGATATCCTTCGTGTTCTGGAGGGCGGCCTGGAGGCTGCTACATGCCCGGGAACAGAAGGTGACGGAGGCTGCCAGGGTTCTGATCTCTGCGTAGCTAAATTAGTGTGGAAGAGGATCAACGACAGCATCACAGATGCGGTGGATACACTGATGCTCAGTGAGCTGATCGAAGAGAGCCGGAGAATACACGAAAAATAATTATCCTGAACAGGAGGAAAAGAAAATGGGAAAAATGATATATCTGGACAATGCGGCTACCACAAAGACCGCACCGGAAGTTGTGGAGGCAATGCTGCCGTATTTTACAGAGTTTTATGGAAATGCTTCAACCGTTTATGATTTTGCAGCAAACAGCAAAGCTGCCATTGCAAAAGGAAGACAGCAGATCGCAGATGTGATCGGAGCCAAA
>OJMG01000752.1_pt1 | contig 31614 bp, 24 predicted proteins | sample 1597141 | NCBI WGS metagenome assembly OJMG01 (sample SAMEA2452119, study PRJEB22498) | human gut metagenome | biome: human feces; feature: human gut; material: feces | place: Australia | collected 2012 | reverse complement strand
ACCGATTTCTTCTACCAGTTTCATGAATAAACTTTCGTCAATTCCACCATTTTCGTAATGGTCAAGTAAATAACTTTCCAATTCTGCTATTGTCACATTCATAAATCTCTATTCTCCACAACTTCCAATTTTTCAATTCTACACAGTATTATTTAAGTCATTTCATATCACTTCAAAAAAATTACTGTCTAGACGAAGATTTTCTAATTTCAAACAGTAATTTTCGTCACTCTCAGGGCGTTCACAATAAAATTTACTGCTTCGATGACATTTTTTTATTCTGTACAGTATTTCCTGCAAATTTCAGGTAAGTATCTGGAAAAAATACTGGCTGAAATAATAAAATTCTATTCTGTACAGTAATTCCATTTCGGAACAATTTACAGGATGATTTCCTATTCTTATCTTCTTGACAAAAAGTCAAGAAATATCCCTTATGCCGAAAGCCAGCCCCTCTTTATGCGATTTTTAAAATCCAATCTGTGCTGTATTTCTCCTTTAAAATCTCCTGATGTTTCTTTATATGGCTGTCCTGGGATCAAGAAAACCTTAGCTCACCTAATTCTTCGCAAATCTTTTGTGCTGCTACTTCCACCATTTTTGCAGTTTTTTCTTTTTCCGAGACACAACCGGCAACATCAGCTTCCGATACCTTTGTGGATGCAAGTTTGCTACCATCCTCCGTTCCATACATTGCACGAAGTTCTAATTTTCCAGATGCATTGACATCACAAAAAGCCGCAACCGGCGTATGACAGTCACCGCCAATTCTTTTTAAAAAGCCTCGCTCAGCCTGTACACATAGGTCGGTTTTCTCATCGGAAAGGGCATCGAGCTTTGTTAAAAGTTCCAGATTGTCCGCACGCACCTCTAGTGCAAGTGTTCCCTGTGCCGGAGCCGGTATCATGTCATCGACGGACAAATATTGCGTAACCTCGCCCGCTATCACGATTCCATCTAGCGTGACTTCTTCCTGAGAAGATTCATCAAAAATGGCTTCTCCCCCGTACAATTTTCGAAGTCTTGTGTCGATGTTTCCACGGATTCCGACTATGCGAAGATCCGGTCTTTTTTGAAGAAGCTGATATTTTCTTCGTTTGCTTCCGGTTCCTATCACGGAACCTTTGGGCAAATCATCAATCGATGCTACATTTTTTAAAATTAGGACATCTCTGGAATCCTCACGAAGCCACGCTTTTGCAAACGTAAGCCCCTCCGCAGGCTCCTCTGGCATATCTTTTAGCGAATGAACCGCCATCTGAATTTTTCCTTCTAACAGTTCCTCCTCTATCTCTTTTACAAAAATGCCTTTTGAACCAATCTGATCTAGCTGACGGTTCTTCACAATATCCCCCGTCGTCTTTATCACAACCGGTAAAAACTCATCTTTAGGATAGGCTTGTGTTAACTTTTCAATCACCAGGTTTGTCTGCACTAACGCAAGTTTTGATCCTCTGGTTCCAATCAAATATCTCATTCTAATAACCATGCCTTTCCGTATCCAGCATACTCTCCTATATTTCCGTCCCTTACGCAGGCACAAATCTGCAAGTGGAAAATAAATTTTTCACATTATCTTCTGCGGCAATATTCCACTCTCTATCGCTGCCTTCGCAATCTCCTGAAATGCCCTTTTACGTTCATCTTCGCTCTCATATTCACGAATCACAGTATCCCGGATTTCTCCCATATATTCGTTCAGCTCTCCAAGAAACGGCGTTAAAATCGGCTTTTCTTTTTCTTTTAAATACTGCGTCAAAACCGGACTGTTTCCGCCACTCGAAAAAGCCGCCACAAGATTTTTTTCTTTGCGGTAAGACGGGAAAATAAAGCTGCAGTCTTCCTTCTGGTCCACTGCGTTTACCATGATTCCATTCTGTTTGCAGTATTGTGCAATCCTATGATTTAAAAAAATATCATCCGTCGCTGCAACTACAATTGTCATTCCATCACAATCTGTCTCTTCAAATAATTTCTTGCGTAGTTTGACATAAGTGCCTGCTTCTTCAAATGATTTTGTTTGTAACTCGACACGATTGTCTGCCTGGGCTGCAAGCTCCACAATACTGTCACAGATTTCTTCTGCGACTACCACCACAGCTGCATCAAAATCTAACAGCGTCCTGACTTTTCGATAAGCAACCGTACCGCCGCCGACAACAAGGCAGGGCTGATTTGTTAAATCTACGAACATTGGAAAATATGCCATACTACATCGCTTTCTTTCTGGATTCGTATCCGTTTAGTAAATGCGAAACGACCGGGCGAAGCTTCACTGCAAATGCAACCGCTAACATACATAAGATAAAATCCGGGAATACCGTAATCAGGCAGTAATCCACAATTACCACAGGCCACGAAACCGGTGATTTTACATAGAAATTGCTAATTAGATAAAAATAGATTGCTCCCACGGAATAATAGGTAATTAGGCCAACGACTCCAGGAATCATCAACGTTGCAGCGTTCACTTTCTTTAACTTCTCTGTAATGGCGCCCATGAAAAAGGCTGCCACTGCAAAGCCTAATAAGAACCCAAATCCTGGGCGGAAAATATAAGTCGGGCCTCCTCCTGCTACAAAAACAGGAATTCCGACAAGTCCAATACAAAGGTACACTATTACACTTGTAGTTGCAAGCTTTTTTCCAAGAAGGAAACCTGCCATCAATACAAAAAACCATTGCAGCGTAAAATGCATGGTATACATTGGCAGCGGAATATCTATTTTTAGGAATGCTCCTACTGCGATAAGTGCCGCAAAAAGAGCGCATGTTGTTAATTCTTTTGTCTGTAATTTCATTCTAAACTCCATTCTTTTGTGTGAAATTCTTCCCAAACTCCGTTTTCTTGTCTGTGAAAAAATTCACATTTTCCTCATTTTCTTTTGCTATTGTATCTAATATATCATTCCATTTGAAAAAAGAAAAGCCATCTTCGTATCTAGAAGCTGACTTTTCCTTTTTTGCCTCTTAAAAGAAATATTCATCCGAGTAAATTCTCAAGTCTTCTTTCGTGACAGCTCCATCCTGAATATGAAATGCATTGAGCACCGGATTTTTTGCCATAAGCGATAAAATCAGGTAACTTGCATTTTTATCATAGGCAAGCTTGATATCTTCGTCCGAAGGTCTGGATGGGCTGGACGGGTGTGAGTGCCAGTTTCCAAGCGGTTTTAAACCGTTTGCCCGCATATCCTTGATGGCATTTAACTGCTCTTTCGGGTCTAACGTAAAGTGATCTTCGGCATGGTCTACATTCGTCAGATAATATACCTTTGTGATAAGACGCCCGTTTTCATCCTCACTTCCGGCAATCAGACCGCACGCTTCCTCCGGGAAATGCTCTCTGGCGTAAGCTGCCATTTCATCGTAAAATGGATATTTCATTCTTATTATGCTCATTTTTCCTACCTCTACTGACGTGGAGCGTTAAATCGGTTCGCTGTCTCCTCGCAGACTTCCTGTTCGTAATCAATTGGCTTTAAGATGGTTGGATGATCTCCACAAACCTCACAATTGTGTGTATCCTTTGGAAGCTTAATCTTGCGGAACTCCATCGTGAGCGCATCGTAAGTGAGCAGATAACCGGTCAAAAGTTCTCCGACTCCAAGTAGATATTTGATTGCCTCCATTGCCTGAAGGGAACCAATCACACCACCCATTGCGCCGATGACACCAGCCTGCTTACAGGTTGGCACTGCATCCTTTGGTGGTGGATTCTTGAACACACAACGGTAACATGGGCCTTCTCCTGGAACATAGGTCATAAGCTGACCTTTGAATCGAATAATTCCTGCATGGGAAAATGGTTTCTTTTCGATGACACAGGCATCGTTAATCAAAAATTTTGCCGGGAAATTATCGGTTCCGTCAATGATAAAATCATATTCCCGAATCAGCTCCTGAATATTAGTAGAATCCACAAACATACGGTATGTGTTAACTGTAACATCCGGGTTCATCGCATTCATCGTCTCTTTTGCAGATTTTACTTTTGCTTTCCCGATGTCCGCTGTCCCGTGAATAATCTGTCTTTGTAAGTTGGACAAATCGACTTCATCCGCATCTACGATGCCAATCGTTCCAACACCTGCTGCCGCAAGGTACATCGCTGCCGGTGCTCCAAGTCCACCTGCTCCAATGATTAAAACCTTGCCATTTAATAATTTCTTTTGTCCTTTGGCGCCCACTTCTTTTAAAATAATATGGCGGGAATAGCGCTCAATCTGTTCATCCGTCATTGCCATTAGCAGCCACCTCCCATGAAGTAAAGGAATTCTACGTTATCGCCATCGTTTAATACTTTTGTCGCCTTTTCCTCGGTTGGAACAAACTCATCATTTATAGATACGGTTACATACTCCGGCATCTCGACATTTTCCTGTTCGATTAACTCTGGTAATGTAAGGCTGTCTTTCACTTCTTTTTTCTCTCCTGCTACTGTGATTGTCATTTTCATCCTCCATTCTTGTCTGAACCTTTCTGTTTTCAAACAAATCCTCATTTTTGTGTCATGATACTTTACAAAATACTACTAATTTTTCCACGATTGCTTTTAAATCAGCTAATTTCTGCACACCCACGGTTCGTTCTACGACCTGACCATCCTTGATAAAAAGAAGGGTTGGATTCGCCGTAACCTCATATTTTTCTGCCAGTTCTGCATCAAAATTTGTATTTTTCTCGTCAATCGTAAGCATCAGAGCAGCCCCCTGTTCCGAAAACAATTTCAAAGTATTGTAAACCGTTGTCTTCGAAAGCGTCGGCATGGAAGGAGATAACGCTGTATAGATATCATCAGCCGATGGATGAATCGGATGATTCATTAAATATTCCATAATCGCTATGCGCTGCATAGAAGGCTTTATATTATGCTCTAACAATCGTTCATATGGTTTCATAAGTTCTCCTTCTTTTTCAAAGTTGTATTCATTACAATTATAAATCCGATGCAAATATAGAAAGTCCCAATATCATTTCCAAATAAATTCAATACTTTTTTGCAGATATATATTACAAAATTCATTCAAACAATAAAGGCCATCTTTCGAAAGATGACCTTTATACATTAATATATTCCTGCTTCCACCTTAATCTTTATCTGCCTTAGCTTCTTCTATTATTGATTCAGGAACTTTCTCACAACGAGCATATTTACTCACATCGTTGTCATCGTCTTTTGCAGTCCAAATCATAGAACCGGATTCCAACAAATCGGTGACAATATAATCGTGATTCCAGTCCCCATTACCAAAATCATATTCTCCACTGATAACATATCCCAAATAAGGATCATTTTCAAGACTGAAACTACCAGTAATATAGCGTGCATACATGCTATCGAACTTTTGGTACATCTCAAAGGTTAGCTCCCTACGATTAAACGTTATATAGCAATATGTACCTTCTGTCATAGGCTGTCCATTCCATTCAGCAAGTTGCCAAGTTCCATTCAAGTTGGCAGCAGTGACCGGTAATGTAGGAATCTCTGCCTTCTCATCGTCATCACAAGACACACAACAAAGCACGAATGCGAATAGAGCCATTAAATTAAGAATATTCTTCATGTCTTCTTTTTATTTTTATCATTACTTAATATAGTTTACTTTAATATTCAATGTTCGGTCAGTCTGTTGACCATCCACTCCTTCTATTATAATAGGAAAGGTAAACGAACCAACCTTTTCTGCAGGAATCAAAGAGGTATCTATCGTGACCACTATGTCAGCTTCACTACCCGGGCTGATAACTTCCGGTTCCGTGCGAAAAGCAGCAAATGCAGGAAGGCCGAGGGCCGTCAAATGCAATGATTGATCTCCGCTGTTACCACACAGGACTCGTTCCGAAGCATGTTTTCCAAACGCTATCTCCCTAAATTCAATCCGGTTCTGCTTCAGCCTCAGTTTCCCCATCACGTAGGGATAACGTCCCCATTCATCCGCTCCGGGCAACACATTACCTGTCAAAGTGAGGCGTGCCACAGGCATTTTGTCCGAAAGAGACAAATAAACGAAAGCATTCGTATCTATCGTCCCGGGATGGTTTTTCGGATTGTAAGTCAGTGCAATAACGCCCGATTCACCAGGAAGTATTTCTCCGGTGTGAACATCTGCCACTGTACATCCACAGGTTGTTCTTACATGAGTCAGATTGATCGTTTTATCACTTACGTTAGTATATGTGAAATGATAAATCTTTGGAGCATCATCCTCAGTCATTGTCCCAATATTCAGCACAGTCTTGTCAAAACGCAGGATTTGTTCCCCCTGCTTCATCAACGGCGGATTTATCAGCGTATCAGTTTTCTCCTGTAGCATGGAACGGACATCCCGGGCTTCAACCACCCGGAATGATCCGACGACCACACAGAATAAAAACAACCGTATCCAAGTAATTGGTTTCATCGAATATCAAAGTTACATCCAACCGTTATCATTGGCCTTCTTACGAACAGTGACGGTTATGGTCTGTTCGCTTCCGTTGCTTACCTTCACTACAATACGAGCCGCACCAGTTTTTACACCGGACACCTTCATCAGCGTACCGCTTACAGTTACTGTAGCAATAGCAGGATCACTTGATGTACAAGTATAGGTTAATGTTTCACCATTTACAAAGTAGTAGGCAAGATCGAGAGTCGATGTTGCACTTTCTGCCACATATATATTCGGCACTACCATGTCTGATCCACTGCCTTCTATATTATTCAGTAACATTCCGGCATCAACCAGTCCGGCCCCCATTTTACCTATGTATTTCGACAACTCCACTCTTGTGGGAGAAGCTCCGGCAGACAGATGATTACGATAATACGTTTTCACTTTACCATTACCATACCAGCTATCCAGCGATTTTGTAGATGCCTTCAACAGTTCAATAAATTCACTTGCTTTAAAGTGACGGCGTTGTTTAACAGCATACGACAATCCCAATGCCGCAACTCCTGACACATGTGGACAAGCCATGGACGTACCATCCATAAATCCATAAGCAGCAGTACCGTTTTGTATCCACGTAGAAAGAATTGAACCGGAATATATACCATCTGTCCAGCTTTCCGGATCATCTTTTCCTACCGGATTATAATATTCCGTATCGCCACCGGGAGCAGAAATAGTCACTTCTTTCCCATAATCGGTATAAGAAGCCGGAGTAAAATCGGCTGCTACCGCACTTACCGATACACATTTGGAATAAGCACCTGGAAAGGCAGGCATTCCTGCATATTCGTTGCCAGAAGCAAAAATAACCAGCCCTCCGTCAATTACCCCATTGGGAGAACCGGCATTATTAATAAAATAGTCCAATGCTTCTTTTTCCAACGGATAAAGACTCTCCCACTCTTCTTCTGACCCCGGGCCAGGAGTATATCCTTCAATTATACTAGCCAGGGAAGAATTGTACCCCCAGCTACATTGTAGAATTACAGCACCATTATCAGCCGCATACTTGATGGCTCTAGCCTCAGCATCCAACGTAACCCCTGCATCACCTGAAAACACCTGACATGACATCAGCTTCACACCAGAGTTTTCAGAACCATCACCACCGGCTATTCCACAAACACCTATACCGTTACCATTCATAGCGGCAATAGTTCCGGCAACGTGTGTTCCATGTCCCGTATCACTTGCTTCCGTCCATGAAATAATTCCTGTATTACTTACGAAATTATAGCCGTACTTATCATCCTTATATCCGTTACCATCAGCATCAGTATCGGCATAAAGTTCTTCTCCTTCATTCACCCAAATATTACCTGCCAAGTCTGGATGAGTATTCATGACACCTTCATCCAGCACAGCAACAATAATAGACGGATCGCCTGTACACTTTTTCCAAGCCTCCATACAACCGACATCACATCCTATTTCCGAACCGTTTCCCAATTCATTTTGATAATCAAAAAGATTACTTCCACTATTGGCATAATGCCATTGAGTAGCAAGCCCCGGATCTGAAAAAGAATTTCCTGCCATTACAACACGCGAAGCTACTTTCTGTTGTAAAGCACTCTCGCTAATATAGCTCCGGTAATTTTGTTTTTTATAAGCACGTTGAATGTGCCCATTCCCCTGTACTTTTGATATTTCACCCAGTTTACCAAGACGATTAGCAGCCTCCCGTAAATCTGTGTTTTCATCAAACTTTACACGATACCACAAATGCAGACCGGCAGCACGAGTGCGCTCCTCATTCTTTGCATCTACCGGAAATATACGTTCAAAATGATATGTTCCCAGAATATCCAGTACCTCATCAGTAGATGGAATCCCGGAACGAGTCATAGCTCCACCACTTCTGGTTGCAACTTTGAGAGTCCGGTCGAGGATTTCGCTCATTGCAGGATCGAATTTAATCAGCAATTCACCGGAAGTGACATCAGTCGGAAGCTGAACCTCCGTCCCCCCTATAGGGGTAGACGGTTGTTCAGTAAGTTCTTGTTCCGAACACGCAGCCAGCATCAAGGCAAACAGTGCTGTATATAAGAATTTTTTCTTCATTGTTCCTTTTTAAAATTATTCTTGTTAATGATATTCGTTTCACGCTATCTTAATTTGTAGTCTCCGATAATACAAATTTTCTGTAATACAATGGATAGGCCACACCGTCGACTTTTTGATCTGTACCCGGATCTTTCTTTCCATAATAATAAGAATAATCATAGTTCACGAGGTCTACATTATTAAATCCAACTGTCTTTCCTGCTGTATTTTTACCCCCTTCTTGCTGATTAAAAACCAAACTTATCGGATTCCAATATGCAAAATAAGGATGGAATAAAATCCAGTTCGGTATTTCACCAGTCAGGAAGTTCAGATTAAGACGAACTTCACGGGCAAATGGTAATACACGTGGAATATCCTGTCCTCTCACTGGAGATTGCTCCAGATATGTAACCGGATTGTCAGTCGTTAACAACCATTGGCAAGTATCACTTGATATCTTATCAAGGAAAACAGACGGAGTAGCAGCTAATTCTTCTTCACTAAAGAAATCATCATTCTGATAAGATACAGGTTTTCCTGCAGCCATCAATGCAGCTGTAACCTCTGCATCCGTTGGAAGTTCTCCTTCAATGAAATTATAAGCCAATTCCAACGAAATCAATTTATCCCATGTCAGCAATTTCAAGAATGCTGTCCTTTGTTCTTGACCTTGAGAAATGTCCACATGCAAACCAATATTTCTACCGTTATATTGATTGTTTCCATCAACCAAACTCAAATCTCTCAATGTTTCCGTAGCACGACATCCGGTTAATGATAAGTATCTCAGATTCGGGAAATTATCTTCGTTCACAATATTTGTAACCACCGATAACGTCGGGAAGTTGTTACTTGTCAGATCCAGATTTTCCAACTTCTTGCCTAATTTAATAAAGCTCTCCGGAAGGGTATTTATACCTACAGAGAATATCGTTAGATTTTTCAAGTATTCTAATCCACAGATTTCCTCTCCCAAAGAAATAGTACGTAGCCGCCTATTACCATTACTCTGAACCGAGAATGACTCCAGATATTTCAAATGACGAATTTCTCTTGGCAATGATTCACCATCCTGCAAATCAATCATAGCGTAACTAACAGAACGTACACGTCCAATAGCTTCAGCAGGAAGCTCACCACTCTTTATTTCTTTATCTGTTGATTCCCAAAGCGTCACAAAATCCCAGTTCAGCATGCTTTCACTAGTATCAAAAGACATCATAGACTGAAGTTTGCTATTGATAGTGATAATTGCCAATGAGTCCCCCGCACGATTATCTTCAATTTTCATAGCCTTTTCTTGCGTTACAGTCAACACTACCGCATCTATTTTATTGCCATTATCATCTACCAGTTTGTCTTCAGAATTAACTGGAACCAAATTTATTTTTGCCACACGGGTATAAGGAGCTACGTTCATCCCCCAACGAAAATCCACTTTTATAGTACGTGGGCGTGCTCCCCTATCGAAGTCCATCTCCAAATCTTTATCTTTCGGCAATGTCAACCAATCACTACGCTCACCCTTTACCTCCTCTTTTTCCTCATCACTCATGTTCGCTTCTTCAGCAAAAAAATAATCCACACTGCCGATTTTGAATGCAATATTAGTAGAGATAATGGCCTCGAAATGACGCTTATTATAAGTATCTGAACTAAGGATTTTCACCTCCGGTTCCCTCACCAAGATTTGCTTGCCAAAACCGAACTGTGTAACCGTGACCAATTTGGATTCCCGTCCATCTGCAGAAAAACGTATCTGCGCAGTACGTGCTGTATTCATCAGGGTAGAATCTATAGCAAGATCACATACCGCTGAACCGATACCATTTGCCGGAGAAATGGCAATCCAAGGCTCCGATGCACGTGTCACCCATTGAGTATTGGACGAAACAGCAATCTTCTCCGTTCCTCCTTCGGCACCAATAGTAATTTCTTCTTTATCTACCGTAATACCATCGATTCCCGGTTCATCGTCATCTTTGCACGAGGTTACAAACCCCGCACAAAGCACCAGTCCTAATGTTATTTTTATAATATATTTCATTAATAGAATCTTTTATAATTATCGTTCAATACCCAAAGCATCACAACCACGAATATCCTGCGTAGTGTCATAGATCAGCACATACATGCCTGCCTCAATATAAGGACATACGCTAGTCACGTCAATAGATATATTCGGATTATCTCCGATATCCAATATATAAAGTTGCGGTGTCAACTTTTCATCTACTTTACGGATGTCATTCGAGCCTATTTGTAACTGGATCAAACTCGGACAAGTAGTAATGCCTGTCGGCCATTCACGCAAAATACGATTTCCTTCCGCATCACGTTGGTGACGAATCCCAAAAGCTTTCAATTGACTACTATTCAACGGTTGTGTCGGGAACTTGGAGAAGCAATTGTAACTAACGTCCATATTACTTAAATAAGGCAAAGTCGTTGCCCGGAAATCATCGGACAGACTTGTCAATTTATTGAACCGTAAGTCGATAATAGTCAGCAGATACGTATTCTTATAGTTTCCATTTTTCGGTTTAAGCGAGTTTTCCGGAATCGATGTCATTAGGTTGTTACTCAAGTCAATAGTTGAAATAGGAGAACCAGACGCAAACAATTCTGTAGGGAACTTCTTTATTTTATTGTATGACAAAGTTACCGTACTGGCATTAATTCCTTTATATTGGTCCATCGAGCATTTTATGTTACTACCTTCCGAACCTATTTCATTATATGAGAAATCTACAGATCCCATAACATATACCGAATTCGCATTGAAAATATTCGGAATATATTTCAACTTATTATGAGAAAAGCCTAAGCCTTCAACCTGATCTGTAAATGCACAAAACTCATCCGGAATCTCCTCAATCTGATTATAACTCAACATTAAGTCAGACAATTTAACATCTGTGCCGAAAGCTTCCAGGTGATTTACATTATTATGCACACAATCAAGCAAACCAAGTTTTACCATCTTTCGTAAAGACTCAGATTCCGGGAATTTTTCCAGATTATTATAGCCTAAATAAAGAATCTGAACCTTAGGGCCTGTATCCTCATCATCAGCTAATCTCTTCCAGTCAGCAGTCAATTGATCAGCACTAATCCCCTTATTACAAGCAACATTCAATAATTGCAGCTCCGGCAAATCATATACAAATTCAGGAATCTGTGTCAACTTCGGACAATTATACAACTCTACATCTGTCAGATCTTTCAGATTGCTCCAACTCAACTCTTCATCTGCATACTGTTTAGCATATTCTGAAGTAGCATCTTCCCAATCGGTCGCAATATTATCGTAAGTAATAGGCGAATTAGCCAAATAAAGGTTCTGTAACTTAGTCAATCGTTGAACAGCCTTTGAAATAAATGTGATACGATTAGTAAGGCCACCAATTTGTGTATCCTTCAATGTTATACGGTTATCTTTCTTTATCGGTTGCAATTTCGGATGGCGATTTATGCCATCTTGAAGTAGCTCTGACATGTTCAGACGAGGATCGTAATCAAGGAACATTCTTTTGTAATGCATACGTATTCTCTGCTTCTGTTCTTCAGTCATATCCGGAGCCAACTTATCTTCACCGAATAGTCTTCCACTCAACGTCTCACCATGAGTACCGAAGGCAAGTGTTTTCAATTCTGTCAGTTGCCCAATCGCATCAGGCACTCTACCTTTGGCACCAAATCCTGCAAGTGAAAGTCCTGTAACACGTCCATTAGCATCCAAGTCAACACCTGGCTGGTCTCCCCACATGTCTAATTCTTTGTTAAAGTTCCAGTTCGAAGGGTGAACAGTGTTATCCACTATACCACTATTGTATTTCCAATTCTTGCCATCTAATGCTTCCCAGATAGCTTTCAAAGCCTTATAGTCTTTTATATACTCTGCGGTTTCTTTCAATTGAATAGGAACATTGGCATCTTCGGTCAATTTATTATCTTCTACGATAAAGGGTTCTCCTCTTACAGACTGCGTTTCCAATTCCGGTTTTGTGCTACCACTCTGTGAATAAGTAGTATATGCCACTACCTGATAAGTACCGGCAGGAAGCCATACAGCAGAGTCACATGTTGCCACACCTATATCCATATACTTATCATTGACATTATCAGGATTCTGATTTTCTTTAGAATCTTCTTCGTAAGTGACTTTCATGCCCTTGAGTCCCGTAGTTACACGAGTGAAAGTATTCATCACTGTAACGTCAATAAAACGAATATTGCTGAACAGATATTCACCGGCAGCACGTGTACTTAGTCCTTCTTTGGTCAATTTAAAAGTAACAGTTCCACGTGATACGGCATCTACAGTCAGCGTTTGTTCTTGAAGCCCGCCACTGACAACAGTAAATTCATTATCTTCTCCAGCAGGTCCGGCTAGTAAAACTTTGTCGAGTTTGTCATACAGATAATAACCGATAATCTTATAAGTACCGGCCAGTAACTGCAATTTATCACTACGCAGACCATATTCCGCATTGTTCGCATTGTATGCGTTCAAAGGCAAAGTCTGTGAAACGGTTGTACCGTTATGCGTCATCACAACCATTATCTTCTGTGCACTGGACAATGATTCCAGTTTATCTGTCACACTACGGGTAACTGTCCCTTTATCAAAAGAGGTACTCTTGTAGAGTTTAAACTGCACATAGCCATATTGACTTTGCAGTGCCTCATCATCATCGGAACATCCTGTCGCTACCACTATTGTCAGTAAACTGACAATAAGAGGTAGGAAGAATATTGAATATAATTTATGTAAATTCATTTACTTGACTATCTAAATTAATTAATAGGCAGGAGTAATCACCAAAGCTTTCTTAAAGAGCATATCAGTGCCTTTAAAAACAACAATTAAATCTTCCTCAAAAGAATTAGGCAATGTGATTCCAAAATACATTCCGTCCCCATCCATTGACACTTCTGTATTTACAGTTACATTTTCATCTCTAGTATTAATGACATAGGCTGTACCACTCCATTCGCTTTCTGATAATAGTGGATAAATCGAGAAATATTCCCCTGCATTAGCAGATATTGAATAAACATCATCAATGTAATAGTTTCCTTTGAGTAATTCCAGAATAGACTGGTCGGTCGTTTTACTAGGTGTAACATCTTCCCATCCGCCTTTTTTTATTTTAAAACTTTTATCTTCAGTCTCTTCTTTCACTTCTTTCTGTATAAAAGCAATTAAAAGATTTCTCTGTTCATATTTGTAGGCTATTTCTCCATTTTCAACGATAGTTTCTTCCAAATTATCTTTGATATCTTCATATTCAGCACGTGAGAATGCAAGAACATAGCCAGTTCTAGACTCAGGTTCTCCCCAAGATGTATTAGGACTATATTCATCAATCATAAGATTTATCTTACCTTTCTCACCATCACATTGCATCCATAACATAGAGGCATCTATTTCCGAAATATTTTTATTACCTCCCATATCTTCCCATCCTTCCATATAAACAAGCACATAATCGTCATTCAAAGTTTTGATGGTAAACGGCATTCTTTTTTGAATAGTTGCATCACCTGTACTACCTCCTGTACTTTTTTGAGTAAACGTCTTTCCGTCCATTGATACAATCCAATTAGTCGCATAACTTGTTGGAGTTTGGATATCAATTTTTTCAGGAGTCATACCATTATAAAAAACAGGAAAAGAATAGAACGCTTTTCCACTTTCATCTGAAAATGTAATTACATTTTGCTCACTAGCCTTAACTGGATACTTTTCTCGGTTCTCATCTTCTATAATTTTTAGACCGCCCTTTATTTCTTGATCAACTGCCCCCACAAGTGCATTTCCTTCCAGATCGACCCATCCCGGTAAATTAGTGGCAGCAAAACGGAAGTTAGCTTTTACTTTAAATGAAGCATAAGTTTGATATCCCACATTAAGTTCTTGAATCTCATTACCTTCCTCATCATATATTTTCAGTTCATATCCCACAGCCGAACGAGTCACTTCTCCAATTACAATTGTCTGAGCCCCCATTGTTAACTCCAATTTGGCCACGCTTATGTTATCCACTTTCTGATTGTCATCAGTAGCTATAATTGTTACCGTTTGTGTTCCGGCAGTTCCAGATACAATATATTCTTCTGTATCATTGGTTTGAAACTTACACCAAATAGCAGAAGATGCCAAACTCCAGTTAGTATTAGCTGTAAAAGTGAATTCTTTTTTCTCACCGGCATTACAGACGATATTCTGCTTTTCAGGGAATACCGGAGCTACCGTATCATCATCGTCATCCGAACATGCCGTCAGGCTAAAAGTCATGAGCAAGCCAATAAAGAAGCAACTCTTGCATAATACCTTCATGCCGGAATCTCCCAGTGGTTTTAAACTAAACTTTTTCATATCTATTTATATTACTTATTTTTTTAATATCCTTGTTCTTTTAATTTTTCTGCTTCCGCTTTGCTTATCCATTCAATAATATTAATGAATGTGCCCACTACACCATATAATGAACCGTCCTTATTGTTCACACTTAGCGTAGCATATTGGAAGACAAAATTCTCGTTAGTACTATAGAAAGAAGTATAAGCAGTAGGCTGACTAATCCGTAGCTTACCATCACCATGAATCGTATTGAAAGCCTCTCCCGTTGTAGCGCAAACTTGATCTTTCTCCATTTCAACCAATGGTTCCAAAACATCATCCCGATTAAAACTGATTTCCGTATCATAACCGTCAAAGTACAGGCCATGTATAGCAATCGTATTTTCTTTGCCTTCTACAATATCAGAAGTAATCAAACGCAAGTCCACTTTCTTCGGATAGTAGTCCGAAGACAAATAAGTAGAAGTGACTTTGCAAAATCCGGTAAAGTTTTTGATATCAAATGGACAAACTTTCTGCATCACCACTTTTGTCTCACTTCCATACATACTCCACTGTTCGGTTTCGGGAATCACAAGCTGCAAAGCAAAACCCAGCGAATCAGTAATGCCTATATTCTTATAAATACCTTGTACTTCTACATTAGTACTCATTTCACCAGCTTTGATGGTAACGGTATTCGATAAAATCTTGTAATGTTTACCTTCAACAGCGTTACTTTCCCGGTCTATTACCTCAACAGCAAAAGTACGGTCGTAGTCAACGGATTTAGTAGCAGAGACAGGAACTTTAAATATCTCATTCGTTTCTTGCACGGCATAAGTATAAAGCGTGTCAGAAAACATAAGATAACTGGACCCGTTGTATAACACCTTGTCCTGATCGCATCCGGAAAGAGCTATCAGAGCAGCAATGGCTGCCATACATCCTATTAATAATTTCTTCATTATCGTATGCTTTTAATCTTATTTATTACTTTCATTGGGTTGGATTTGCGAACCCGGAGCGTCCAATTCGTGCTGCGGTATAGGCCATACAAACAAAGGATCGTCAGCCTCTACTTTCAAGCTACTACCGTTTGCCAATGACTGGTCTTGTGGCTTACGCTCGAATCCCTTATGCCAACGTTTTAAATCGTGAAGACGAAAACCCTCCATATAGAGTTCTTTTACGCGTTCAGCCTCGATGACATCCATCGCATTGGAAGCCGTCAGAGATGTGGAGCCACCATAAGTTGAATACCGTGCCGTACGTAAAGCAGTAATATCTTTTCCGGCACGACCATAATCAGGTTGCGCCTGTTGTACATAAGCTTCAGCACGTATTAAATACTGTTCTGATAGACGAAGCACTTTCGGCATAGAAACATGAAGAATTTTAGTGTCATAGAATGTTTCATTACCAAAATACTTTATCAGCAAAGGCCAGGAAAGACCATGACTATAACCGGTAGTGTATGTCTGAAAGAAAGTGGACACACGTAAGTCATTATTATCATACGAATTAATAACCCAAGCTGCTGGTACATAATCGGGACGGAAAGTGCTGTAGTCATAATTAAAGAAGATCTGCCCTAAAGCACCACCATAAGAATTGACAGTGAAACCAACTTTAAAAATGACTTCAGTAGCAAGATCGTTAGTCCACATATACTTATAATAGCTGACACCACTAGAAATATTTTTTGTACAACTGGACAAAAGAAAATAATCACTGTCTATTACTTTACTAGAGTACTTAATAGCTTCATCCCACTTTCTCATATAGAGAGCTACACGTGCACGCAGAGCGTAAACAGTGTATTCATTGAAATAGATAGCACTATTAAACAATGCACCATCAGTAGACGGATTGTAGTTCTTGTCCAACGCCAACAACTCAGCAGCACGATCAAGATCTTCAAGAATAAACTGATAAGAATCTTTCAATGAAGCACGCCTCATTTCTTCATCTCCCAAATAATGTTTGGTCAAGATAACTCCCAACTGATTGGCTGCGTCCTCATCACTCTCATATGCCTTACAAAAGAGTTTTACCAATTCCGAGTAAGCAAGTGCACGGGCAAAATAAGTTTCACCACAACATTGGTCAATCTGATCCAAGTCGTCATCATCAGTAGTATTTCTTCTGACTCTGTCTACACGATCGAGCAGAAAATTACAACGATTGATAACATTATATAATGCGGCATAAACCGCCTCAATACTTGTATTGGTAGCAAGGATATCTTTCCACCGCCAGATATCTCCGTAAGTATTCGTATTTCCATTTACCCCATACACAAAATCAGTCTGTAGATCAGGCAACAACGTAAGATTTCCAGAGTATAAGGCACTACTTTTGAATGTATCATAGATACCTATCACTGCCAGATTCACATCATCTACCGTCCGGATAGACTCATCAAAAGGAATTGAGTCATCAGGCATTTTATCCAAACAAGAAACGGTGGAAAATGCCACGGCAACCAACAGGATATATAATTTAAATTTCTTAATCATCTTTCTTTAGTATACTATTTAGAATGAAACTTCAACACCTAAAGTAAATTGACGTGAAGCCGGATATTGAGCTCTATAAACATTAGTTGCAACTTCCGGGTCAAGTCCTGTAAAACCAGTCCAAGTCAGCAAATTCTGTCCTTGTAAGTAGACACGTGCTGCTGCGAAAAAATTACTTTTCTTCAGCAACGACTGCGGAAGTGAATAAGCCACTGTCAAATTTTTCAAACGAAGAAATGAAGTGTTTTCAAGAAAACGATCATCAAGTTGTGCTGGTACATCATAGCGAGGAATATCCGTAATATCACCAGGCTTTTTCCAACGATTATACAATAGTCGCTTAGACTGATTGTAAGTACTATATATTCCATTGCTTTCTTCGAAAAAGCGATCATTATTCATCACATAACGCTTAGCCATCCAACTGAACTGTGCCGACAAGGAAATACCCTTCCAAATGAAAGTAGTTCCAAAACCACCAGCCCACGGAGATTCATAAGTCTTGCCAGTCATCACTTTATCATCTTCGCGAAATTCCGTTGTCAGCTCTCCGTCAGCAGTGTACCATAGAGCATCGCCATTAGCCGGATTCACACCAGCATAACGATTCAAGAAATACTCAGTCACAGAATGCCCGACCATATACTTCAAACCTGTCGTTGAGTTTACATACTCTTCTACCCCATTGTAGAGTTCCAGCAATTTATTCTTATTATATGAGAAATTAGCGCTAAGATTCCAAGTAAAATCATTCATACGGATTATATCACCATCTATCGCTACTTCAATACCCCTATTCATCATAGCACCAATATTTTCCCAACGATTGCCTTCACCTGTTACAGCGTATGATTGGGGAACAGACATTAATATATTGGTAGTTTTCTTATGATAAAAATCGATATTTACATTAGCACGATTAAAGAGTCCTAAACTCAGGCCCACATTATTTGCCCAAGTCTGCTCCCAGCCTAAGTCTTCGTTTCCACTCTGCATAGGGTAAATACCAGCTTGATCGTAATAATTGGCATTTCCCGAAACAAGCGCAAGATGATCGTAATCAGGGATAGTTGAGTTACCAGAAGTACCGGTGCTCAATTTTATCTGTGCATTGGTCAACCATTCCACATCTTTCAGAAAAACTTCATTTTTGATATTCCACATAAACCCTAACGACCAAAAAGCACCCCAACGATGGTCTTTACCAAAACGGGAAGAAGCATCCGTACGTGCTGCAACTTCCGCATAATACAAATCCTTATAATTGTATTCTCCACGGAAGAAAAGTGATAAATAAGAATAGGCAGTACTGGCATCTTGCCACGAAGATGCCCGAGTACCAGAAGCTATATTGGTTAATCGGTCAATGGTCTGTCCTCTCGTAACCACCTGAAATCCGGCAGAACGATAATCTACACCTTCTTGTCCCAATAAAAAATTAAAAGAATGATCATCATTCAATGCCCAACGATAATTTGCCGTAAGAGTTTCAGTCAAATTAAGCATATCAGACGTGCTTCGTCCTGCACGACCTGACTTATTATTTATAAGATAGCTTGGATAAGATTGCATGAAAGATGTAGAATGCGCATAATCAACACCAAACTGCGCGTGAATCGTCAAATTTTTCAGAGGAGTAACATCTGCAAAAACAGTTGACAATAACTTGTATTTTTCATGTTTTACAGGATTATTCGCCATCCATTCAATAGGATTCTGCCCTATTCCTTTCCAAGTTCCATTATTTTCAGAAGCTAAAGAACCATCCGCATTATAAGGATTCCAGTAAGGCAACATAAAGCGTGAACCGGAAATAGGAGAAAAAAGCGCCATATCTCCTTCTTCAGCCTGCGACACTTCTTCATAAGCCATCATTGTATTAGTTCCTATCTTCAACCAGTTACTAGCTTTCACCTCCGCATTGGTGCGCATGTTATAACGGCGAAAAGTTGAACTTTGAGCAATACCATCCTGATCGTAAAATCCCCCTGAAACGTAGTAGTTCAGACGATCAGTTGCACGATTTACAGATAATTCATAGCTCTGCAACGGAGCACGATCATTGAATACTTTATCCAACCAATTGACATCAGTACGAGAAAGTAAGTTATAGTCTTTTCCTGCGTCCAAACCTATTTCTTTCTCAAATTGAATACGTTCCGGAGTATTCATCATCATCCAGTTATCATCCGACGCCAATTGTGAAAATCCCCATTGCCCACGCAAGGTCACTTTCGCCTTATCCATTGCCAATCCACGTTTAGAAGTGATAACAACTACACCATTTGCAGCACGGGCACCATAAATAGAAGTTGAAGAAGCATCCTTCAACACCGAAATAGACTCTATATCTCCCGGACTAATTGTATTAAAATCAGCACTGGAAATTGGTACGCCATCCAAAATAAATAACGGAGCCGTACCCGAATTGATAGAGTTAGTGCCTCGAATCTGGAAAACAGCCGCTTTGCTAGGTTCTCCCGAGTTGGAAATTACAGATAAGCCCGGTGTCTGTCCCTGTAATGACTGATCGAAGCCTGCTGCCGGTACATTTTCCATTTTTTCCGCTTTCACGGTAGCTACGGCACCGGCAATCGTTCCTTTTTTGCGAGTTCCATACGCCACTACCACTACTTCATCTATTAATGCGGCGTCCGAAACTAAACGAACATTCAGTGTGCCTGTTCGGGCATTGACTTCATGTTGCTGAGATTGCATACCGATGTAAGAAAACGACAAGGTAGTACTTGCTGTCCCCTTAATCTCAAGAGTGTAATTACCATTAATATCGGTAATCACACCATTTGTAGTACCCTTCTGCAATATAGACACACCAATCATCGGCTCGTTATCTTCCGCCGAAACGACATGTCCTGTTACCTTATATCCACCTTGTGCAAATAGCATAAGAGGAATATTCAGTAGAGCAAAGAGTACAAACAAGAGAATTGATTTTCTCATCTTTGATACTTGAATTAAAATTAATGAAATTGATTTATTTTTATAGATTTATCTACAATGAGGAATACGCTTATCTTTGCGTAGGAAATAACAATACACCCCTTCCCCCAAAATCGGTTTTAAGCATATTCTGCACCGACCCGGGATAGGCTATTATTATCTATAAATATAGAATAGGAATAGACTAACTTGGCAAATTCTTAATATTGCGCCAAATATCCAAATAGACTTTTCGTGTTGTTGCTGTGTGAATTAAAGGTTTGACCATCTGCTCTCTTAAGTTATAAATTAAACACTAATATCACTTGTTCTGTTTAGGTGTACTTCAATATCGTTTTATTTTGTCTACAAAGATATATATTATATTTAAATAAATGAAACTATATGTCGCATATTTTATACCATATTTCCACTAATGTCTTTTTGCTACATATTTAAGTACATATAGTCCATTAAAGAAGTAAATCCATAGTATATTTCAAGGATAATTAAATATTAACGTTCATTTTAATAGCTGTTTTAATTGTTTAAACAACAATATCGTAACTCATACCAAATAGCTTATTGAGAGGATTCAACACAGAAAAGATAATTATTCAAAACTATTTCCTATTTTTGCACCCATTATATATAAATAAGGTATAAGATGAACTACGGATTTGTAAAAGTAGCCGCAGCTGTGCCACACGTAAAAGTGGCCGACTGCAAATTCAATGTAGAGAAGATAGAAAGTCTGATTGCAGTAGCCGAAGGAAAAGGAGTGCAGATCATTATTTTTCCGGAAATGAGTATTACCGGATATACTTGCGGTGACTTATTCGGACAACAACTTTTACTGGAAGAAGCAGAAATGGGACTGATGCAAATCCTGAATAACACCCGCCAATTAGACATTATTTCTATTGTTGGCATGCCTGTGGTGGTCAACTCGACAGTGATTAATGCAGCTGCAGTGATTCAAAAAGGAAAAGTGTTAGGAGTTACCGCTAAAACCTATCTCCCGAATTATAAAGAATTCTACGAACAACGTTGGTTTACCTCGGCGCTTCAGTTGACAACAAATAATGTACGTCTCTGTGGACAAATCGTTCCGATAGGTTCTAATCTGCTTTTTGAGACTTCAGATACGACTTTTGGCATCGAGATATGCGAGGACCTTTGGTCTACTATACCTCCGAGTTCTTCATTAGCACTGCAAGGTGCAGAAATTCTTTTCAATATGTCTGCTGATAATGAAGGTATTGGAAAGAATAATTATCTTTGTTCTCTCATCAGCCAACAATCTGCACGTTGTATTGCCGGATATGTATTCTCGTCTTGTGGCTTTGGAGAATCTACTACCGATGTAGTTTTTGCCGGTAACGGGTTCATTTATGAAAACGGTTCACTGCTTGCACACAGCGAACGTTTCAGCATGAAAGAACAGCTGATTATCAGCGAAATTGATGTGGAACGTATCCGGGCAGAACGCAGGATAAATACAACCTTTGCAGCTAATCAAGCAAACTTAGGGGATAAAAAGGCGGTTTCTATTGCGACTGAATTTGTCAACAGCAAAGAGCTAACCTTAACCCGGAAGTTTAATTCTCATCCTTTTGTACCGCAAGGAATAGAGCTAAATGAACATTGTGAAGAAGTGTTCTCCATACAGGTAGCGGGATTGGCACAAAGGCTTGTCCATACAGGAGCTAAAACTGCTGTAATCGGTATCTCTGGCGGGTTGGATTCAACATTGGCATTACTTGTATGTGTGAAGACTTTTGATAAGTTGGGATTGTCCAGAAAGGATATTCTCGGCATTACGATGCCAGGATTCGGAACGACCGACCGTACTTATCATAATGCCATCGATCTAATGAAATCGCTGGGTATCTCTATTCGTGAAATCAGTATCAAAGATGCTTGCATTCAACATTTTAAGGATATAGACCATAATATTAATGTACACGATGTCACATACGAAAATTCTCAAGCACGCGAACGTACACAAATATTGATGGATGTGGCGAACCAGACTTGGGGAATGGTTATTGGTACAGGAGATTTATCAGAACTTGCACTAGGATGGGCAACATATAATGGCGATCATATGTCCATGTATGGAGTGAATGCGAGTGTCCCTAAAACTCTCGTAAAATACTTGGTACAATGGGTGGCAGTAAATGGCATGGATGAAAATTCGAAAGCGACTTTACTCGATATTGTAGATACTCCCATCAGTCCGGAACTGATTCCGGCAGATGAAAACGGAGAAATTAAACAGAAAACAGAAGATTTGGTGGGTCCTTATGAACTACATGACTTCTTCCTATATTATTTCTTACGTTTCGGTTTCCGGCCTTCCAAGATATTCTATCTGGCAAATATTGCATTCAAAGATATGTATGATGAAAAAACCATCAAGAAATGGCTTTCTACCTTCTTCCGTCGTTTCTTTAATCAACAGTTCAAGCGTTCTTGCTTGCCGGACGGTCCTAAAGTAGGAAGTATTTCTATCAGCCCGAGAGGAGATTGGAGAATGCCGAGCGATGCCAGTTCAGCCATGTGGCTTAAAGAAATAGAGGCCTTGTAAGGACGTCCTATCAATAGGCTTGTGCCACCGCATTGGCACAACTGTGCCAGCATGATGGCATGGTTGTGACAATACGGTGGCACAGCTGTGACAGAGCGATGGTAAAGATATGGCATATTATAACTCTCCACCTTCCATTACTTCTTTTCTTATTTGCTCCACATTTGCTTCCTTGATTCTTCTAATAATATTCTTATAAATTCGATGAAAGCCATAGCCTCCTTCAGTCATTTCATGGATTGCATCTTCTTTTGAAACATTCTGAAAAATGATACGATAAAACGCACAAACAGCCCCTGTACGGTCAGAGCCGTGGTGACAATGGAAAACAATAGGCGCTTTACGATTTTTAATAATGCGTAATGCCTGTATCAATTGCTTTTCACTAATCGAATGTGCTTTAGTTTTTACCCGGTGAAGTTTTATACTTGTTCCTTTTGCTTCGTCATCATCACTATGTCTGTTTCGTAGATTAAGTACTTCTCCAATACCATACTTTTCTAAAGCTTTAAAGCCCTCTTTTGAAGGTTGCTCCGAACGATATACGCCCGAATCTATTTGATACAAATTTGTCAAATCACTATCAGACAGAATAATCTTATCCGCTTTCAGATTTTGACCGAAAAGAGAGACGGATAAGACTATCGCCAATAAGCATAGTGGGATTTGCTTTTGCATAAGCAATATGGATATGATTCTAAAAAACATTAAAGCACACCCTTACTAGATGGAAGTTCAAAATGATAGATATCTCTTTTAATTGCCATTTTCAAAGCACGGGCAAGGGCTTTAAAAATTCCTTCTATCTTATGATGTTCATTCTGTCCTTCCGCTTTGATGTTCAAATTCATCTTTGCCGCGTCACTTAGTGACTTAAAGAAATGAAGGAACATTTCCGTCGGCATCTCTCCTATCTTCTCACGCTTGAATTCAGCATCCCAAACTAACCAGGGACGACCACCGAAGTCCAGACAAACCTGACAAAGACAATCATCCATCGGTAAGGCATAGCCATAACGTTCAATCCCTCGTTTGCTACCTAAAGCCTGATAGATACATTCGCCCAGTGCGATAGCAGTGTCTTCGATCGTATGATGTTCATCTACTTCCAAATCTCCTTTAACACGGATGGTTAAGTCCATGCCAGAATGTTTTCCAATCTGCTCAAGCATGTGATCGAAAAAGCCAAGACCGGTAAAAATGTCACAAGTTCCATTTCCATCAAGATTCAAAGCAACATAAATATCTGTTTCTTTTGTAGTACGACGTACTTCCGCTTTCCGTTCTCCGGCAAAAAGGAATTCGGCTATCCGATCCCAATCAGTAGTTGCAAGAACACAGACTTCTTCTAATCCTTTTTCTTTCAGAGCTTCGGTCGAGTCTTGCAAATAAATTGCCCGGCAACCGATATTTTTGGCAAGTTCCACATCTGTGGGCATCCGGTCTATTGTTTCCAGATCAACGTTCGGTAACAACAAGGCTTCAATGCCTGAATCCTGAGCTTCCCGAATCAAGGCGTCTTGTTCCGGATCAAATTCTTCCAGATAAATATGATTATGTGTATCGATCAGTTTCATCTTACGACTGTCGGTTCATTAATCGTTCACTGAGTTGTTTCAATACGGCTTTCTTCTCCGGCTGTACCTTTACGGCTTCCAAATGTTCCATCGCACGGGCGAAGTAACTTTCTATCTTTTGCTCCGAAAGTTCTTTCAGGCGTAACTCATTATATATATAGGTAACAGCTGCAATCTTTTCTTCCGGATTTTCAGGTTTAGCACCTATCCATCGGTTCAATTCATTGCGTTGTTGTTCATTGGCAAGACGGAATGCATTAATCAACAAGAACGTTTTCTTGTCGCACAAGATATCTCCACCGATATTCTTTCCGAAAGTTTCCGTATCTCCGTATACATCCAGCAAATCATCTTGCAATTGGAATGCCAGTCCGATATGAATGCCAAACTGATACAGATGTTCGGCATCTTCGGCCGGAGCATCGGCCAAAATAGCTCCCATCTTTAGCGCACAAGCCAGCAGCACGGCTGTTTTCAGACGGATCATCTCAATATATTCCGTTTCCGTCACATCGGTACGCGTTTCAAATTCCATATCGTATTGCTGTCCGCCACAGATTTCAAGAGCAGTTTGCGTAAATAAGTCAAAGACTGGTTTCAAATGACAGGCAGGCGTTTTCCCTATCAGCTGATAAGCAGCAATCAACATGGCATCTCCAGACAGAATGGCCGTATTGGCATTCCATACTTTATGCACCGTCGGTTTGTTCCGCCGCTTGTCTGCCTCATCCATCAAGTCGTCGTGCAGCAAGGTAAAGTTATGAAAGACTTCCAAACCGATGGCCGGAGCCATCGCTTCCTCCACTGCTTCCTTATATAGATTATAAGCCATCAACACCAACGCCGGACGAATCCGTTTTCCTCCCAACGCCAATGTGTATTCAATCGGGTCGTATAAACTTTTGGGCGGATAGTCGAAACGCAACTCACTGATTGCTTTTTCTACGTTTTTTCTTATTTCTTCAAATGACAGCATCACGTATTTCGTTTTTTGAGTTATTCAGTTTCCGGATCTGAGTTTCTGAGTTCACCACTCCAACTCACAACCCTACAAAGATACAACTTATAAATTGATAACCATCTAAACTTATCAACTCAAAAATTCTTATTTATGAAAAAAGGCCGCACTTCAAAAAGTGCAGCCTTCTTTCTATCCAAACAATTAAATTATTGCAAACGGAACTGTACCGGCAAGATAAATCTTACACGTACTGGTTTACCACGCTGTTCACCTGGTTTCCATTTCGGCATTTCGCTAATCACACGGATAGCTTCCTTATCCAATGACGGGTCAACACCACGCATTACCTGGATATCTACAATAGAACCATCTCGGTTTACAACGAAAGAACAAACTACACGACCTTGGATACCGTTTTCCTGTGCAATTACCGGATACTTGATGGCTTTGCTCAAATACTTAAACAATTCGGCAGTACCACCCGGGAATTCCGGCTGCTTTTCTACTACGGTAAAGATCTGCTGTGCAGATTCTTCTTCTTCCTCTTCTTCAACTACCGGTGCCACGAATGTTTCTGTCTGAGCAGCTGTTGCATCATCTTCAGATGAAACAATATCCTGCTGTTCCAATTCCACATCGTCTTCCACAACAGTCAATACTTCAGCTGGTGCTGGTGGTGGAGGAGGTGGAGGAGGCGTGTTCTCCGGTCTCGTAATTTCAATTTCTTCTTCAGCGATAATATCTGCAACTCCTTCGTCTGCAGATACAACCTGGACATCTTTCGTACCCCATTCGAAGCCTACGAATAAAACAGCCAAACCGACAATCATACCCATCAGGATACTCATGCCAATGCCGCCTTCCAAGTCCGCTTTCGGCGATTTCTTAACTTCCATAAATCTTTATTTTTAATAAATGTGCTTTTCTAATGGGCAAATGTACAAAAAAAATGTAAAGACCAAACGTATTCCCTCAAAAATTCTCCTCATTTTTCATTTTTTATCTTTGAAACCCATCTTCTCTCGCCTAAAGCAAGCAAGGTAAATTCCCGTTAGGAATTAATTTTTTGACAACTGTGCTAAAGCTTTTCCATATATGTGCTAAAGTTTTTTGACAACTATGGAAAAGCTTTTTGACAGCTGTCAAAAATATGAAAAGTAATGAGGGTTTAACAAAAAATAGAGTTCTTTCGGATAAAAAAAGGAAGGAAGCCCGATTATAATCCCTACATTTGTAAAAAAGGAGGGATTATGAAGAAGTGTTGTCTGATAATAGGTCTATGTTTGAGTAGTTTATGTTCCATCCACGCCCAATCAACATTAAAATTCATTGTCGATAAAGAAGGGAAACTTTTCGCCATTCCTTCAGAAACGAACTACGAGATCAAAGTTCCGGAAGCCACTTACAAAAGTTATACTTCTGTTTCGGAACAAAATCGGCGTTTGCAGGAAAAATATGCCGAAGCCTACCGTAAATACACTTCTTTCAACCGGGTGGAATACATTTTTACCGATTATTCGTATCTGCAGGAAGCCGATCGTCCGGCCAACATGAATGTTTTATCGGAAGCCTATCGCCCATTCTTCAATCCTTATACCCCTATGTTATGGCGTATCAACCCGATGGCTCTTGATTATGATGAATGGTATATCAAGCCGGTAGCCTTCAACACGGCTATTCTGGTGAATGGCAGACAAGAAACCTGGCCGGCATTGGGCGGAATTAACATTGCCAGTATGGCTGTCAGTCACCGCGCAGGTTCGTTTACGGTTACAACCGGAGGTTTTGCCGGAAGATACTATACGCCTTACACGCCTCACCCAAGTTATTGGGGCGGAGTCAACGCGACAGCCCGTTATGAATTAACCGATTGGATGGCAATGCGGGCATGGGGTTCATACGCTTTCTACGGAGATAACAAGGCAGATCCTTTCATGGTAGCCAATCCTTGGATGAACCGGACCAACGTAGGCGGATCTATGGAATTCAAAGTCTCGGATGATTTCGGTTTCGGTATCGGAGTGAACTACCAACACAACCACTTCAACAACCGGATGGAACCACAGTTTATGTTTTATCCATTCGGCAATGCCGGTTCTCGTTTCCGTTTAGGTTTCTAACCGCTAGCCAACTGTTTATTCGGATATAGAGTCTTTGGGGAAAGGTAATGTATTTTCCCAAACAGCTACGGCTAATCCCCACACAAATCCTGTGCCCTGATGCACATTGCTATAGGCAGAAACCGGATCAGCCAGTCCTACTTCCGACAGATTGCCTTCCAACATTCCTTTGGAAGCCCAGTGTGAAACATTGCTATAATATCCGCTAAGCGACTCCGAACTAAAGTTAAGAAGCAACTTGAGTGAATCCAAATTCTCCAGACCATAATATCCGCCGCCCCAATAAGGATTCGTAAAATCTAAAGAAAAACGTATCGAATAGGTTCGCCCGTCAATATAACTGTCGTCAAAGAAAAGCGCCGTTCCTTTCTCTTCTTCTTCCCCTAATAAATATTCAATCGTAGTAGGTATATACTTAAAGACGGGATCACTGACCAGATAAAGGTGATATGGGTAAAAATTATAAATTGGAGTATTTTCGTCTGTCAGCGAATCTGGATATACAAACTCCGGATAAACGGTAAAAGCATAATAATTCTTTTCTGCCGGGACATCCGTAAACCGAAATTCACAAGAAGCCCATATCCGCCCGTTCATCGTATCATTGTGCAGAACTGTAATAAACGTATCAATCGGAACCAGCGAAGGCACTTCTGTCTCCACCCAGGCATCCGGATATCCTTTACAACGAGCTTCCAATCGTACACGGTCGGTTTCCCGCAAATGATAGTCGGATATAAAACAGAAATAATTCCACACCGAATCATATTCCAAACAAAGAGATTCTTTGAATTCATCGTTTACCCATAAACGAACATCCGACTGTTGATTCAGTTCCCTGAACGACATGCCATTCAAATAACTCGTTGCATCCAGCCGAAGCTTTATCACCGAATCAGGAACCAGCATGGTATTTATTTCCAATACCGGATTTTCTATATCGATATTTACCCAGACATCTTTCCAACAGGCGGAAAAGGCCAATACACAAACCAAGCAAACCAGATATAACCGAGACTTCATAAACATCAGAATTTATAGGTATAAGAAAAAGAAGGAATAATCGGGAATAAAGACAACTGACGAATCTTCACCCACGTTCCCTCGCTCCATTCGGCCCAAGCAATTGTCGGATTCCGCTGGCAATATGCATTATAAATACTAATATTCCAAATTCCCATCCGCCCTTTTTTCTTCTTCCGGTAAATATTCAAGCCCAAATCCAAGCGGTGATTGAAAGGCAACTGATAATTATTCCGATATAAATAAGGCCAGTCTTCCTGTGATTCAGGGACAATCGTCATCCAATTCCCGGAAGATAAAAACCAGGAAGCATTTAATTCGATCTTTTCGTTGAACTTATAGGATGCGACAATATTCACTTTATGGCGGTTATCATAACGCGAAGGGAAATAATTTCCCATATTATAGGCTTCAAACTTCCGTTCCGACCAAGACAAGGTATAACCAATCCATCCAGTTAACTTGCCGGTTTCTTTCCGGGCCATCCATTCCAAACCATACGCCCGTCCGACACCTTCGGTCAGCTTTTCCTGCCAAGCCATACCGTCCGGATACCGGTTTACCCAAGGTTTGAAATCTGCCAGATGCTGGATATACTTGAAATAACCTTCCATGGAAAAGCTATAATCCCGATTCGGAGAGAAATAACCCCCCGTAGAAACATGGTCGGATACCGAAGGCTTCACACCACTACAACTGGGCAGCCAGATATCTGTCGGCAATTCCAGATAAGAAGCCGGTAACTGATGGACAGCCTGGTGCATCCGCGAATAGGCCAGCTTGGCAGACCAACGTTCGTTCCATAAATAGCGAAGCGAGAAACGAGGCTGTAAAGACCAATACCAGGTACGATCCAGATAGAAAGAAGACAGCGAAATCCCGGCATCGATCCGTAAGGGTTCTGAAGGAGTAAAACGGTCTTCTACGAAAAGGACGGTTTCATTTCCCAGCATCCGCTGTACATTCTTCTGCCGAATCTGCGTAGGTACAGATTCTTCTATCTGGTTTATCTCTTCATATTCCGGACGAAACGCCTGTAAACGAGCCGAAAGTCCGCCTTGAATCCGGTGCTTGGAAGAAGGAGTATATTCCAACTGAGCGGTTATACGTCCGTCATCGATGCCGGAAACCATCGTAGAAAAAACGGAATTCTTTTTATACACATCATCTACATACGAGTATTCTTCGTCTGAATAACGCAATTTACTCCGGTATCGGGTATAAGAAGCTGTCAATAAGGTATGAAAATGATCAGACAACCGATAACGCCAGTTCAATGAAGCCGCCAGATTTCCCCAACGGACCTTATAATGGTTGCTTTCCTTGGCGTTCGCATAATTATTATTTACTTTATTTGTAAGGCTGAACACATCATCACCCGAAAAAACACTCAACGACCAAAGGCTACGATCGGAATGCCGATAATCCATCCGGGCATTGATATCGTGAAAGGAATAACGTCCGGTATGCGTTTCTTTATTAATCTTACTGATAATAGCCAATGTCGGGATAGCCAGTAAATCAGCCCATGTACGTCGTACAGAGACATGAACCGACAGTTTATCTTTCACCAAAGGTCCTTCCAGATTCAACAAGCCTTGTATTAATCCGATATTGAATCCTCCGTGCCATGATTGCATATTACCGCTTTTCGTCTGAATATCCGTAACCGACGACAAACGTCCTTCGTAGCGTGCAGGGAAGAATCCTTTATAAAAATCCAGCTTATCGATAACATCCGAGTTGAATGCCGAGAACAACCCGCCCAAATGGTTAATCTGATACACCGGCATACCATCAATCAGAAACAAATTCTCATCATTATTTCCACCACGCACATACATGCCCGAAAGTCCTTCCGTACCGGTAGCAACGCCCGGAAGATGCTGTAAAGTCTTGATTAAGTCCGGTTGTCCCATAAAAACCGGCAAACGACGAATCTGGTTACCGGACAACAATTCTTTCCCCGGCTCATTCGTCAAGGCAAACGACCGCCTCAAGCTGTCGGCTTCGACCACAAACTCCTGCAAAGAAACCATCTTGATCGAATCTTTCGGGGAATAATCGGCAAGTCGCCGGCGTTTGAGGATCAAATAGCTATCCGTTACTTGCCAATCTATATCATAGCCTTGAAACAATTCATACAAACAGACCGACAGGGTTTGCTTCTTCACCGATAACGTGACAGGCTTCATTTGTTCAAGCAACGACGATTCAAAGGAAACCTGTAAGCCGGTCTGCTTCTCAAGCAAAAGCAAAACCTGTTCAACCGGCATATCACGTACCGAAAAAGAAACAATCGGTTCCGTAGCCATCACTCGGTTCCAACACATACCTATCAACCATAGGATTATCAGTATTCGAATCCTGAGTATCATTTATCTCTTGCTTTTCTCTATTACCAATTGGGTATCTAATGTCTGATTAATAACCAGCAGCACTTCTTCTACCGGTTTCTTCTTAAAGGAAGCGGACAGCCTCAACGAATCCGAAGCTCCGGAAAGCTCTTTCAACTTAACCTCATAACAAACCTCGATGTCATGGATGACTTTAGATAAAGGAGTTTCCCGGAAAACCAGTTCTCCGGTTTTCCAAGACAAACAATTCTCGTCTGCCTCTTGTAACACTTGCAGGTCTTCATCCGTTTCCGAATACCGGGCAGACATACCAGCTTCCAGCAAAACCGGTTGCTTCTTTCCGGCTTCCATTCGGACGCGTCCCTGCAATACCTGAACTTCCATCTGGGTTTGCAGCTCGCGCACTAAAAAAGATGTTCCTAAAACGACAACATTTCCCAAATGTGTCTGTACCCGAAAAGGAAGATTTTCCCGATGCTTCACTTGATAGAAAGCTTTTCCCTTTAATTCTACCTGCCGGTTTTCTTTACCATAGCGCTTCGCATCATACCGCAATTCGGCAAAAGCTGCCAATGATACTTGCGAACTGTCGGGCAAAAAGACCTCTTTTCCCTGACCGGCATCGGCAGTAATAACCACCCATTCGGGTTGTTGCTGCCCGATCATCCGATAAATGCCATAGC
>OJMG01000741.1_pt1 | contig 31794 bp, 32 predicted proteins | sample 1597141 | NCBI WGS metagenome assembly OJMG01 (sample SAMEA2452119, study PRJEB22498) | human gut metagenome | biome: human feces; feature: human gut; material: feces | place: Australia | collected 2012 | reverse complement strand
GTCTAGGCGCAGGCGACATGCCGGAAGTGGCAAAAGCAGCCGCCGAAGAGAGCGAACAGGAACTGGCCGAACTGTTTGACGAAGACACGAAAATGGTGTTCATCACCGCAGGTATGGGCGGCGGAACGGGAACAGGTGCCGCTCCGGTCGTTGCACGCATTGCCCGTGAAAAAGGGAAACTGACCATCGGTATCGTCACTATTCCATTCCTGTTCGAAGGCAACAAGAAAATCATGAAGGCACTCGACGGTGCGGAAGAGATGAACAAGTATGTCGACGCCATGCTGGTCATCAACAACGAACGCCTGACGGAAATCTACAAGGACCTCACCCTCGACAATGCCTTTGCCAAAGCCGACGACACACTGACCATCGCGGCTGCCAGCATTTCAGAGATGATCAATACCCACGGTGAAACGAACATCGACTTCAAGGATGTGGAAACGACGCTGAAAAGCGGTAAGACTGCCATCATCAGTACCGGTTACGGTGACGGTGAAAACCGTGTCACAAAGGCCATCGAAAACGCCCTCAACTCTCCGCTGCTCAAGAACCGCGACGTTGAGACATCGAAGCGTTTCCTGTTCAACATCTATTACGCCAACGACGCCGAAAATCAATTTACTATCGGCGAAATGGATGAGATAACAAGATTTATGACTAATTTTGCAAAGGATGTTGAAGTCATCTGGGGTCGTACGGTCGACAACTCGCTCGGCAGCAAGGTGAAAATCACCATTCTTGCAGCCGGTTTCGACTTGAGCCTTAATAATGAAAACTCACCGGTAGGTACCGGCAAAAAGAGCGACAAAGGCAAGAGCAAGGACACGCAGCCTACGAATACCGACCGCATTGCCAAGGAATACGGCGAAAGCAAGATAGCCGGACGCGACCGCGAAATGGCACGCGCACGCTACATTCTGCTCGGAGCCGACCAGATGGACAACGACAGCCTCATCAGCTTCATCGAAAAGAACCCGACATTCAAGCGCGGCAACGACTCTACGCTCCGCAAGGAATGGGAGATGCTTTCGGAAAGCCAGAAACCCGACCAGAAACCGGGTACGATGTACGACAACGGTAAGACCAAGACAATTGTGTTCTAACCGCCAAAGAATGAATTAGAAACTTTAAAAACATACTATTATGAATCTTTTTGATACAGTCAGCGCCGACATCAAGGCGGCTATGCTCGCACGCGACAAAGTGCGTCTGGAAGCCTTGAGAGGGGTGAAAAAGGAATTTCTTGAAGCCAAGACTGCGAAAGGCGGAGACGGAGAACTTGCCGACGATGCGGCAATGAAAATTCTCGTCAAAATGGTGAAACAGCGCAAGGAAAGCGCGGCTATCTACGTTGAGCAGAACCGTCCGGAACTTGCAGAAGAAGAGCTTGCACAGGCAGCCGTAATCGAAAGCTATCTGCCGAAACAAATGTCGGAAGAAGAGCTGACAGCCGCCCTGAAAGCCATCATCGAAAAGGTTGGCGCCACTTCTGCCAAAGATATGGGCAAGGTAATGGGTACCGCCACTAAGGAACTTGCCGGCAAAGCCGACGGAAAAGCAATTTCGGCCAAAGTGCGTGAACTTTTGGCTTAATCGTTTCACATTTTTGCATATCGAACAATGTTAACACTTGCAGCAATTAAAGAAAATCCTCAAGCCATCATCGACCGTTTGAAAGTTAAGAACTTCGATGGAGAGGAACAAATCAACCATATTCTCGACCTGGACAAAAAACGCCGTGCTGCCCAGACACAATTCGACCAGAACGGTGCGGAACTAAAAAAACTTGCCGCACAAATCGGCGGACTGATGAAGGAAGGCAAAAAGGAAGAGGCTGAAAACGTAAAGGCAGCCGTTGCCGAACTGAAGGAAAAAAACAAACAGATTGAAGAGGAGCTGAACCAGGCTGCCGACGAAATCACCAACATCCTTCTCAACATCCCGAACACTCCTTGTGCCATGGTTCCGGAAGGAAAAACAGCCGAGGACAACATCGTGGAAAAGGAAGGCGGCCCGATGCCTAATCTTCCGGCCGATGCACTGCCACACTGGGAACTGGCCAAGAAATACAACCTTATCGACTTTGAACTGGGTGTGAAAATCACCGGTGCAGGTTTCCCTGTCTACTTCGGCAAGGGTGCAAAACTGCAACGTGCGCTTATCCAGTTCTTCCTCGACGAAGCTTCAAAAGCAGGCTATCTGGAAACTCAACCGCCTTACGTTGTAAACGAGGCTTCCGGCTACGGTACAGGACAACTTCCTGACAAGGAAGGACAGATGTACCACTGCAACCTCGACAACCTCTATCTGATTCCGACAGCCGAAGTTCCGGTGACCAACATCTACCGTGACGTGATTTTCGAAGAAAAGGATCTTCCTAAGAAGAATTGTGCATACTCTGCCTGCTTCCGTCGTGAAGCCGGTTCCTACGGTAAGGACGTACGCGGCCTCAACCGTCTGCACCAGTTCGACAAAGTGGAAATCGTCCGCATCGAAAAACCTGAAAACTCTTACGCAGCCCTTGAGGAAATGAAGGACCACGTTCAAGGCCTGCTCGAAAAACTGGAACTGCCCTGGCACATCCTTCGCCTTTGCGGCGGCGACATGAGCTTCACTTCTGCCATCACTTTCGACTTTGAAGTGTACTCTGCCGCACAGCAACGCTGGTTGGAAGTCAGCTCTGTTTCCAACTTCGAAAGCTATCAGGCAAACCGTCTGCACTGCCGCTACCGCGACGCCAACAAGAAGATGACGCTCTGCCACACGCTGAACGGCTCTGCACTTGCCTTGCCGCGTATCATGGCAGCCCTGTTGGAGAACAACCAGACACCGGAAGGCATCCGCATTCCGAAAGCGCTTGTTCCTTACACAGGCTTCGACATTATCGACTAAGCCATACAAGCAACATAAACAAACTTTTTCAATACAAGAAAGCCGGCTCAACGCCGGCTTTTTTCGTTATTTTCCGTTCTTTTCCATTCCCCGGAGGGCGGCTTCCACATTCCGCATCAGTCCGGCATATTTGGCGCGTTTCACCGCCGAACCTTTGAATATGCGGCGGAAATCGTCCTCGCTCATCTGCCGCAGAGAATCGAACGTCAGCGACAGGAATTCCGATGCCGGGACAAACTCGTCCACACCCGTCGGACGGGCAAAACGGTTATGCGGACATACCTTCTGGCATTCGTCACACCCGTAGACGCGTTTTCCGAGCTTCTCAGCCACTTTCTCATCCAATCCGTTCCGATATTCAATCGTAAGGCATGAAAGGCAGGAACGGGCGTCTAAAGCCGCGTAATCGCCAGGCAGCGCACAAGCGGGACATGCATCGACGCAACGGCGGCAGTCGGCACAACGCAGACGGCAGGGTTCGTCAGGTTCGAATTCAAGCGTCGTGACAATTTCGGCAAGGAAAAAATAAGAGCCTTTTCCGGGTATTATCAGCTGGTTGTTGCGTCCCACAAAGCCGATTCCGGCTTCCTGCGCCCAGTAGCGTTCGCGTATGGGAGCAGAATCCACGCATACACGGCAACGGCAGCTGGTTGCCGACTGCATATAGTCGGTCACTTCTGCCAGTTTCCGGCGTATGACATCGTGATAGTCCTTTCCATAGGCATAATAGGAGAATTGCGGCGCATCGGCAGGCTGAAGCTGCCGGGGATAATAGTTGAGCGCAACACAGATGACCGTACGGGCACCGTCGAGCAGCAGAGCCGGATTGTCGCGCACCTCCTGATGGTTTTCCATATAGCCCATCGTGAAATGTTTTCCCGCATCGAGCCAACTACGATATTCCGCAACGGCGGCATCCGCAACCGGATGCACGCGGGCAAACCCGCAGGCATCAAACCCGCAGGCAAGAATCCGTTCCCGGAGCTGTTCCTTACATAGGGATGGGGAGGAAACGGTATCCATTTTCCTGAAGCCATTCAATCGCACGCGGCAAAGCGTAGCGCAGGTTCTTTTCCGCTTTCAGCGAATCGTGGAACACGACAATCGAGCCGTTTCTCACGTAACGCTTCACATTCTCAAGCACCTGTTCGCCATTCAGTTTCTTACTGTAGTCGCGCGTAACGAGGTCGTACATCACAATGCGCATATTGTCCTTGATAGCGGCCGCCTGTTTCCAGCGTATCAATCCGTGAGGCGGACGGAACAGGGCACTGTCGATATATCCGTGCGCTTCCTCAATGTCGGCAATATAGCGTTTGCGGCGCACGATAGAGCCTTGCAGGTGGTGCATCGTATGGTTTCCCACACTATGTCCGCGACGCAGCACCTCCGCATAGGTTTCGGGATGCTTCCTTACATTGTCGCCTACACAGAAGAAAGTGGCCTTGATACCGTATTTGTCGAGCAAATCAAGCACCCAGGGGGTTACTTCCGGAATCGGACCGTCGTCGAAAGTCAGATACACGGCCTTGTCCTTCATCGGAATACGCCAGACGGTTTCCGGAAACAGCATTCTGTAGAGCAATGGTGGCTGTTCAATAAACATTAGCAGTCAATAAAATTAAAAACCGCCGAAGCGAAGCCTGCCGGCATTCACTTCAGCGGTCAGTTATTGGTCATTTCTTATTGTTCGTTAGCTTTCGGATAGCGTGCAAATACGCGCTCAAGGTTGACACCTTCTGCCTGCAGACGCTTCATCACGGCTTCTGTTTCTTCCGGCATAATCGTGTTGTGGAGCTGAAGCAATTCCATCAGATAGTAAGTGTCGACATACATGTCAGTATTTGTCAGCAGGCTATACTGACGCGGGTTCAGCGACTGATAGTAGCGTACATACTGTCCCCAGCGCAGAAGCTCGCTCTCGATGATGCGTTTCGCACGTTCAATGTCGTCCTTCATTCCGGCTTCGCTGCCCAACAGATAGGAAATCTGAGCTATCTGCTGGCCAATCTGTACGGCGTAAGGCGAAGCAAACGAAGGCAGTTTCTGCTCGATAAGGTCGAGAATGTGGTGAGCCTTCGCAAAGCGGTCGTTCATATACTTTTCAGTTTCCGCATATTCCGGAGTACCCTTGGCAAGCGGAAGCGCACCGCCGATAGTGTCGGTCAGTTGCGATTTAGCCTGCAAGCCTTCCAGAACGAGGGCAGAAGCAAGGTCAACCATTGCACTGCGGGTAGTAGCCACCATGCGGCGCACTGTTTCGTCGAGATACGGCGCATCTTCCGGCGACTTCACATCCAGTCCGCCCCAACGGAATTTCTCCATCACATTGCGGTAAGCCTTGTCGGTATTTACGGCAAATGTTCCGTCGTATCCGTATTCAATCGGAGTCAGCTCATAAGCCATACCCGTTGACGACATATACGGCATCAGGCCGTCGTAATAGCTTTCAGGAACGGTCATGGCGAAATAAATCGGACGTTTCCAGCCTTCGTTGATAACCGACGAAATGATGTCGATGCTCATTACCTTGCTGGAGCTCATTCCGCCGTCACTCATCGTGTAGCGGTCGGCGAGCATGTTCAGACGGATGTATTCCGAAATCATGTCACGGTCCTTTTCTGCCACAATACCGTTCTTCACGGCGTCGTCGGCATTGACAGGGATAAACATCTGCGGATATTTGAATTCCGGCAAGCCCCATGCGTTCTTGTTGTAATCGTCGGAATACAACGCCTTGAGAGCCGATTGAGCCGGCACTACCATCGCCGTGTCAGGACTGATGAAATAGTTGAACTGACGGCGGTCGTAAGCAAATGCATCGCGCGGAGCCTGCATCGGCAGAGCAGCCGATTCGTAGGCTGGACGGCGCATCTGGTTGATATACCAGTCGGTTGACAGGTAGCTGAGGTTCACTACGCGCACATCCGTACGCCAGCCTTCCACTTCCTGAACATACCACAAGGGGAATGTATCGTTGTCACCGTTGGTGAAAATAATACCGTTTTCATCGACACTCGACAGGTAGTTCATACCGAAATCGCGTGCAGCATAGCGGCCGGAACGGTCGTGGTCGTCCCATGTCTGGCTTACCATCTGGAACGGAACTACAAGGCCCAATACCACAGCAGCCACAACAAGCGTGTTGGACGCAGTCTTTCCGGATTCTGCCGTAGCATCCTTTGTGAGCACATTCTTGAAAATCAGGCAGAGCAGACGCCACAAGCCCACAACACCCATACCAATCCAAATGGCATAAGCATAGAACGAACCGGCAAATGCGTAGTCACGTTCACGCGGCTGTCCCGGTGTCTGGTTAAGATAAAGCACGATGGCGATACCCGTCATGAAGAACAGGAAGAATATTACCCAGAACTGCTCAATGCCGCGTTTACCCTTATAGGCCTGCCAGAGGAGACCGATGATGCCGAGCAGCAGCGGAAGCATGAAATATACGTTATGTCCGGCGTTGCCTTTGCCATAGTCGTCAGGCAGCAGCGACTGGTCGCCAAGGCGGAAATTATCAATGGCAGGAATGCCGCTTATCCAGTTTCCGTGAGTGATTTCTCCCTGGCCCTGAATATCATTCTGACGGCCAACGAAATTCCACATGAAATAACGCCAGTACATATAGTTCAGCTGATAATTGATGAAATAATCGAGGTTTTCACGGACAGTCGGTTTCGTACGGTACTCCGAGGCCAATGCATTGCCGTCTTTGTCGACAAGTGTAGTAACCTGTACCTGTTTGCCCTTGATACCTCCCAACCAGTCACTATAAGACTTCGCCATTGCAGAACTGTAAAGACGCGGGAAAAGCATGTTCATTTCCGGCGACATCACATAATCTTCGGCATAGCCGATTTTGATATAGCGGTCGGGTGCATCAGGCGTAGTCTTCACCTCTTTACGATAAATGGCCTTGCCGTATTTCTTGACAGGAGTCTGCGTGCCGTTCGGCTGTGCTTCATACAGAATGGAAGCGCTGTAAACCGGACCGTAGAGCAACGGAGTTTTGCCGTACTGCTCGCGGTTGAGATAGTCGGCCAACGCAAATACGTTGTCAGGAGAGTTCTGGTCCATCGGCGTATGAGCGTTCGAACGAATCAGAATCAGCGCATACGAAGAATAGCCGATAAAAATCACGGCCACACTAAGAACGATATTGTTGAAAATGCGAACCGGCACTTTCTCGCAGAACTTGAACAGATACAAGGCAAGCGCAACGGTCAACACAAATGCAACAACCAGTCCGTCGCCGATAAAGAACATACCGGAAGCCACGATGCTGAGGAAGAACGACAGCTTCATGCGGCTCGGACTGCCCTGACGGTAGAATTCGTAGATAGCCCATACAAACAACACGGAAACGATTACCGTATAAGCAATTACACCGGAGTTGAAGCTCATTCCGAACGTGTTGACAAACAGCAGTTCAAAATACTGTGCCACTTCGACGAAGCCCGGCACAAGTCCGAACAGAATCAGCACGATGATGCCGAACGAAACGAGCAGCGCCAACAGCGAACCTTTGACGTTGGTATTCTTGAATTTCTTGTAGTAGAACACGAGCACGATGGCAGGAATACACAGCAGGTTAAGCAGATGGACAGCCACCGACACTCCGATAGTGTAGGCAATCGCCACGAGATAGCGGTCGGAATGCGGCTGGTCGCAACGATTCTCCCACTTGAGAATCAGCCAGAAAATCAATGCCGTACAGAAAGAAGAGAAGGCATAAACCTCACCTTCGACAGCCGAGAACCAGAATGTGTCGCTCCAAGTATAGGCCAAAGCGCCTACCACGCCGCTGCCCATGATGAGAAGCAGCTGCTGCCAACTGTATTCCGTTTCCTCGTCTTTGGTAATCAGTTTGCGAACAAGGTGCGTAATGGTCCAGAACAGCAGAAGGATGGTTCCTGCACTGAGCAATGCCGACATCGCATTGACACAGACTGCCACCGTATCCGGTCCGGAAGCAAAATTGACAAAGAAGCGCGCGGCAAGCATGAAAATCGGGTTGCCGGGCGGGTGTCCCACTTCGAGTTTATTACCTTGTGCGATAAATTCGCCACAATCCCAGAAACTCGCAGTAGGCTCCAGCGTCATCAGATAGGTGACCGCCGCAATGACAAACATCAGCCAGCCTAACGAGTTGTTCAACAAATTGTATTTTTTCATTACCGGTAGTGTTATTTTTTCTTTTTACAACTTGCAAAGATAGTGTGTTGAATATGTACTTTAGGCATTTAGCTCCTTAATTGTGGTTAAATTATCGGTTTTTTGCTATGCGGAAAGTGTGATAGGAATCAACAAACAAATAATTTACCGTCAGTCCAAACTGCTCGCAAATGGAACGGACAATGGTCAATCCGAGTCCGGTCGACTCGTTTTTCCGCTTTTTACCCTGGTTGAAGCGGTGGAAAATGCTTTCTCCGTCGAGCGCCTCATCCGACGGTCCGTTGCTGACGGCAAACTGTCCGGCACTTATGCTGATGCGGATAGTGCCCTCTTCCGTATGCACGAAAGCGTTCTTCAACAAGTTGGTGACGAGCATTGATGCCAGCTGTTCGTTGATTTCACACTCAAAATCGCCGTCACGTACCACTTCCACCTGAATGTCCTTATAGGAATATATCGCCTTGTAGTCGTCAAGCACATTGTCGACGATCCGTGAGAACGACACATTCGTCGTGTCGGGGAACTGTCCGTTTTCAATGCGCGACAGCAAAAGCATCGACTTGTTGAGTTTCACGATGTTGCCCAGCGAATGGTGGATTTTGGCCAACGCTTCCAGTTGTTCGGGCGTAAGCGTCTCGTCCTCCATCAGCATTTCCACGCGGTTGATGCTGATGGCAAGCGGAGTCTGCAACTCATGGGAAGGATTTCCCGTAAATTCGCGCTGCTGCTCGTAGAGCCGCTCGTTGCGCTCCATTGTGCGCACTCCCACCTCGTTCAACCGGCGGAATTCCGTAATCTTTGTCGGATTGTTGAGCGGACTGTTCTTCTGCCCTATCCGATAGTTGTCGAGCCATTTCAGGAACACATACAGCGGACGCATGCTGCGATAGAACACAAACGAGTTGATTGCTACCACAGCAACGACCAGACAACAGAACAGAATGACAATCCAGTAGAGAATGGCTTCGCGGATATCCTCTTTTTCAAAAGTCGGAGTGGCAACCGTCAGTTTGAAATACCGGTCCTCCATGTTTTTGAATATCGTGTGGCGCAATCGTGCCGGCTCCGTTTCGTCAAGCCACACGATGAACACCTCCTCATCGGCATAGCTGATTTGCGGCTGCGACAACGCCTCGGCAGCTGATATTTCCTCGAGATAGTACTGGTTGTTCGTTCCGTTGCTGACAGCAGGAAGCTCCTCGCCGCTCAACGCCTTTATCATAATCTGCTCGGAATAGTCGTCGAGCTGGTCGTCGACCTCATCGTTCACCACCCCCATTATGGCAAAATAGAACAGCACAGCCCACGCCGCCAAGATAAGCACCATGGCGAGTGAAATGCGGTAGATTATGCGGTAGATGAGCTTCATTCTTCCGTTTCCTCCATTTTATAGCCAAATCCGTAGACCGCCTTGATTTCAATGCCGGCATCGGCATCCTTCAGTTTCTTGCGGAGGTTCTTGATATGGGCATAGATGAAGTCAAAATTGTCGACCATGTCGATATGGTCGCCCCACACGGTTTCGGCAAGTGTCTGCTTGTTGATAAGACGGCCGCGGCGATTCACGAAATATTCCAATATGTCGTATTCCTTACGGCTGAGTTCCAAAGGCTTGTCGTGGGCATACACCTCAAACTTGTCGGGAACGATACGCAAATTGCCGATGCGAATCGACGTGTCGCCGCCGTGATTGTTGCGGCGTGCCACGCTCCGGATGCGTGCACTCAGTTCTGCCAGATGGAACGGCTTTGCCAGATAGTCGTCAGCACCCAGATTCAGCCCTTCGATTTTGTCCTCGATGGTATCCTTCGCCGACACAATAATCACATTCTCGCGCTTGCCCATCTCTTTCAGCTTGCGCAGAAGGTCGAGCCCGCTACCGTCGGGGAGCATGATATCCAATAAAATGCAGTCGTAGTCATAAGCCGTTATCTTGTCGAACGCGGCAGCGGCTGTATCGGCCGTTTCCACCACATAACGCTCCTTCAGCAAGGACTCACTGATGACTTCCCGCAACTGTTTTTCGTCTTCTACAATCAAAATTTTCATAGTTCTTTCTTTTTTCGGGCATCCGGCTGTCTTTCACCAATAAAATCGCTGAACCGAATCCAATTACATACAAAGATATCAAATTAAAACTGAAAAGATTCTGAAAATTTCCGTCATTTATCTCAGATACAGACATAAAAAAAATTGCCGAGCATCACTGCTAAGCAATTTTAGGGTCAGTTGTCAATAGTGAGTAGTTCGTTTTTTAATTTTTACATTTCGTTGCCAGTGGATTCAAAAAGTGTGGAGCCACAGCTCCCATCTGCATTCGTATAGGCAATCTTGTAGACACTGCCGTTTGTCTGGATTTCATTTGCCACAGCTTTGGGATAGCTTTGTTCAAACGCTTCCTTCACGGCTTCCGGAAGTTCCTCGGTTTCAATCACCGTTACCGGCTTTACCTGGATACTGTCCATCGTTGTCGCATCTTGCTCTATGGCTGCAAATGCTGTGAAGTTTAAACCTATTGTTGCTATAAGGATGATTATCAGAGTCTTCATTTTTTCTTGTTCTTTTGTTCGCCTTTTAATATCACAAAGTCTGTGCCAAACCGAGCGATATAGCAAAAACACACTGATAAACAATAACTTACACAAAGGCACATTCCTCCGTGCCAAATTCGGCATAGTGGAGATTTTCCACACTTTTGGGGAATTCCACAAAAAAATCCACACATAGCCTCTACACACATGAAAAGCGGACTTGCCGGAATAATCCCAAACAAGTCCGCCTCTTCAATTGTGCGTTGTTATTACAATTCATTACCTGAAAAGTCAAATTTTACCTCCTTCACTGAACCGTCATCGGTCAGAAGCGTCACAAAGAAAACTTCGCCGTTGGTTTTCAGTTCCGAAATGGTCGCATCCGGATAGTTGGCTGCCAATGCCTCCTTCACCGCTGCCGGAAGCTGTTCTGCCGAAAGAGTTGTTACCTGCTCTGTCGGAGCTACTGAAGTAGAATCATTATATTCCTGCGGGAGTGCAAATGCCGATGCACTAAGACCGATAACGGTCGCTACTGTCAATACTAAAGTTTTCATAGACTGTAAGTTTTAATGATGTTTTTATTAGTTGTCGTCCTTTAACGATGCAACCGACGTGCCAAACATCAGATAAACAAGCCATACTACTGAGTAACAAACATTTACATCACATGCCACAAATATACCATTATCGCCCATGTGTGGAATTTCTCCCGACTCGCCGTTGATTTCAGGTAATTTTTCCACAAAAAAGCCGCTCTCCCCGTATAGGAAAGAGCGGCCCTATGATTAATTCCGCGTAAACGCAACCGGTTAGAAATGGCTCGTTCCGTCGAAGCAGTGTGTACACACTTTGCATTTCGGCAGGCCGATAGCCTCGATAAGCGTTTCCACGGTGTTGAACTTCAAAGATGTCAAACCGAAGCGTTCGCGGATAATTTCTACCATCCGCTTATATTCCGGCGAATCGGTTGTGGCATATTTTTCCAGATTCTTGTTTTCGTCGCCTTCCAGTTCCTTGATGATACGGCGCGTGATCAGTTCCAACACACCTTTCGAAGAAGTGAAGCCAATGAACGGGCAGCTATAAATGAGCGGCGGGCAGGCAATACGCATATGCACTTCCTTTGCTCCGTAATCGTAAAGAATCTTCACGTTGTCGCGCAACTGCGTACCGCGTACAATCGAATCGTCGCAGAACAGCAGACGCTTGCCTTCGAGCATCGCGCGGTTAGGCACAAGCTTCATCTTTGCCACCAATGAACGCATCGACTGGTTGGTTGGAGTAAAGCTGCGCGGCCATGTCGGAGTGTATTTAGCAATCGCACGGTGGTAGGGCACTCCCTTACCTTCGGCATAACCCAAGGCCATACCTACGCCGGAGTCAGGAATACCGCAGGCGCAATCCACCACAGAATCGTCCTTCTGTCCCATCTTCAAACCGCTTGTAAAGCGCACGTCTTCCACGTTGCGTCCTTCGTAGCATGAGGTAGGGAATCCGTAGTACACCCACAGGAACGAACAAATCTGCATGTCTTCATTCGGCTTGCGGAGCTGTTCAATGCTGTCGGCCGTAATATGCAGAATCTCGCCCGGACCGATATAGCGTTCTATTTCGTAATCCAGATTAGGGAAACTGGTTGTTTCGCTTGCCACGGCAATGGCATCCTCTTTCTTGCCGACAACAATCGGCGTACGTCCGAGCTTGTCGCGTGCGGCAATGATACCGTTTTCCGTCAGAAGCAACATCGAGCAGGAACCCTTCACTTTATTATAAACATTCTCGATACCTTCGACAAATGTTTTTCCTTGAATAATCAGCAGGGCAATCAGTTCCGTCTGATTGATGTTTCCCGAACTAAGTTCAGAAAAGTGCATGTTTGTTTCGAGCATCTCTGCCTCAAGCTCCCGGATATTGTCGATTTTCGCTACGGTAACAATCGCAAACTTGCCAAGATGAGAATGAATGATAATCGGCTGAGGGTCGGTATCGCTGATAACACCTATACCGGAATTACCGACAAATTTGTCTAGTTCATGTTCGAATTTTGTTCTGAAATAGGTGCTCTCTAAGTTGTGAATAGACCTTGAAAATCCCTTCTCGGGGTCATAGGTAGCCAAGCCTCCGCGGCGGGTACCTAAATGTGAGTGATAGTCTGTGCCGTAAAACAGGTCTGCTTTACAGCTTTTTTTAGATACGGTTCCAAAAAATCCTCCCATATTGATGAGTTTAGTATATTTTGCTGCAAAGATAGTGCAAGGTGAGCGCAGAGACAAATGAAAAACACAAGTTTTTCTAATTTGACTATGCCGAACCGCAGCCTGTCTTATTTAAAGGCAGTGAAAGTCGAAAGCAGAAAAAACAAGCCAGCTTGATTTTTTTGCTAAGACGCATCCTATCTTATTTAAAGATAGTGCAAGGTGAGCGCAGAAAAAACAGGTTCACCTGATTTTTTTACTAAAACGTATCCTGCTTTTATTAAAAACACGGATAGACAAATGAAAAACACAGTTTCATAAAATTTAACAGCGTCCGGACGCACGGAGAGGCGGCGGACGCTGATTTTTATGTTTCGCATATCGTTTTTTTATGCTACTTTTGTCGCAGAAACTACAACAACCAAAACGACTTAAAAATGGAACACATTTCACAAAGAATCCAGGCGCTTTCTCCATCGGCAACATTGGCGATGTCGCAGAAAAGCAATGAGTTGAAGGCACAAGGTGTCGATGTTATCAACATGTCGGTAGGTGAACCTGATTTCAACACTCCCGAACATATCAAAGAAGCCGCCAAGAAGGCTATCGACGACAACTTCACATTCTACACCCCGGTTCCGGGCTACATGTCGCTGCGCAAGGCTATCGCCGCAAAGATGAAAAATGAAAACAACATCGAATTTGCTCCGGAGCAAATCGTTGTTTCCAACGGTGCCAAGCAGTCTTTGTGTAATGTAATCCTTGCCACTATCAACCCGGGCGACGAAGTGATTATCCCGACTCCGGCATGGGTAAGCTACGTGGAAATGGTGAAACTGGCAGAAGGTGTAACCGTTACTGTTCCGGCAGGAGTTGAACAGAACTTCAAAATCACTCCGGCACAGCTCGAAGCTGCCATCACTCCGAAAACGCGCATGCTCCTTCTCTGCTCTCCGTCGAACCCGACCGGTAGCGTATACTCGCGCGAAGAGCTGAAAGGCCTGGCTGACGTTTTGGCAAAATATCCGGAAATTCTTGTTCTCTCGGACGAAATCTACGAACACATCAACTTCACCGGCTCATTCGCCTCCATCTCTGAATTTGAAGCAGTGAAAGACCGCACGATTATCGTAAACGGTGTGTCGAAAGCATACGCAATGACCGGCTGGCGTATCGGTTTCATTGCTGCTCCGCTGTGGGTAGCCAAGGCTGCCAACAAGTTGCAGGGACAATATACATCCAACCCGTCGTCTATCGCACAGAAGGCTGCTGAAGCTGCTTATCTGGGACCGCAGGACTGCATCGAGGAAATGCGCAAGGCATTCGAACGCCGCCGCGACCTCATCGTCGGTCTGCTGAAAGAAATTCCGGGCTTGCGTATCAACCATCCGGAAGGTGCCTTCTATATCTTCCCGGAAGTTTCGGCTTACTTCGGCAAGAAATACGGCGACCGCGAAATCAAGGATGCCAACGACGTGGCCATGTACCTGCTTGAGGAAGCTCACGTGGCAACCGTAAACGGCGACGCATTCTGCGCTCCGGGCTATATCCGTCTGAGCTACGCTACAAGCGACGACAATATCCGCGAAGCTTGCCGCCGTATCGCTGAAGCATTGGCAAAATTGAAATAATCGGAATCGGGCCTGCCCGAACCTGAAAATACAGAAACAAGAATCTCACCTTTACAGAACATCTGTCGGGGTGAGATTTTTTTGAATAAAAAATAGTACCGCAGTGTAGTTTTTCCGTAGTCCGAGCGTCTAACGGGTAAAAACTGACAAGAAAATGGAGACATTGGAAAAAGATTTCGCGAACATCGTCCGAAAACATAAGAGCACCATCTACACGGTCTGCTATATGTTTTCGCAAGACAACGACGAAGTGGAGGATCTGTTTCAGGAAACGCTGATCAACCTTTGGAAAGGGTTTGCACAGTTCCGCGGCGACAGTTCTCCCGCCACCTGGATATGGAAAGTAAGTTTGAACACGTGCATTTCCTTCGACCGCAAGAAGCGACGGCGGGGCGAATCGGTGCCGCTGTCCATGAGCATCAACCTTTTTGAAGACGACGACAACGACAGCCGACAAATCGAAATGCTGCGCAAACGCATCAACCAACTCGGCCCGTTCGACCGCGCCATCGTGCTGCTCTGGCTCGAAAATCTCAGCTATGAGGAAATCGGGGAGATTGTCGGCATCACGGCGAAAAATGTTTCCGTGCGACTTGTCAGAATCAGAGAACAACTCAAGAAAATGTCCACCTCTAAACAATAACGGCTATGGAAGAAAATGCTCTATACGAAATTGAAGGAATGAAGCAGCAGATTGCATTGCTGAAAAAGAAACTGGAATCGCAGACAATTGTCAGTGAGCAGATGCTGGACAAGGCTATTCGCACCAACCTGTCGAAGCTGAACCGTCGGGCATGGTTTACTGGAATTGTAGGAGCAGTTGCTATACCTTACTGCTGGTACGTATTTTTCAGAATGAACCTGTCGACGGCCTTCTGCGTTGCCACTGCCGTTTTTCTCCTCGTCTGCATTGTAGCCACATGGATACAGTATCGCGGACTTTCGGCGGCCAACCTCATGCAGCAGGATTTGCTGACGGTGTCAACAAAAATGCAGCGACTCCGCAAACGACACCTCGACTGGCTGAAATTTTCCATTCCCACGCTGATTGCATGGCTGGCATGGTTCTGCATCGAAATCAACTCGTCGATTCCCGAGGAACACGCCCGGCCTGTCATAATAGGAGCCACGGTCGGAGCAGTCATAGGAGCCATCTGCGGTCTCAACTTACTGCGAAATTCGCTAAAAACCATCAAGGAGACTCTCCGGCAAATCGACGACCTCCGGCAAGTACAGTCGGAATAACCAAAACCGAACAGACAAAACGCCTCTCTCGCTCCGGCAAGGACAAGAGGGGCGTTTGTTCTGCCAGGGCAGTATTTATTTTTTATTTCGTTAGGAAAATACATATTGTACAAATCACACATTCTTCCAAGACGCCTGCACGACTAAAAATCGGCGGAAAAACCACTCAAAAAACGGCTTCACCAGAAGCCCGCTGACGGCATTTCGCCCCACGGGGCGATGTGAAATTCATATTTTTGAAAAACGCCGTCAAAACGGCTAAAAACGGCATTCTCGCCGATGCGATTTTTCAAAATGCCGTTTTTTGCAATTTTGAACAATTTTGGTAGATTTTCTTCCCGATATATTTTTAACACCGCTGTTAATTCCAATGGAAAACATCTGTTGCAAAAAAATTTCCACCCAGTTCCGTGACGTCAGAGTTTGAATAGAAACAAAAAAACGGGAGCTCCACAAAGAACTCCCGCCGGCAGGTCCGAACTATCCGGACCGTATGGGTTTAGAAATATTTCGTTTCGCTTCCAAGAATATCGCTGAGGATATAGTTAGCGGCACGCGATGTTCCGATACGGAAATAGTCGTTGTTCAACCAAGCCTCACCGAGGATTTCCTTCACGAGCGTGTAATACTTCACAGCATCGGCTGTCGACGATACGCCGCCGGAAACTTTAAAGCCGACCATGTTGCCGGTCTTTTCATAATATTCCTTGATGCACTGGCACATTACATAAGCTGCCTCAAGCGTTGCACCCGGATATACCTTTCCGGTTGAAGTCTTGATGAAGTCGGCACCTGAATACATGGCGAGCAAGGAAGCCTTCTTGATGTCGGCAGCTGTCTTGAGCGCACCTGTTTCGAGAATCACTTTCAGACGGGCATTGCGGGCAGCATGCTTCAGCTCTGCAATCTCGTCGGTCAGTTCTTCATAGTTGTTGCTATAGAACAGACCCAGATTCAAAACGATGTCCACCTCGTTTGCACCATCGGCTACTGCCAACGCCGTTTCAGCGGTTTTCACTTCCAGGAATGTCTGGGAAGAAGGGAAACTTCCGGCTACGACTGCCGTGTCGACACCCGACACTTCAAGGCCGCCGCTGACCACGATTGCAAAATTAGGATATACGCAAACGGCTGCCACGTTTTTCAATTCGGGATAGTCGGTTTCAAAAGCATTGACGCGTTCCACCATCTTGCCAATCGATTCTACCGTGTCAGTTGAATTGAGCGCAGTGAGGTCAATGCAGTTGAAAAGCAGTTTGTACACATCCTTCGTATTGTTTTCATCGAAATGCTTCGACAGGATTTCTTCAATGTCTTTAGTTACAAAAGCATCGTCTTCCGTCACTTTGCTTTCTACAAGCACTTGCTTGTATTTGTTCGGCACTTGTTCTTCCATAGATAGTATTTTTATTTTAGTTTGTCGTTATTCTTGTGTCGTTCCTTGTCGCGGTCCGTCTTCTTGCGGAGATTCTTTTCAAAGGCCTCCGTAAGATTCACGCCCGTCTGATTGGCTATGCAAATCAGCACCCACATCACATCGGCAAGCTCGTCGGCAAGCGCATCGCCGTTCTCTCCTTTCTTGAACGACTGCTCGCCGTAGCGACGCGACATAATACGTGCCACCTCCCCTACTTCCTCCGTGAGGATAGCCATATTTGTCAGCTCGTTGAAATAGCGCACGCCGTAAGTGCGAATCCATTCGTCAACCCGTTGCTGGGCCTCTTCTATCGTGATTGCCATCGCCGTTATTCTTTGAGTTTGGAATCTATGATAATCGTCACCGGACCGTCGTTGATGAGCGCCACCTTCATGTCAGCACCGAACTCACCCTCCCCTGCCGGCTTCGGCAAAGAGCGGTTAAGACTGTCGATGAACAGACGGTACAACGGTATGGCCACTTCCGGACGCGCCGCACGGATATACGACGGACGGTTGCCCTTGCGAGTTGAAGCATGAAGCGTAAACTGGCTTACGACCAGAATCTCGCCACCGACGTCAAGAACGGAGCGGTTCATCACGCCATTTTCATCATCGAAAATACGCAGGTTCAAAACCTTTTTCACCAGCCATTCCACATCGTCGGCAGTATCCTCATGTTCTACCCCGACAAGAATCATCATACCGCATCCGATGGCGGATTTCACAACGCCGTCGATTGTTACCGACGCTTCCTTCGTTCTTTGTATTACAAGTCTCATTCTTTCTGATTAAAACTAAATGCCCCGACAACACAGTCCGAAAGCACATCCATAGGAAACGAACCACACAACCCGACCGCGCCCCATTCCGACAATGCCGGGAGCTAAGTCCGCATCCTAAGTTTACAAATTTACAAACAATAACCGCCAAAACCAAATTATTGCCCATCATTATTTTTCAACGCGGCGCAAACAGCCACCGGCTCACTTCCGACGAGGCAAACCACATAAACCAGTACCCAATACTTCAACTAAAAAGCAAACAAATATCCCAAACGCACTTCGATAGCGGGGTCAATGTCTATTCCAACAAGAGTGTTGCCAGAATATGTTTCCAAATGTTGGCGTAGCGGACGCCAAGCGACACCAACCATAAAACGGGAAAATAACATTTGCGCATTGATTTTAACGGAAAAATCGCCAATTCGTGCATTTTGAGCAGTCGTAGAAGACAAGCCTCCTCCGGAGAAAGAATAGCCCAAAAAAACAATTAATCAGCAACCCAACCAAAGGCTCATCATAAAACGGCAGCATGATAGACGGGCCACCGTATAAATCAAACACACACTTATAACTTTTCTGTTTCGACCACTCAAATCCGTCAATGTTGAGAACCCGTAAATCGGTTGCAAATCCTATACCAATCCAACCTTCCCAATCTTCCACCGCAGCATCACCGTCAAACGGAGCACGAAATCCTATTTCAAAATCCGGATTAAATGATGTAACGGAAGATTTCTCCCCTTGCACCGCTTTTTGAGAAACAGCATCCCCAAAATTCAACCAACCAAACTGCGCAGAAACACTACATGGCATGATAAAAGCCAATACGATAATCACCGAAAATAATCTACTTTTCATTCCCCTATCTTTTTATGTTTTTAAAAAGAATCCCCGAATTTCTGCGGGTCACATTCGCAAAATTCAGGGATTCACTAATTGTGTATTTAATATTCAAAACGATGGACGGCGTAAACCCTATATTGATACTGCTTGGAGCTTTCATTTGGACGCCAATTACTATAGTAAAGATAATAAGCATCCCTATCATTTAACTCAGTAGAAGTCCATACAAATTGGTTATTTATAGACATTTTAATATTTTCCGACTCATCAACTGCCGGGAGATACCATCCTGTCACCCCTCCTACATTCAAAGCATCAACTGCCGCAAATGCCGGATAATTCATCTCCCAATTAGGCTGACTTTTCACTATTTCAGTATTAATTCTACCATCCGTCCTATCAGTAGCACCAAGGAATACTTTTTCCGTTGACCACGAATACGTTCCATCTAACGATTTATACAACCAACCGGTTCCCGCTTCCATGTTACAGACAGTTCCACTTATTCCATCTTCACTATAAGTATCACCTACAGCATATTTGCTTTGATGCACTTCTATACGGTTAGAATATCCTTTGAAAGTAACATATGCCATACGGTTTTCTGTCGTTTCGGTCACACGGATGGTCAAAGAATTATTATCCGTACCTGTCATTGTCGCAGACAACCAGTTTTCCGAACACTGAATATCAGATCCTGTCATTCCATCGGGAAGTTTCACTGTAATAGTCTGAGCTTCCGGTTTACGCTGAAAATACATTTTATTTTGTTCGATGTGCACACCTGCCCCGTATTGGAATACCTGCAAAATGGTAATTTCATTTTTGTCAAAATCCAACACTTTGATTTCCGCCTCTCTGGCACTATTCTCGGTATTTGCATCCACCGTCAACACCAAACTTTTTTCATCATAAGAAAGCGCAGGCCGACACCATTTCTCCGAACTTGTCACGGACAAGTTGTCAAACGAGTTCAAATCAGTGGAAATTAAGACACTCTTCTCTCCTGCTTCTTTAGGCAATTGGACCGACTGTTCTAACAAATCCAATCTAAAAGTTTTTTGTTCCACCCTCAATAAATCAAGAGCAGCAAACGAAGGAGAAGTTGCGTAAAACGAAACGGCACCTTGGCGTAATTTTCCACCGAAATTTGACGGAGCTGTGATAACGATGTTATAATCATAAAATGTTTCAGCACGAGTTAAATCTTTTTCATCGGCCGGTCGTTCTCCGATAAACCGCAGACGCGAAGGCTGTGCTGATGGTTTTTGCGAAGGTTCAATCCTTACATCAAACATACCAGTTGCCTCGATTTGTAATGTCGAGCCAATGTTTGAAACGATTGCGATTTTTTTCACTTCACCAGCAGGATCCAACTGCAAATATCCACTGACATCATCATAAAAATAAACAAAAGGACCGGAACTGCGGGTTACCTGTACAGTCGTGGTTTTTCCGCTCAGCGTTCGGAACGTGACAGTAGCTTCCGTCGACTCCAATGCGCCGTATTCCTCATCGACAGAGATATACACAGCATCGTAGAGAAACGAAAACTTCCCTGATGAAGCCTTCTCCGCATGGACCCAAGGCTCGGAAGTTTCCACCACAAAAGGTATCACCCCCGTATTCAACACATTCACCACCGCGGCACCTCCCGACTGAAGCGCGATTGCCGTGCGATCCAACGTCAACGCTTCATCACGGCCTGCAAACGGAGTTTGATACTTGAATGTGTAACCGATAACACCTCCAGTTGTACCCACCAACTCCTCCTGCACATAGATTCGATAAAACATCCCCTCAGAATATGCTACATAACCGTTTCCAGGGACTACGGCTACAGTGGAAGCCCACCCTGTTTTAGGGATTGACGTAATGTTTCCCAATCCCCGCATTTGACCCAACGAAACAAAATAAGTTCCGCCAGAGCTGGAAAAATTATAGGCATCGTCTATTCTGATTCCTGCCACACCGGTCCACGCATCATAGCGGGCAGAAACTTCAATTGTACCTTCGGGATCCGGCACCAGTTTGTCGGGATTTTCACCGGGATCAGAGTTCTTTTCACCACACGCCGCTAATGCCAACAGCATCAACGGCAACATCAAATAGTAGATAAAGTTTTTCATATTGTAAAGAGTAATTATGTCAAATTCCCATCAGACGGAAACCGGAATCAGCAAAGTAAAAAAACGCTTTCATACCAATCAAAACATTGCCGAAACAGCAGTTCCGTATACACTGACAAATATAAAATCCACTATAAGAATGCTGAAATTTCAAGCGTGATTAAAGACAACATTTCCGTGATAAATTTCAACACTTCCGTCAAAAAAATCCTTCTGTTTATTTTGATAAGACACACAAATCCACTAACTTTGTAGGCGACGGGGAGAAATCCGTCAATTGACAGCTACAAAATTTCCTTCAAACTGGAATCTGGTAAATTCTAACTGACACAAGGAACTGCGAAGCTGCCTGTATCGTCGTATGATCTTCTCAAATCATACCCTTCAGGTGTGGAACAATGTGTTTATTGTGTTAGGGCAGTTACCAGGGCCTCAGTTTGATAAACTCTGTATCCACACTTTTTTCATATGGGAACACAAGCTAAAAACACACTGCACATCGGCAGTCTGATTGAAAGTAAAATCAGGCAAAGAGGCATGACCTACGCCGAATTCGCACGCAGGCTGAACTGCAATCGGACAACAGTCTACAACATTGTGCGCAGCAGCAGTATCGACACTGAACGATTAAGGAAAATCTCACAAATTCTGGGTTACGATTTCATTCGGGAAATGCAGCGTCCCGAAGAAGAGGAATGCGTAGAATTCGACCTTCCCGAAGACATGATAAAGCAGCTTCGGGAAAAGAACATCCAACGAATCACGATACGTATATCCTCAAATCCGGCAGTCCATACAAACGACAAAAAGACGTTTTGACGGCCACATCCACGCATGAAAAACGCGCTTAGTTCTCCGCATTTTTCAACGCGGCGCAGATGGTTTTGGCCTTGGCCGGGCCGACTACGGCTGCCACTTCTTCTTCGCTGGCTTCGCGCAGGCGCTTCAGACTTTTGAAATGGGTCAGCAAGGCGGTGCGGGTCTTCTCCCCTACCCCTTTGATGGCATCGAGGGCGGAAACCGTCTGCCCCTTGCTCCGTCGGTTGCGGTGGTGGGTAATGCCAAAACGGTGGGCCTCGTCACGCAGGTGCTGGATAACCCGAAGTGACTCGGAATTCTTGTCGATATAAAGCGGCACACTGTCGCCCGGGAAATAGATTTCCTCCAACCGTTTTGCAATGCCGACAAGGGCCACTTTTCCACGGATGCCCAGTCGGTCGAAGGCTTCGACAGCCGAACTCAACTGTCCTTTACCGCCATCGACAACCACCAACTGAGGCAACGGCTGCCCCTCTTCTATCAGCCGACTATACCGGCGCGTGAGCACCTCAATCATGGAGGCAAAGTCGTTCGGTCCTTCCACCGTCTTGATGTTGAAATGACGATAATCGCGCTTCGAAGGTTTGCCGTTCTTGAACACCACACACGAAGCAACGGGATTTGTTCCCTGAATATTCGAGTTATCGAAACACTCAATATGCCGCGGCAGTTCCGACAGACGGAAATCTTTCTGCATGCGCGTGAGCAGTCGTGTGACGCGCTGTTCGGGGTTCAGTTTCTCTGCATTTTTCAACTTGTCAAGCTTAAACTGGCGGGCATTCTGCAAGGAAATGTCAAGCAGTTTTTTGTTGTCGCCACGCTGCGGCACGACAAACGTATATTTGTCCGTTTCATAGTCCGGAACAAACGGCACAATCACCTCTTTCGTGTCATTGTGGAACTGCGATTTCGCCTCGGCAATGGCATAGGAAAGCAACTGTTCGGGCGTTTCATCGAGCCGTTTCCGGAAATCGAAAGTGACACACTGCACCACCGAACCGTTGCGGACGTGCATATAATTGATATACACGCAATCGTCGTCGGGCTCGTAGGAAAACACATCGACATTCGTAATACGGCTGCTGACAAGCACGGATTTTGCCTTGTATTTCTCCACCAACAGATATTTTGTCTTCAATTCGTTTGCCTCCTCAAAGCGCATTTCACCGGCAAGACGCGTCATTTCGTTCATCAGAAAATCGGAAATCTGCTGTGTGTCGCCATTGAGAATCTGTTTGATTTGCGAGATATAAATGCCATAATCCTCCGGTGAAATCAACCCCTCGCAACAGCCCTTACAGTTGTGGATATGATATTCAAGGCAGACCTTCACCCTACCCTTTTCCACTGATTCGGCCGTCAACGGGAAACGGCACGTGCGCACCGGATAGAGTTCCTTGATGAGCGAAAGCATGGTCCGCGCCACGGTCACATTGGCATACGGCCCGTAATATTTGCCGCCCTTTGCCGTCACGTTTCGCGTCAAGAATACACGCGGATAAAGCTCGTTTGTCACACAAATCCAGGGATAGGATTTGTCGTCCTTCAACAGGATATTATAGCGCGGCTGATACTCCTTGATAAGGCTGTTTTCAAGATGCAGCGCATCCTCCTCACTGCCTACGACAATGTAGCGCAGGTCGCAGATATTCTTCACCAGCACATTGGTCTTTACCGAATCGTGGACACGGTTAAAGTAGGACGACACGCGCCGTTTGAGCCGTTTCGCCTTTCCGACATATATCACCGTCCCGTTCTTGTCGTAGTAAAGATAGCACCCCGGGGAATCGGGAAGCATGCTGATTTTTTCTTTCAAAGCATCATTTTCGCTCATTGCAAAACCATCATTGATTAGACAAAAACAGGGACACACTTCCGCATGTCCCTGCAAAGCATCATATATTTTTCAGTTACGAATCCGCGCCTGATTTTAATAAACAATCAGCGAATCCACATCCACTTCAGCCGGGAATGCGGCACGTCCGTTAAGGAATTCAAGCTCTACAATAAAGCTGATATAGATTTTCTTCGGGTTCATGCTTTTCACCAGTTCGTAGGCAGCCGCCATTGTTCCGCCGGTTGCCAGCAAGTCGTCGTGAAGCACTACTACATCATCTTCCGTAATAGCATCGCGGTGAATCTCGATAGTATCTGTTCCGTATTCTTTTGAATAGGATTTCTTCAATGTGTCAGCAGGCAGTTTACCTGGCTTGCGAACAGGAACAAATCCGGCGTTCAATTCATAAGCCAGCACAGAACCGCCAATAAAACCACGAGACTCAATACCCACCACTTTCGTTACACCGAGGTTTTCATAACGAGCCTTCAATGCCTCGCTGATGGCGCGCATTGCTTCCGGGTTCTTGAATGCCGTTGTCAGGTCCTTGAACACGATACCTTTTTGAGGGAAATCCACGATATCGCGAATCACGTTTTTCACTTCTTCAATTTTCATACTTTTCTATTTATCTTGTTTATATTTCGATGTTTAAAAATGTTCCACGTGGAACATCGCCTTTCCTACTATCTGCCCAAGAGCAGAAGAAGAATATTAATATCACTCGGCGAAATGCCCGGAATGCGCGCAGCCTGTGCCACCGTTTCCGGATCAATCTTCGTAAGTTTCTGGCGGGCCTCCGTTGAAATGGCGTTTACTTCCATGTAATTGATTTTTCCACGGAGCTTCACATTTTCAAGACGGGAAATCTTTTCGGCAATCAGACGCTCACGGTCGATATAGCCTTGATATTTTATCAGGATTTCGGCAGCCTCCACAATTTCTTCGCGGCGCGCCTCCTCTATCTTTTCTATTTCTTCTTTCAAGTGCGGAATCTGTTCGGCAAGCATCGCAATGTTCAACTGCGGACGGAGAATCAAGTCATACAGACGCTGCGACTGCTTCAGCGGCGACAATCCCAACGACTCCAGATAGCCGTTGATTTTGGCAGCCTTCACGGAAAATGCACGCGTAAATTCCACCAACGCATCGCGCTGTTCACGCTTCCGCACCATGAGGTCGTAGCGTTCCTGCGAAGCCAGTCCGAGTTCATAGCCACGAGGAGTAAGACGCATATCGGCATCATCCTGACGGAGCAAAATACGGTATTCGGCACGCGAAGTGAACATACGGTACGGCTCGTCGACACCTTTCGTTACAAGATCGTCAATCAGCACACCGATATAGGCTTCGTCACGGCCAAGCACAAACGGCTCCTTTCCGGCCACACGCTGATGGGCATTGATACCGGCAATAAGCCCCTGCCCTGCCGCTTCCTCATACCCGGTCGTTCCGTTCACCTGTCCGGCAAAGAACAGCCCTTCGATGAGCTTCGTTTCAAGCGTATGGCGAAGCTGTGTCGGGTCGAAAAAGTCATATTCGATAGCATAGCCGGGACGATAGATTTGCGCCTCTGAGAGCGCAGGAATCTTCGACAGCGCATCAATCTGCACGTTCAAAGGAAGAGACGACGAGAAGCCGTTTAAATAGTATTCCTGAGTGGTTTCGCCTTCGGGTTCAAGGAACAGCTGGTGCATGTCCTTGTCGGCGAAAGTTACGATTTTCGTTTCAATGCTCGGGCAATAGCGCGGACCTATGCTCTGAATCTGTCCGTTGTAGAGCGGAGAATCGGGCAAGCCTTCGCGCAGCACTTCGTGCACTTCCGGGCTGGTATACACAATCCAACACGGGCGTTGCTTGAGCGTACGCGACACCGTAGGCAGATAGGAAAACTTATGGAAATCGTTCTCCCCATCCTGACGGGTAGCGAGTTCAAACTTGATGGTACGGCCGTCAATACGCACCGGCGTACCGGTTTTCATACGGTCGGTAGCAAAGCCGAGTTCTTTCAGTTGTTCTGTAATACCGTGGGAAGCCGGTTCGGAAATACGTCCTCCCGCAAGCTGTACGCGTCCGATGTGCATCAGTCCGTTCAGGAACGTACCGGCAGTAAGCACAACCGCCTTAGCCTTGAATGTCACGCCAAGCGCAGTCTTTACGCCTGCCACCTTGCCGTCCTCAATCACCAGTTCCGTTGCAGAATCCTGCCACATATACAGGCGGTCGGTATTTTCGATAGTTGTTCTCCAGTTCTCAATAAACTTGATGCGGTCGCTCTGCGCACGCGGGCTCCACATGGCCGGACCTTTCGAACGGTTCAGCATGCGGAACTGAATGGCCGACTTGTCGGTAACAATGCCCATTTGTCCGCCAAGCGCATCTATCTCCCTGACTATCTGACCTTTAGCAATCCCACCAACAGCCGGATTACAACTCATCTGCGCTATCTTGTTCATATCCATTGTGATAAGCAATGTTTCCGAACCCAAGTTAGCGGACGCACACGCAGCTTCACAACCGGCGTGACCTGCGCCAATTACAATTACATCGTATTCAAATTTCATCGTTCTGAATTTTGAAGTTGAGACAATAAGGCAAGGGATTCGTTTTCGTGACGCTCCATGATTTCGCGTTCGCCTTCACCCTTGTCATTTACGCCGCAAAGATGCAGGATGCCGTGAATCACGACACGATAAAACTCCGTTTCATAGTCGCTTCCCACCATTTCAGCGTTGCTCGCAACGGTATCGAGCGAAATGAACATATCGCCGGAAATCCGCCGCGGACGGCTGTAGTCGAAAGTTATTATATCCGTAAAATAATCGTGATTCAGATACTGACGGTTCACTTCAAGAATCTTCTCGTCGTTGCAAAATATATAAGTGATGTCGCCCAGAGATTTTCCAAAACCACCGGCGACCGCCTCAATCCAACGACGCATCAACTGCTCGTCGAGGCAAGGTAACTCAACCCCTTCGGATAAAAAAGTCAATTCTGCCATTATCAATAAGAAACGACTACAAAGTTAGCAATTTTACTTGAAAAATGAAAACAGAAAAAGGCGTCCTTTTCAGAACGCCTTGCATATTTTGAACCACTCCCCCACTCTATCCGAAGAAGAAGTAGGCAACTGCTATTCCAGTTATCGAACCCACCACATCTGCAAGAAGGGCAAACGGAACGGCATAGCGCGTATTGCGCACGCCCACACTGCCGAAATAAACGGCAAGGATATAGAAAGTGGTATCGGTACTTCCCTGAATACATCCGGCCACACGAGCCACAAACGAGTCGACTCCGTAAGTGTTGATGACATCGACCATCATGCCGCGGCTGCCCGTACCGCTCAGCGGCTTCATCAAGGCCGTAGGCAACGCTTCCACCCAATCGGCATTGAAACCGAGCCAGTGGACAAACGAAGTAACGGCTCCCGTAATCACATCCATCGCTCCTGAAGCGCGGAACATGCCGATAGCGACCAAGATAGCCACCAGATAAGGGATAATCATCACAGCGGTCTTAAAACCGTCCTTAGCGCCTTCTATGAAGCTCTCGTAAAGGTTGATTTTCTTCCGGCAACCGGCAAGGATAAAGCCGATGATAACACTGAAAAGAATCAAGTTGGCGATAAAGGAACTTTGGCGCTGCATTTCTTCAGCAGTCAGCGTGGAGAAATACCAGACAATACCCGCTACAAAAAGCGAGATGCCGCCCAGCCAGGCGAGAATCACCTTATCGAGCATATTAATGCGCTGCTTGATGCAAAGGGCGATGATGCCCACAAGCGTAGCGATAAACGTAGCAATCAGAATCGGGACAAAAACGTCGGTCGGATTGGCAGCCCCACAGCTGGCACGGTAGGTCATAATGCCGATAGGTATCAGCACAAGCCCGGAAGCGTTCAGAATCAGGAACATGAGCATCGCATCAGTTGCGGTGTCCTTTTTCGGATTCAGTTCCTGCATGTGCTGCATCGCCTTCAATCCGAGAGGCGTAGCTGCATTATCGAGGCCGAGCATATTGGCCGACACATTCATGAAGATAGCTCCCATAGCCGGATGGTTGCGCGGTATGCCCGGGAAAAGCCGGGAAAACAACGGACTCACCAGACGACCGAAAAACGGAATCACTCCCCCATTCTCACCAATCTTCATTATTCCCATCCAAAGCGACAACACCCCGGTCAAGCCCAATGAAAGTTCGAAAGCCGTTTTGGCGGAATCGAACGAGGATGTCATTATTGTCGTCCAAATGTCGATGTTTCCGTTGAACACCGTTTCACCCACTGCAAAAACGAAAGCCAACAGAAAAAAAGCAATCCAAATATAATTTAATACCATTCTTACGATTTTTATAAAAGGTGCACTGTTTTCCAAACAAAACACCGTTAAAAAACAATCAATGGCTACAAAATTAGAAAAAATCCGCCGTTAAGAGGTGACTTTTAAGCATTTATTACATTTCGAATTTTTCTGGATTTTTTGAAGAAACCGCAAAATCAGCCATAAGCACAACAAAATCAACGAGTTAAACAATTTTCAACGCTTTGAGAATTAAAAATTTCAAATGAATCCGAAAAACTGTCGGGAATTTGCGAAAGAAAAAACAAAAAAATTTTACCTTAGTGCAACTTTTTGTCAAACCATCACGTCTAATGCATAAAACTAAAAAACGCAAAACAATGAAAACACTTTCCCTCCTTTCAGCTGCAGCACTTGCACTGTGTTCCTGCTCATTCAATCCTGCGGCAACTATTTCCACAGGAAAAGACAGCAACGGCAACATCACCACCGTTGAAGCGTCCAACGAGACTTCCGTAAGAAAAGAACAAACCGAAAAATTCAACAAAATAAAAATCGACGGGGTGTTCGATTGTGTCTACACCCAAAATTCCAACAACGAATACACCGTTACCATCAACGGCCCTAAAAACATTGTTGAACTTTATGAAGTAAAAGTCATCAACGGCCAGCTTCACATTGACCTGAAAAAAGGCTACCGCATTAAAAAGACGAAAACCGACGACATCCTTGTGGAAATCACGTCACCGGAACTGAACAAGCTCTCAAATGAAGGCGTTGGCAAAATGACTGTCGAAAATCTGACAACAGGCGATTTCGAATTTGACTCAGACGGAGTCGGCTCAACCCACTTCACAAACATTACCGCCAAGAACATTGAAATGGATGCAACTGGTGTCGGCTCGACAAACATCGCCAACCTCAAGGCTCAGACCGTAGACCTGACAAATTCCGGTGTCGGAAACGTGGATATCCATCTGGATGCCGACAACGTAGTGTTCGAAAACTCAGGCGTCGGAAAAATATCCGCTTCAGGTAAAGCAAAAACAGCCGATATGGAAAACAGCGGCGTTGGCAGTATCGAGGCCTCAGGACTTACCTGCGAAACAATAAAGGCAGAAAACGACGGCGTGGGAAGCATCAAAGCCTACGCTACCAAATATGCAGAATATAAGAATTCCGGCGTGGGCAACGTTGACATCAAAGGCAACGGACAAATTGTAAAAAAATAATTCCGGCTAGCCGAACCAAAAAGGTGCAACAATTGTTTAATGAATAAAACGAATAATAACACTTTAATTTCTAAATTATATGGACAAGTACATTTGCACCGTGTGTCAGTGGGTTTACGACCCCGAAGTAGGAGATCCGGAAGGCGGAATCGCTCCGGGAACAGCGTTTGAAGACATTCCAGACGACTGGGTATGCCCGTTGTGCGGTGTCGGCAAAGACGACTTCGAAAAAGTAGAAGACTAATACAACAATTTATTTACAGAGTAATCGATTGGAGGAATTGAAGCGATTGACGCCCTACTCCTCCAATCGATTTATTTTTGCCCGTCGGGCAACACGCAAACCTTGCATCCAATGAAAACGACTCTTTTAATTTCCTTTTTGCTTGCGTTAAGCCTGCATACATACGGACAAAATGCAGCAACAGACTCCATGCCCCAGAAGAAATACGTTGAAATTTCGGCACGCAACATTTCTTTCGACGCCGTAGGAAGCTATCCGCAGGAACTGTTGAAAGTCATTTGCGACGAGGACACCATAAAAACAGTGCTTATCAGTACGTTCAACGAATATGACGAACCCGACAGGGCGTCAAGAATGAAAACAGCGCCCTATGAGCCCGACCGCAAATACACGCCGGAAATCAATCGCTTCACCGAACCGACAGAGTACGTCAACAGTAAATCTGAAACAACCGCGGCCATCGCCGACACAATATTTGACGGCACAGAGCGCAGCTGCCTCGACGTTATTAACAAGGCGCTCGCATTTTCCCGCCGAGTCAAGTTCGACTCCCAACTTGCCGAACAGCTTGATGCCGGGAAGTCGCTGACCGTACCCTCCGACACCGTGGTCAAAACCATGACAGGCACGTGTTCCGAAGCCACTAACGTGTTTCTGGCCCTCGTACGCCACATGAACATCCCCGCAAGAATGGTTGTAGGCTTTTGGGCTATCCCCGACACAGAGAAATCCGGGTCGCACGCTTGGGCAGAATGCTACGTGGAAGGTGTCGGCTGGTGGGCAGTCGACCCACAAAACGGCTATCCGGCAATGCCTTTTTATGCCTACAAACTTTTCACCGGAGCCGATTTCAAAGACTGCCAAATCCACACACTGCCCGACATGTATTTGCGCGGCGACAAATCAGTTCTGACTACCGTCAAATCCGATATCAACAACGATTAGCGTTACATCTATTATTATATGAAAACCTCCCAAGAATGGATTGCGGCACTGAAGCCGTACGAAAATGAAGAAAAGAAAAAAGTGCTTTCCCAATTTTTCAAAACGGGAAAAGGAGAATACGGCGAAGGCGACGTAATGGTCGGCATCTGCGTGCCCGACAACCGCCGTGTAGCCCGCACGGCTGCCCTGTCCGACCTCACGGTCATCGAAGAAATGCTGTCGCATGAAGTCCATGAATACCGGCTGTCAGCACTGCTCGCTCTCGTGGAACGCTACAAAAAAGCCGCCACAGCCGACAAGGAGGAGATTGTCCGCTTCTATTTGAGCCACACGGCAAGCATCAACAACTGGGATTTGGTCGACTTGAGCGCGCCCTACATTCTTGGAGCGGAAATGCTGAGAACGTCCGACACGGCTCCTGCCCTCCGGCTTGCCGAAAGCACCGACATGTGGCAACAGCGCATTGCCATCGTTTCGATGCTGACATTCATACGTGCCGGCCGCTTCGACACTCCCCTACAGATTGTCACTCAACTGCTCCATACTCCCCACGACCTGCTCCGAAAAGCCAATGGCTGGGTGCTCCGCGAACTGGGGAAAAAGGACGAAGCACTGCTCTGCCGATTTCTTGAACAGCATGCCGCCACCATGCCGCGAACCACACTCCGCTATGCTATCGAGCGCCTTGACACGGCAAGAAAAAGACATTACATGACACTCAAAAACTGACGCCGTCGCGACAAACAAACGCCTTCAAAAAAATGACAGAGCTATCTAATCTTTGTTAATCAACCTTTTATCACAATTAAATTTAAAGAAATTTTTCGGTTATCAGAACATAATTCAAAAAAAATATATACATTTGCAGAGCAAAAAGAGAGAGTCCCTTCCTACTGACAGGGAATGACAAAAATGTCAGACCGATAATTTGGCACTTTTTTTGCACTGAAAAGGTAAAAGGATATTTTTTAACAAACCCAATAATTTATACAGAAATGATTAAAGTAGGTATTAATGGTTTTGGCCGTATCGGACGTTTCGTTTTCCGTGCTGCTCAAACAAGAAATGACATTCAAATTGTAGGTATCAATGACCTTTGCCCAGTTGACTATTTGGCATACATGCTGAAATATGATACAATGCACGGCAAATTCGAAGGTACTATCGAAGCTGACGTTGAAAACAGCAAACTTATCGTTAACGGTAAAGAAATCCGCGTAACTGCAGAACGTAACCCAGCTGACTTGAAATGGAACGAAGTTGGTGCAGAATACGTTGTTGAATCAACTGGTCTTTTCTTGACAAAAGAAAAAGCTCAAGCTCACATCGAAGCTGGTGCTAAATATGTAGTTATGTCTGCTCCTTCTAAGGACGACACTCCTATGTTCGTTTGCGGTGTAAACGAAAACACTTATGTTAAGGGTACTCAATTCGTTTCTAACGCTTCTTGTACTACTAACTGCTTGGCTCCTATCGCTAAGGTTTTGAACGACAAATGGGGTATCACTGACGGTTTGATGACTACAGTTCACTCTACAACTGCTACTCAGAAAACAGTTGAC
>OJMG01000720.1_pt1 | contig 32297 bp, 23 predicted proteins | sample 1597141 | NCBI WGS metagenome assembly OJMG01 (sample SAMEA2452119, study PRJEB22498) | human gut metagenome | biome: human feces; feature: human gut; material: feces | place: Australia | collected 2012 | reverse complement strand
CCTCATCACGGAAGCCATGCGCGGCTATGGCGCCGTGCTCCGTACCTGCGACGGCAAGGAATTCATGCAGAAATACGACAAACGTCTGTCACTGGCACCGCGCGACATCGTAGCCCGTGCCATTGACAACGAAATGAAGATGCGCGGCGAAGACCACGTTTATCTCGATGTCACCCACAAGGATGCCGAAGAGACGAAACATCATTTCCCGAACATCTACGCCAAGTGTCTGAGCCTCGGAATCGACATCACAAAAGACTATATTCCGGTTGCTCCTGCCGCCCACTATCTTTGCGGCGGTATCAAGGTTGACCTCAACGGCTGCTCGTCTATCCAGCGCCTGTATGCAGTGGGCGAATGTTCCTGCACAGGACTCCACGGTGGAAACCGTCTGGCCTCCAACTCGCTTATCGAAGCGGTGGTCTATGCCGATGCAGCTGCCAAACACAGCCTTGAAAACATCGACCACTACTCGTTCCGCGAAGATGTGCCGGAATGGAACGACGAGGGAACGCAGCACAACGAAGAAATGGTGCTTATCACCCAAAGTCTGCGTGAGGTGAACCAGATTATGAGCACCTACGTGGGCATTGTCCGTTCGAATCTTCGTCTCGACCGTGCATGGAACCGCCTCGACATCCTCTATGAAGAAACCGAAAAGCTGTTCAAGCAGAGCACGGCATCGAAAGAAATTTGCGAACTGCGCAACATCATCAATGTCGGATATCTGATTATGCGTCAGGCCAAGGAGCGCCATGAATCCCGCGGCCTGCACTATTCAATCGACTATCCGCCTGCACCTCATAAGGAAATCAGTTTCGACAAATAGCTGCAACAGCCTGCAGAACCCGTTAAAACACATGAGGCATCCGGCAAATGTCCGGATGCCTTTTCTATCCAAAACCTTAATTTGAATGTATATTTACACATATCCGCATAAATATTACTAAAAATACTTAAGACACAGTGCTTACTTGACAGAAATCCGTTGATATACTTATCTTTGCAATCCTATCTTAAAATCAAGAAACTATACATATTTAATGGTAAAATATATAATCGTCTTATTCTGTCTGGCAGCCACTGTCTTCTCCTGCCAGAAACATCATAATTTTGACTATGAAGCGATGGAACAGGAATTACACACGAATCCCCGTGAACTGCTTGTAAAACTCGACACGCTTCTGACTACCCGTCTTGACAAACAGACCAGGGCCGACGCCACTCTGCTTCGCTATCGCTGTTTCGAAAGTCTGGATTCATTTCCGAAGCCGGACAGCACGCTGCTGGAACTGACTGAATGCTATAAGAAAACTGGAGATTCAGCCAAATTGTGCCGTGCATACTACATCAATGCCCGTCAGCTCCACAGCGACTATTTCTATATCCGCGCCATGGTAAACTACCGCAAGGCGGAAAGCCTCGCAGCAAACGTTGACTCTACGCTGCTGTTTAGGATAAAAATGTATCTGGTGCCGATTTATCACTTCAACCAGCAGGCTACCACGGAAATGGAGACACTGAACGAAGCCATCAACCTTGCCAGCCAGCTGAAAGACTCCCTCCTGCTGTCGAAAGCCTATCAGACGGAGGCAATGATCCACCGCGAACACAAGCGGAACGAAGATGCCCTCGTATCTTTCAGTAAGGCCTGCCGCTACGCGCCCTACGGAAACCGGAAATGGAAAGCCGAAATGCTGTTGGAAAAGGCACGCACGCAACTGGCCCTCGACGAACCTGAACTGGCCCTTGAAACACTTGAAAAGGCCATTGCAACAGATTCAGCAGGTGTGCCGCAAGCCTACCGTGCCAAAGTGTGCATCAAATATTTCATATCTCCCGACCCTGCATCCTACGGCAAGTTCCAGAACATTGTACAGCAGATGCCACTAATGGAAAAGATGAACGCCTACCGTAACGCAGCCCACTGGCTGAACCTCCACGGAATGTCGAAAGAGGCGCTGACATGCATGAAAAAGTATGCCGACTTGCGGGATTCGCTCGACATGGACCGCAAGGACATTTTCCTAGAACGCGCCCGCATGGTACAGGATTTCAAACGGCAACAGGAAAGGGTAATCGAATCGGAAAACGAGCGCACACGCGACTGGATGCTGTTCTACCGGCTATTGGCGCTGTTTGCGCTGATATTGCTCCTTCTGTTTGTATTCTACCATAACATGAAACGGAAAAAGTCAAGGCTGGAGATTGGCATACAGCAGGAGAAAAAAGAGAACTACCGGCTCATGCTCAAACAGCAGCAGACAGAAGTACAGCTTCTGCGTGAAAAGGAGGCAAAGGAAAAGATGGAAATCGACCAGCTGAGCCAGAAAGTGGAATATTTCAAACGTCTGAACGCCATAACGGTTCCGATTCTGATGAACACACGCAACAGGACGGGAGCCCTACACCTGGCGGAAGAAGACTGGGAAACAGTTGTCAACAACACGAATGCCTGTTTCGACAATTTCACCTTCCGGCTGAAAGCAAAGCATCCGACACTGACCGACGAGGAAATACGCTTCTGCTGCCTCATCAAAATGGAACTTCCTCTGTCGCTGCTTGCCGAGATTTACCATATTGCCAAAGGCAGCATCTCAAGAAAAAAGATGCGCCTAAAGGAAAAAATGAACATCCTCAGCGGCACTTTTGACGAATACATCGCAGAATTCTAACTCTTTCCCCAATAAAGAAAAACCGGCATCTTCCCCCAAGTAGAAAGATGCCGGTTTTTGTATTGATACTCAAACGGTTTATTTCAATTCAAAAGCCACTTTGCCTTTGATGTCGGCAGAAGATGCGCCAACAAGCGCTTCGAATTTACCGGGTTCTGCTACCCATTCGTGCTTCTTGTCATCGAAATAAGAAAGAGCCTCGCTGTTGATGGTAAACGAAACGACCTTTTCTTCGCCCGGAGCCAAAGTAACCTTTTCAAAGCCCTTCAGTTCCTTCACTGGACGCGGAAGCGACGACTTCTTGTCGCTGATATAAAGTTGGACTACTTCCTTACCCTCACGGTCGCCGGTATTTTTCACCGGAACTGATACGGTTACTGTTCCGTCGGCTGTCATTTCCTTCTTGTCGATAGTCGGCTTTCCGTATTCGAAAGTAGTGTATGAAAGTCCGTGGCCGAAAGCAAACAGCGGTTTCAGTTTCTCCTTGTCTGTCCAACGATAGCCTACGAAAAGACCTTCGTTATAGCGTACGTTGACATGGTCGCCCGGGTGTTCGCCAAGAGCGTGGGCGCCGCTGTCTTCCAAACGAACCGGGAACGTGAACGGCAGTTTTCCTGACGGGTTTACATCGCCAAACAGTACCGAAGCGAGGGCGTTGCCGGCTTCTGTACCGCTGTACCATGTTTCAACGATTGACGGCACTTTGCCTACCCAAGGCATGGCTACTGCATTACCGCTGACAATTACCACGGCAATATTCGGATTTACGGCAGCAATGGCCTCGATGGTCTTGTCCTGTTCATAAGGCAGATTGTACGATTTGCGGTCGTTGCCTTCGCAGTCCTGGCCGTCGTTCTTGTTCAAACCGCCAATGAAAAGCACCATGTCGGCATCCTTAGCTGCCTCAACAGCTTCGGCACGCAGGTCATTGAGGTCAAAAATCTTTTCCGGAGCCACGGCACCTTTCACATCCTGTGCAGCAACCGCCGGCGATGCATATCCGCCTTTATAGACCACCTCAACGCCGTCCTTCTCTGCACGGGCAAGAATACCCTGCAACGGCGACACTTCATATTTCACTTTCAACGATGAAGAACCACCGCCAATCGTCATTGGATGTACGGCATTTTCACCGACAACAAGCAGTTTGCGTACCTTCTTCGTGTCGACCGGCAAAAGGTTCTTGTCGTTTTTCAGCAACACGATACCTTCCTGTGCAATCGTGCGGCCGGCAAGAGCGTGTTCCTCTGTTGCAAATGAGCCGTAAGGACGCGACGGAGCCATTGTCGTGCGGAACACGAGACGAAGAATGCGGCGCACCTTTTCGTCCAGTTCTTTTGTGCCGACTTTGCCCGATTTAATCATATCAAGATACGGATTGGCAAGATAATAGTAGTCGTAGGCATTTTTTACGCCTGATTTCATTCCGTCGGTCCAAGAACCGAATTCCATGTCAAGACCGTTGAAAATAGCCTGTTCCGTGTTGTGCGTGCCACCCCAGTCGGAAATGACAACGCCGTCAAATCCCCACTCTCCTTTCAGGATATCGTTGAGAAGATATTGGTTGTGGCAGCATTGCTGTCCCTTATACTGGTTGTAAGCACCCATAATGGCCCAAGCCTTGCCTTCCTGCACGGCAGCCTTGAAGGCCGGAAGATAGATTTCATAGAGTGCACGGTCGTCAACAATGACATTGATATGGCCTCGATCGATTTCCTGATTGTTGAGTGCAAAGTGCTTCACACAGGCAGCCACACCGTTTTTCTGCACTTCCACAACGTAGGGAACTACCATTTTTGAAGCCAGATAAGGGTCTTCGCCCATATATTCAAAATTTCGTCCATTGAGAGGCGTACGGTAGATGTTCACACCCGGACCAAGCAGAATATTCTTGTTACGATAGCGTGCTTCTTCACCGATACTCTTGCCATAGAGAGCCGCCATTTCCGGATTCCACGTCGCAGCAAGGCAAGTCAGCGCCGGGAAAGCCGTACAGGAGTCGTTGGTCCATCCTGCACCGCCCCATTCGTCCCATTCCACTTCCTGACGGATTCCGTGAGGGCCGTCGGTCGTCCAGTTTTCCGGGATACCCAGACGGGGAACACCCGGAGAAGAGAATTTAGACTGTGCATGGAGCATCGCCACTTTTTCTTCTGTAGTCATTCGCGAGAGAGCATCCTCCACTCTCACTTCAATAGGTTTTGTAGGATCGAGATAGGCCGGAGTTTCCGCTTTGGCTGAAAGCATGGAAAGAGCCGCCACTCCCAACAGTAATTTGGATTTTAGGTTCATAAATCAGTTTGTTTTGGATATATGTCGATTTGTTAAATAAATTTCCGCAACTACAAATATAACGGAAGTAGTTCAATTAGAAGTCAGGGGAAACGCAGAAAGCTACGATTCAGCAAGATTTTGCACGAAAAGCGTAAGTTAATCGTAGTTTTCAAGAAGCAACGAACGGATATACTCCTCCTGTTTGATGCAGTTCTCGAAGCGGACAGCCTCCAAATATTCCTCCAGAATACAGCGTGCCTCCTGCTGGTCGGGACGGCATTTGCGGATAGCTTCATACGAAGAACGGTCGGCTTCGGCAAAGTCCACAATCACCTGCCAGTCCTTCGGCAGAACAATGGCATTGAAACATGACTCGTTGATTTTTTTGTAGGGCCAGAAGGTGTAGCCAATGTTGTTGTCCTTCATCACCTGTGCAAAAGTAGCCTGCCATTCCATCGTATTATGACCGATTTCACCCATATACATCGGCAGGTTTACGCTGTCGCGGAAGGCAATGAAACTGCCGATGGCTTCCTTCGACGCTCCGCCTCCGTAGCGGTGGCAGGTCAGCATGATTTTCCGGTCGAATGTCGTGTCGGTTATCGGCTGAAAATTGCTGTTCCACTGCGCTCCGCCCAACAGAAGTATATGATTGGTGTCCACTTCTCGTATAACGGCCACTACACGCCTGTAAAGCGGCATTAGACGCGCGTTAAGCATCTCTTTGTCCTCGAAATAATGAGCTATCGGTTCGTTCATCAGGTCGTAGCCGAGGATGACGGTCTCATCCTTGTAGCGTTCGGCAATACGCCGCCAGATGTCGCAGAACAGCTGCTGGCTCCGTTCGCTGACCAACAGCCACGGATATCCGTAGCTGTCGTCAATGTTATCGCCGGTCTGTCCGCCGGGAGCGTCGTGCATGTCAAGGATGAGGTACAGACCTTCTGCGCGGCACCACGCCACGATGCTGTCGATACGCTCAAATCCGTCATGGTTTGCCGAAAGACCCATATAGTCCTCATCGGTAAACAGCTTGTAGTGGAACGGCAGGCGAATCGTATTGCAGCCTGTCGAACGGATAAAACGAATGTCGTCGCGGGTGATATAGTTGTCCTTGAAACGCTGCCAGAACTCAGCCGTGAAATCCGGTCCGACGAGCTGACAGAGCATTTCGTTGATGAAGTGCGGTGAATTGGTTTTCTTGAATCCGAACATATACCCTTCCGGATTCAACCAGTTGCCCAGATTAGTACCCTGAATAAAGAATTTCCGGCCGTCGGGAGTTCTCAGATTCTGGCCGTCCACCTCAATGAATCCGCTTCTTCCGGCAGCACTGCCGAACGCTGCAACCATGCAGAACAACCCGGCAAAAATGAGTTTCAATGCTTTTGCTGTATAGTTTTTCATAATTAAATTTTCTTACAAAATTAGAGACAGGAAACGGCTCCGGCACAGAAACAGAATTCACAAAAACTCAACAATCCGACTGTTGAGTTGCGTGAGTTGGCCGCATATTCCGCTCTCACACAAAGAGGAAGAACACAACAGCACTGAAGAAAAAAAACGGCAACCGGAATCCCCATACAGGAACCGGTTGCCGTATATATTGTATTGTAGAGAGATATCGCCCTACAGATATTCGTCGCCGAAATTGGCTTTCACTTCATTCACATACTGCTTTATTTTCTGTTCTTCGGCAGACTTCTTCAATGGGAGGTTTGAACATCTTTGCTGTTCCATCGGCGTTTACATACCTTTAAATTCCCCAAAACCGCTCCAAGCATCGGCGTTTTTGTATTTATCAAGGCTTAATGACGGAACAGACAATCGGACATTGCCAAGATTTACAGAACTGAAAATCGTTACTGAAACTTGTTGAGGCTCTTGGGCATAATTTATAACCTCTTTGAGCCTTGAACAGCCAGCAAAAGCATTAATATCGATAGTTGTCACAGAATTAGGAATAGTGACTGATGTCAGCTCGACACAGCCGGAGAAAGCCTTCTCACCAATAGTTGTCACAGAATTAGGTATAGTAACGGATGTCAATCCCGAACAATCATAGAAAGCGGCACACTCGATAGTTGTTACTGAATTAGGAATGGTGACTGATGTCAGCTCATCACACCCGGAGAAAGCGGCAAACCCGATAGTAGTTACAGAATTTGGGATGGTGACTGATGTCAGCTCATCACACCCGGAGAAAGCAGCACTCCCGATAGTTATCACAGAATTAGGAATGGTAACTGATGTCAGTCCGGAACAAGTACGGAAAGCCTCTTCACCGATAGCTGTCACGGAATTAGGAATGGTAACTGATGTCAGCCCGTGACAGTTGGCGAAAGCAGCACTCCCGATGGTTATCACAGAATTAGGCATGGTGATAGATGCCAATCCCGAACACTCATAGAATGCACAACTTCCAATAGCAGTTACAGAATTAGGAATCACATAGTTAGTTCTACTATTTCCTTCAGGGCATTGGATTAAAGTTGTTGCATCGAAATTAAATAATACACCATCTATTGATTTATAATATTTATTTTCATTATCTACATTTATCATTGTCAACCCGGAACAAGTCCAGAAAGCACGACTCCCGATAGCTGTCACAGAGTTAGGAATGGTGACTGATGTCAGCTTGACACAGCCGCTAAAAGCCTCATCACCGATAACAGTCACAGAATTAGGGATGTTGACAGAAGTTAATCCCGAACAGTCGGAGAAAGCCTCATTACCGATAGTTGTCACAGAATTAGGTATGGCAACAGATGTCAGTCCGGGACAGCAGTTGAAAGCCCTATCACCGATAGATTTCACGGAATTAGGAATAGTAACAGATGTCAGACCGAAACAACTGGAGAAAGCCTCATCACCGATGGTTATCACAGAATTGGGAATGGTGACAGATGTCAGCCTGTTACAGTCGGAGAAAGCCCCATTACCGATAGCTGTTACAGAATTAGGAATGGTTACAGATGTTAGCCCATTACAGCTGGAAAAAGCCTCATTACCGATGGTTGTCACAGAATTAGGAATCACATAATTGGTTCTGCTATTTCCTTCAGGACATTGGATTAGTGTTGTTGCATCGAAATTAAACAATACACCATCAATCGATTTATAATAACTGTTTCCGCTATCTACATTTATTGATATCAGCCCGTAGCAGTGGTAGAAAACCTCATCACCAATAGCTGTTATAGAATTAGGAATAGTAACCGATGTCAGTTGCTCACACAGCACGAATGCCCCATTACCGATAGCTGTTACAGAATTAGGAATGGTTACAGATGTCAACCCGCCACAGCCGAAGAAAGCCTTATCACCGACGGTTGTCACGGAATAATTATTTCCATTGTAAGAAACGACTAATGGAATAGACACTTCACCGCTTGAATTAGAACCATCATGCAATTCAACTGTCCTGTCTGATTCTGACAGAATTTCATAGATCAACCCGTTTACATCGAATCGAGTCTGTGCTATTGAAACAATTGCCGAAAAAACAAAAATGAACAATAAAATTAATCTTCTCATAGCAATCCATTGTTTTTGTAACCGGTAAGCAAACAGGAATAACCGAAATATAAGGTTATTTTTATAATCTGCAAGGTACGAAAAAAATCGTAATAAATATAATTGACAGACAGTTTTTTACGACGACTTTTAGAATTGGCGTTTTTAACTTCAAACGACCATTAGACTGACAAACTTCAAAGATAAAAATCATCATTCTGGATGATATAGTCAGGAAATAGTAGTTTGGCGACAATAATTGAAGTTGTTGTAGGGAAAAGTTGAAAAAACGGCAACCGGAACCCCATACAGGAACCGGCTGCCGTATATATTGCATAGTAAAGAGATATCGCCCTACAGATACTCGTCGCCGAAGTTGGCCTTCACTTCATTCACATACTGCTTGATTTTCTGTTCTTCGTCAAGCGGACAAATCAGCAGGATGTCGTTGTTGTCGGCCACGATATAGTTTTTCAGCCCAGAAGCCACAATCAGTTTTTCCGTTTTGGCAGCAAAGATGTTTCCTTCGCAGTTGCTGATAACGGTCTTACAATTGCGCATCACGTTGCCGTTGTCGGCTTTCGGCGATTTTTCGTACAGAGCTCCCCATGAGCCCAAATCGCTCCAGCCAAGGTCAACACACTGCACATACACGTTGTTGTTCTTTTCCATGACAGCATAGTCGACAGAGATATTCTGACAGGCAGGGAATTCCTTGTTGATGAACTCCATTTCCTTCGGAGTACCGAATTTTCCAAGCCCCTTGTCGAAACGCATGGCAATTTCCGGAGCATACTCATGGAAGGCATCAATAATGGAATTTACCGACCACATGAACATTCCCGAATTCCAGAAAAACTCGCCGCTTTCAAGGAAAACTTTTGCCAATTCCAAATCGGGCTTTTCGGTAAATGTCTTGACTTTTTCAATACCCTCTACCGACGAACTCTCGTGGCTGACCTGGATATAGCCATAGCCCGTTTCCGGACGATTTGGCTTGATACCCATCGTAAGCAGACTTGAATTCTTGGAAACGAAATCAAAACCCTTCAGCACAGCCTTCCGGAAAGCATCCTCCTTGAGGATAAGATGGTCGGAAGGGGCAACAAGCATCACGGCATTAGGATTGATGGCACGGATGTGGTAAGCGGCCCATGCTATGCATGGTGCAGTGTTCCGGCGGTCTGGTTCAAGCAATATCTGGTTGTCGCGCAATTCCGGAAGCTGTTCCTTCACAAGAGGAGCATACATTTCATTTGTCACGACAATAATGTTACGCATCGGAATAATGTTGCTGACGCGGTCATAACTCATTTGCAACAACGAACGTCCCGTTCCGAAGAAGTCGAGAAACTGCTTGGGAGCGGCCGTTTTACTGAACGGCCAGAACCGGCTGCCGATTCCGCCGCACATAATCACACAATATCTGTTTTCCATATTGAAGAATTGATTTGTATCATCAATTGTTTTATTACTTTGCTAAGATACAAATTTAGCCGAATTATTTAGTTAAATTTCCCCGGTATTTTATTTAATTATTTCTAAAAGCTGAAAAGAGCACATCTTTTCAGGCCGGCCCATGCCCACCCCTTCGAGATAATGGAACACAGGCGGACACTGGCCTGCCGGATGCCTATTTTTTCCGCAGACGGACTATCTTGTAGCCGATAGCGGCAATGACAATACTCATCAGCGGGCTGAGGTAGTTGAAGAAGCAATATGGCAGATAGGTCAACGTCGGCACGTTGAGCACAGTCGACTGCGTCAAACCACAGGAGTTCCACGGAACAAGCACAGAGGTTACCGTTACGGAATCCTCCACACACCGGCTGAGCAGACAGCTTTCGTAGCCCTTCTCTTCGTACGACTTGCGGAACATGTTTCCGGTAAGAATGATACTGATATACTGGTCGGCGGTAGCCACATTCAAAAACAGTCCCGAGCAGACCGTAGAAGTGACCACGGAGAGCGTGCTCTTCATCATGCGGGCAAACATCGTCGTGATGCTCTGAAGCATTCCTCCGGCCGTCATGGCGCCACCGAAACACATGGCACAAAGAATCAGCCATACGGTATTCATCATCCCCGACATGCCGCGTGTGGCAATCAGCTCGTCGACCATCGTGTTGCCGGTTTCCAGATTAGTGCTCACCGTCAGCGTACGGATGACACCCTCAAAAAGGGCATTGTCGCTGCCTGTGGCTATTTCCTGCAAGTTGGCGGGCTGGAATATCAATGCAGCACCGACGGCCAGCAGTGTGGAAACAAACAGCGTAATCAGTGAAGGCACGCGACGGGCAATCAGCACACCCGTAATGACCGGCACAAGCAACAGCCACGGAGTAATGACGAAACGTTCGCCCAGTTCCTGCTCAATCAGGGCAATCTGCGAACTGTCGGCCACCGAACCGCTCAGACCTGCAACCGTAAATATAATCAGCGTGATGACAATCGACGGAACAGTTGTTATCATCATATAGCGAATGTGACGGAACAGCGGAGTTTTCGTCACCGACGATGCCAAGACTGTAGTTTCGGACAGTGGCGAAATCTTGTCGCCGAAATAAGCTCCGGAAATGATGGCACCGGCAATCCAACCGTCGGAATATCCCTGTGCCTGGCCCATACCACCATAATGCCCCTCCTCTCCCGGTGCTATCAAATCGTATTTGTCTAACATTTGCACCGGAGGCAACGTATCAGCAGCAGAACCTTTGACACAGAAAAGCAGCGTATCATTGCTCTGGTTTTCGACATCGATACCAACCACATAATCACCACAACCCACAAAAAAGCTGACAACAATGGAGCATAAAAATATAGTTACTATCCTATTCATATTCAACATCTTCAGTAGTTAACAAATTCCATTCCGATGAGCCATCGGGAGCGATAAAAACTTTTACGCCGGCATCCAAAAGTTGCCGCGTGGGAGGATAGACAAACTTTCCGTCAAAGTGCTCTACAATCGGACGGGTAATGTCGTAGCGTGCCAGAATCATGCTTCTTTCTCTGACCACCCAATATGGCAACTGATTAATCACCTGCCACCGGACAAAAAAGAGTGAAATAGTATCGGAACCCCCAAAAGGTTCATCGAAATCGTGCTCATTCATACCCCAATAAGAGAATTTCAAAATATTGCTGCTACCACTCACAGGAGTCAGGTAACCACTATGAAAATACTTATTCCCGGGCAAAAGCGTATCAGCGTAATTCTCCTTCAAGCAGACATACAAAGAGTCGTCCGAGCGGTTTTCCACCACTATGTACACCTCCTGACCAAAGCATCCGACCAGAACAGGCATCAGCATCAATGCTATAACAACAGGAACTGTTCTCATAACCCACAATTATTTTTACCTCCGCAGCAAATTCTTAATGTATTTCTCAAAAGTTTTCAGCACAATCGGTGTCAACTGTTTGTCACCTCCACGCCTTTCCTGCTCCAATGTCAGGAACTCATCAAGCGGCATGAAAAATATCTCTTCACCATTACCGATAAAGACAAGGACATCACCACTGGCAGTGACTCCAAGCGGATTGGGAACGACCAACGACGGGAAACTGACATACCATTTGACACCCACTGATTCTCCCATCTTGACGACATTCGCACAATGACGTATCGACAAAGCATCAGCGGCACTTATCGAGTCATCGTCGAGCGAAAACATTCCTTTCTGGCAGAACATTGCGCCCCCTATCGGACGATAATCCATATCCAACACGACAGTTGTGCTTGCCGGCACTTTTTTCCATTTCTTAGGATTTGAAAAATCGTCTTCCGACAACGGCATTTTCCACTCCTCATCCACCCAAAACTTATCAGGAGCAAGATATGGCTGCGGTTGCTCGAAATCATACTGAGGAAAGCCCTTTGCCAATAAATCTTTATACATTAACGATACAGAATCCAAGGCTGCAAAAGTCAGCATGCTGTTGTCAGTCACCGTATAAATGTGGTACATTCCCACCTCAGCAGGCACACCTTCCAGACGGCTAAGATATCCCTTCATCAACTTAGTCAGATTTTTAGTCGCCTTTTTGGAACACAGGGAGATATAGGCATCCGAACTGTTCACTATTTTCACATCATTCCCTGCAACTGCCGGCATACAGGACAGAATTGCAGCAATCACATACAATACAAACTTTTTCATTTTTTCTTGTTTTTCGGAACAAACACATAAAAATCACCGTTCAGCATACTGAAAGGCACATCACGAAAAGTACCGGTAGCCGGGTCCATCACCGTACCAAAATAGGAAGTATCCACTCTTCCGTCCAAATAGCTCACTACGTGTGCATAAACGCCGGTTATCACACCTGCATGGAAAAAAGAAGCGGCACCCCGTATTTCAAAAGCAATATAGGCATGCTGATCGATAAAATGAGATGTCAGAATGTATTTCTGAACAGGATGCATTTTTGCCGAGATTTTATAATATTCCTTAAAGTCATTGGAATGAAGACGGAAGAAATCGTCCCAAAAAGGAGAATTGAAAAACCGATGGCCTTGCTCAAGTCCTTCAAATTCAACACTCGGTATGGAATCCACCGGCAACACCGACAGTTCCCTCTCATTTTGTGCCCCTGCAACTCCAAAAACAAGAGAAAGAAGAATAAAAACGAACGTCCTCATAGCTATTTCATGGAATAAGAGTAATGGTATCTGTTTCAGTTGCAAGATATGGATTTCATAAGACAATTACAACTTTTTTAACGCTTTTCTTAAAAAAATTGCAGCCGCATCTTGACGATACGGCTGCAATGTCTATCTGTTTACAGGCAAACGGTTATTCGCCCAATTTATATTCTGTCGGAGATTTCACACCCGGAATATAAAGGTTTGTTCCCAAGTCACCCTTGATAGTAAGGAGCTTGCCCAAATTGCCCGGATTTTCCTTCAAGTTGAGCGCATCGCGTACACCGCCAATCGGCAAAGCGATGGAAATACAATTCTTGACATCCTTTTCATCAGCAGAATCGGCCAACAGCAAGTTTGTTTTTGAAACAGTTCCTGTTACACCGAATACGGCTGAATCAGTAGCTACTGTAGAAGAAGCATAGCCTACAATGTAGCCTTTCACCCATACGCCTGTACCCTGTACATTGGTGAGCACGTCAGCAACGGTATAAGGCTTTTCAGCCGAACCGTCGCGGTCGCCCGTGTTAGGAGCATCCTCTCCACGGATACCCACCTTCACGTCGTCAAGACACCAAGTTGCGTATTCAGCATCCTGAGTAGCAGAATAGCAAAAACCGATATACACCTTACCTGTATAGCCGCTCAAGTCGATATTTCCGGAATTAGCCCATTCGCTATACGGCGTTGAAGTTGCAGTTGCCGGATCGGCCAAAACAGCGTCAACCTTTGTCTTGGTTGCCTTAGTCGGGTCGTTGGAAGTCAATACATACACTTCAAACTTAGAATTCACACTACCGTAGTCAGCCACCTGAGTGCGGAAGTTGAACACTTTTTCAGTCATGTTATCGACATTAATAGCCGGAGTAATCAACCATGATTCAAATGGAGCAGTTCCCTTGTAACCGGTCATTGATGCATAGGTGTTGCTGTCGAATTCCTTCAAGAACCATTCCTTGTTGCCTTTCACCTTCACGCTTGTCCATCCTGTTGCAAGCAATCCGCTGATAGTAGCACCGTAAGAATCGAAATTTTCTTCCAAAGTAGTTACAGTAATTGTTCCTGAGAAAACGAAATCGCTTGAAGTTCCAAGGTTGTCAGCGATACCGACCATACCAAGAACATTTGTAAACTTACCTTTCAGCTTGATAGTTTCACCGACATTGTCCGGATGAGCCTGCAAGTTGGCAACCTCACGGAGTTTGGAGTTTGCCGGAAGGTCTATTACCATACACTTTGTATAGTCGCGAACGTCAGCGCTCTCAGCGATGACAATCGTATTGTCAAGAGTAAACGGAGCTTTCCATTCAATGTCGCTGTTGCTTGCAACCTGGCTAACACCCGGAGCTACGGCACCGACAATAACACCTTCTACCCAACCTTCTTTTTCGTTCACTCCGGCAATTGCTTCAGAAACCTTATACGGCTTGTTCTTTGTGCCTTCCTGGCTACCGAAGATACAGTCTTCATAAGAGCGGAGTGTCAACTGCCAAGTGCCGTTGAAGTAGCCCAAAATACCCACTACAGAACCTTCGCCTTCCGGAAGAACCTTATTATAGAAATCAGCATAACCGCTGTTGCGCACTGTCAGCGTCTTTCCTTCAGCATCAACGAGGTTGCGTGACACTGTCTTTTCTGATTCAGCGAAAGTCTGACCGGCTTCCTGCCATGATACATTGTCGAAACGCACCAGACGGCTCTGCATAGTCTGAATGCCCTGAACATCAGTTGCAGCCGGAAGAGCTCCGATAGTAGTAGTCAGCGTATCCACTTTCGAAACATCGGGCAGACCGTTGAGTTGAACGTGTTCCTTAAAGAATTCAAGCGGCATGAAAGTAGTCTGCCAACCGAACTTATCGTCATAGTCAGGGAAACCGAACTGCTGCAAACCGGAATATTTTCCAATATACATATCCGTCACGTCAATCACCAGTTCCTGACCCAAACGGTAAGAATTGTACAAACTATTCGCATTAATTGACAAAGTGATGGCAGCCGTTTCATCCTGAATTACCAGATTTTTATAGATATTGCCGCTGGCATCGGAGCTGACAACGCGTCCTTTGATGACCATGTGCTGGCCATTTTGAGTCAAGCCCACAGTATCCACATAGTTGGTGGCCTCCTGCCAATAAAGAGCCTTCAGTTCGCTGATAGTCGTATTTGGCGTAAGTGTTGCTACCGGACCTGTGAGTGGCGGAGTGTCGAACTCATCGTTACAACTCGTAAATCCAAGTGCGGCAAACAACAAAGCTGTAAGATATAATTTAAAGTGTTTCATATCTTTATTTCTGTTTTAATTTGTTTTTACGTTTTGATTTGCTTTTGAATGATTAGAAACGAAGACCTACGTTGGCAAAAATGCGGATACCCTGCGTATAGTAGATACGGCTCGGATATTTGTTGACATCGTAGTTCGTATAGTCAAATCGGCTTTGCTGATAACCGCCGGTCTGAATGTCCTTCTTGTTAAGGATGTTGTTGATGTTCAAGTTGAAGTTCATCGAAAGCTTGCGGTTGATATACCACACCTTACCGATGCTTGCATTCAGCACGAAGGCGTTGCGCAGCTTTTCCTGAGTTGTAATTTCCTTCACCTTCGCTGCATACTCTTCCGGTGTTTCGCAGAAGGAAGCCAGGTTAGGCATCATTTCGTGACGAACCGGAGAAAGGTCGATATAGGAATCGCCCAACCAAGTTGCATTCACATTGAAGAACCACATTTTCGGAGCAGCATAGTCGATAGCAATGTTGACTGCCGATTGCGGAGTTCCGCCTACGAAGAAGTTTTTCAGGTAAACGACCTGTGTAGTATCCGGACGTGAACCGTTTTCAAAGCTTCGTGTACCCATCGGACGGTTCTTGTACTGATAGCGTGAGTAAGTACCGGCTGCTGAAAGTGTAATGTCCGGTGTCAGTTTGAACGCCATACCCACTTCCACACCCTTGTGTGTCTTGTTCACGCCTGTAAGAACGTAGTTGGTAAATGTTGAGAAGTTATCGTCGTAGAACGAAGAACGTTCCGTTGCATCGTAGATATTGGTCCAGTAACCAGTTACCGTACCACGGAAGCGGTTGTAGTTGAACACATAGCTCAAGTCGGCAGAGAATACCTTTTCATTGTTGAGGTCGGCTGCCACTTCATCCTTGATACGCGGAGCAATATAGACATTGTCGGCAAGCGGAGCACGCGAACCGTAAGAAATGTTTCCGATGAAGAAGTTGCGTCCGTCAATCTTGTAAGTTGCACCGGCTTTAATCATACCGTTGCCGAAGCGGTGAGTTTCACCCTTGCCATAAGAAAGTTTGCCCTGGCTTTCGGCACGACCGTTCTTCATGTGACCGTCACGGTAGTATTGTGTGAACGAACCGCGTGCGCCGTAGTTGATATCCCAGTGTGCAAGGTTGATTTGGTGCTGCAACCACACGTTGGTAATCACAGAATTAATGTCATAATCGTAGCCGAATACATCGCCGACACCCACCTTACGGTTAGGATTGTTCAAGTCGTTCTGAATCATTGTCGGGTCATCGGGGAAGTCGCGTTCTGCAAACTGGTCGGTATCAGTCCAGTAGTCACCGCCGAGCAGGTCGCGGATTGTCTTGTAGTAGTTGGCCTGTGTCAGGTTCAAGCCCACACCGCCCTGCAAAGTCATGAAGTCGTTGAGACGGTGGTTCAGCGTAGAGTTGAAGAACAGGTTCTTCTGGTCGCTGTGGCGGTTTTCAAGGATATATGTAGAACCGCGATAGTTGGTTCCAATCTGTTCATGTTCGTATTTCGACAGCAAGTTGACACGATAGAGGTTGTCCCAATTGATTTGGCTTACGCTCTGGTCGTTCTGCCACAGACGGGTATAGAGGTCAAACGCCTCCTGATTGTCCTTGTAGTAGGACGGAAGATAGCGGTAGTAGTCCGGACGCGGGTCAGCGGCATTGTACCAGTTGAGAGCCGAAGAAGAATAGTTCGACTGGCGGATAGCCACACCCGTATTCAGCGATGTACCGGTCTTCGGTGTCCAAATCCAGTTGATAATGGCTGTCGGGTCAAACGATTCGACGATACGTGCGGCACGCTTTTCTCCGTTAAACCAACCCCAGTTAGGGTTATACATGTAATCGGTCAGCTGATACACTTCTTCATAAGTGGCCGACGATGTAGCGCGCTGAGTCGGTGCACCGCAGAGAGTGATGCCGAGGCTGTGTTCGTCGTTGAACACTTTCTGCAGCGAAAGGAACAGACCGCCGGAATGGTAGAACGTACCTTCTGTAACACCTTCCTTGCTGTAACGGCCTACGGCAGAAAGCGTAAACGCCCAACCTTTGTCAGACAATCCGGTAGAATAAGTCACCATACCGCGAGTCGAATACGCACCGTTCGTATAGGCAACCGAACCGCGAAAGCCCGGAGAATAGTCCTTCGCCATCGTATTGATATTGCTTGCGCCGCCGATTTCACCCAGCGAGAAGCTTGTCACGTTCTGTCCCAAACCTACCGTACGGCTCTTGAACGCCTGGTTCAGACCGCCGAGAGTAGAATAGTTGAAACGACCGCGGATAGCGTCGGTAAACTGCACGCCGTTGATGAACATCTGCGAGTATTCGCTGTCGTAACCGCGGATACGGAAACGCATGATGCTGAAATCATAGTTTGCCGAACTGTAGTAGATGTCGTCGGAAGCACCTGTCAACATACCGATTGACTGTTCGTTTCCTTCTTCATCCTCCAACTGGCTTTCGTCAAGCAGCAAGAATTCTTCGCTATGAAGCACAGTACCCTTCTCAGGCACCACCTTCAATTCGCCAAGATTTGTCACTCCAGTGCCGGAAACAACTACACCGTCATAATAATCCTTGTAACCATATACAAGAATATTCAGCTGATGGTTGCCCGGTTTTGCATTTGAAATTTGAAAATCTCCGCTCGGACCGGTAGTCACGCTGATTCCCTGTTCTGGAAGAAGAACAGTAGCGCCCACGATTGGAGTTCCGCTTTCAGCATCGACCACCACACCCTGCAGTCCGGTATGCTGTGCGGCAACCGGCATCACTGCAAGAATGAGCAGCAGTAAAAACAGTTTCATTCTCATAAAAACTACGGGTTTATAATTATTTAAGAAAAATCCTCATAAAGACAGCCGGAGCCTCGCCTGCACAGTTGTCCAACCGTGCAAACAAGGCTCGACATATCGGTATTGTTTATTGCGCAATTTCGCGCGTCAAAAAGATTTGCGTTGGATAGTGGTCGCTGAAACCGTTCAGGAAAATGCCCGCAGAGTAAGTACGGAGCGGATAGCCCTGACGGTCGCCTTCCGTTGTTTTCATTCCCGGAATATCGTTGTGCACCTTACACTTGAAGTATTTCCAGGTAGAACGGTCCTTACCTACAAGGTAAGAGCTGATAATAATCTGGTCAAACAGGTTCCATTGTCCGCGATAAGCCAGCGAACCGATACCCTTGTCGAGCACGTCCCACCAGGGATTGTAGAAACCGTTTTCCTTTACGTCTTTCGCCTTGCGGACTGCACCGAGCACTTCCGCACAGCTGGTATTGAACGGGTCGTCGTTCAAGTCGCCCATCACAATCACACCCTGCTTCGGGTCGACAGCCAGTACAGAATCGGCAATATGCTTGCTCAATGCGGCAGCCGCCTCGCGCAAGTGGCGAGAGCCCTTTTCACCGCCGGAACGCGACGGCCAGTGATTGACAATGATACTCACTTTTTCGCCCATCAGCAAACCTGTAACGCAAGTCTGGTCGCGGGTAAGGAAATGAGGTTCACCTTCAACTTTCAGGAAGTGATGTGTCACATTAAGCACCTGGAACATACGGGGATTATAGAGCATACCCACATCCACGCCACGACGGTCAGGTGAATCATGATGCACAATCTGATAGTTATATTCCTTGATTTGCGGGTCCTTTACCAAATCTTCCAGAACGGAACGGTTTTCAATTTCGGAAACACCAATCACAGCCGGACCCATTGGGGTAATGTCTGACTTAAGATTTTTTATGGCATAGGCCATATTTTTAATCTTGCTCCAATACTTTTTTCCATCCCACCGGCGTTGGCCTTCAGGTGAAAATTCCAAATCATATTTTCCATTGTTGTTAATGGTATCAAACAAGTTTTCCAAGTTGTAGAAGGCTACTCCCGCGACTTGAAAACGTTTCCCTTGTTGAGCAAAAAGCACCGGACAGACCAGCAAGACCGCCAATGCAAGCGAAAAAATTCGTTTCATATGTGTTACTTAGTTTTAGCCTTGCAAAATTAAAATAAAACGGGAGGTCAAAAATAACAAAAAATTATCATTTACCCTATTAGCGGAGTGTTTTTTCGCTTAAAAAATCTAAAAATATACTGAATACCACCTATCTCCCAGAAAAATGCCGCTTGAAGCAACAATTTTTCCGGTCAAACAGCCCAATAAAAAAGGCCTTTCTTCACTCCAAAACCACTCTCCCGCAACGGACAGAATCCTCCCCGAAAACGTCCATTTCCCCTGTTTGCTGTATGAAAATGCAACTCGAAAAATTTGCAAACGCAAACTCCCGACGTAAAGATTTTTCAACACGTCAAAGCACTATCAATCAGCAACATTACGCAACTTGTTAATAACTTTTCCGAGATTTTGAAGAAAAAACAGCTATTTGATTATGAGAATAATGCAAATTATATATAACTTTACACGCAAAATAATATAAGACGCCCGAAAAATGGAAAAAGAACAAGCCACATACCACATTCCCGCCTTGTTGACAGAGACTATCAACGGACTGGAAATCAAGCCGAACGGCACCTATGTCGACGTCACGTTCGGTGGCGGAGGCCATTCGCGTGCCATCCTTTCCCATCTTGACTCCGACGGACGTCTGTTCAGCTTCGACCAGGACATGGATGCTTATGCAAACCGCATCGACGATCCACGGTTCACGTTCATCCACGGAAACTTCCGTTTTCTGTCGAATTTCTTGCGCTACCACAAGGTGACGGAAGTTGACGGCATATTGGCGGATTTGGGCGTTTCGTTCCACCATTTCGACGACGGCGAACGCGGCTTCTCGTTCCGTTACGGAGAAGGCGTGCTCGACATGCGCATGAACCGCGACGACAGCCTGGACGCAAGAAAAGTAATTGCAGAATACGACGTTGATGCCCTCACACGCATGTTCAAGCTCTTCGGCGAGCTGAAAAACGCACGCCGCATTGCGGAAGCATTGGTCAAGGCACGCAGTTCACGCGAAATCGTAACGATTGCCGACCTGCTGGACATCGTAAAGCCGTTCATCAATCCCCGTCAGGAAAAGAAAGAGCTGGCTCAGGTATTCCAGGCTCTGCGCATGGAAGTCAACCACGAAGTCGACGCCCTTGCAGGATTCCTGTCGCAGACGCTGAAAGTGCTGAAGCCGGGCGGCAAGCTTGCCATCATCACCTACCACAGCATTGAGGACCGGATGGTGAAAAACTTCATGCGCAGCGGCAACATCGACGGCAAGGTGGAAACCGACTTTTTCGGACGGTCGCAGACACCCATACGCCCTGTCAACAACAAGGTCATTGTTCCGACAGAGGAAGAAGTGGAACGCAACCCACGTTCACGAAGTGCAAAACTGAGAGTAGCAGAAAAGATTTAAAACAAACGGTGAGATTAAGACTAACATGACAACGAACGAAAACAACGAAAACAAACTGAAGCGTGCCACAAGGTTCCTTGTGAACACGCTGAGCGACATCATCCACGGGCGATGGTTCTCCCCGAAAACGATGTCGAAACATGCCGGAATCATCATGCTCGTGGTAGCCGTGTTTCTGGGCTTTAACGCCATTCGATTTGAAGTACAGGTCAAACTGGAAAAAATCGTCCAGCTTCGCAAAGAGCTGGTAGATGCACGCACCGACATGGTCAATGTGTCTGCCGAATACAGCAACCTTATCCGGGAAAGTGAAATTCAGGAATCTGTCAACACGCGCAACCTCAAGTTGAGCGTGCCCGACCAACCACCCTACAATTTAGACTACTATGAACAAGAAGAATCCAAATAAAATCAAACGAAACATACTCAACCGCTATAAGCTGATTATGGCGTTTATTCTGGTGTTCTGTTTCATCAACATCGTGACACTGGCGAAAACGACGCTTGTCAACGCTTCCCATTGGAACGAACGAGCCCAAAAAGAGCTACAGGAATCGGAACCCATCCCACCTGAAAGAGGAGCCATTCTGGCGGCCGACGGCAGTATGCTGGCGGTCGACGTCATGCTCTACGACATCTGCGTGGACTTCCGTTCGCCATCGAACAAGATGGACTCGCTGAAAGCAGTGCTTGATCCACTTTGCGACAGTCTTGTGCTCATCAACCACAACAAAACGAAAGAAGAGTGGAAGGAACTGTTTGAAAACGAAATCAACAAGGACCCGAAAAAGCGCAGCACCCGCATCATGCTGGCTGCACGCCGACCGATTTACGACTACAAGCGTATTAAAAAATTCCCTTATTTCAAACTGAAGGGAGTCCGCTCGCTATATACCGACAAAATAGAGGCACGCCTGAAGCCCTACGGCTCAATGGCATCGCGCAGCATCGGAAGAGTGGCGTTGGATTCTGCAGGATTCCGCCACGGCATCAACGGTCTGGAACGCGCGCTCGACTCTCTGCTGTTCGGAACAATGGGTAAAGGCACACGTGTGCAGATGACAACCGGCTTCCGCAACTGGGCTGAAATTTCACCGGTCAAAGGCTACGACATCAAGACTACCATCGACGTGCAGATGCAGGACATTCTGGAAAACGAACTGCTGAAAGTGCTCACCGAGACGAAAGCCGAATGGGGTACGGCCATTCTGATGGAAGTTGCCACAGGCGACATCAAGGCCATTTCCAACTTCGACCGTGCAGAGAAGGACAGCATATATTTTGAAGGCGTCAACCATGCCGTACTCGGCTATGAACCGGGTTCTGTGGTCAAGCCGATTTCCATGATGATTGCTTTGGAAGACAAGGTTGTCAGCCCGAATGAAAAAATTGCGACAGGCCGCTCGTTCCCTTACAGAGGAGGAAAACCCATTTCCGACTCTCATGCCTATACGTCGCTAACGCCGGCTGAAATCATTGCCGCATCGAGCAACATCGGTATGTCGAAAATCACCATCCGCGGTTTCGAGGACAATCCGGGCCGGTTCTATTCACGCATGAAACAAATTGGCATGCTCGACCCGCTCAACATTGGCATTGCCGGTGAAACCGTACCGCGCATCGACAGTCTGGGCAACAAAAACTGGGACTGCATCGACCTGACCCGTACCAGCTACGGCTACCGGACACAAATACCGCCTATCTATACGCTTGCCATGTACAATGCCATGGCCAACGGTGGGAAATTCGTACGTCCGCGACTCGTAAAGGAATTGTGGAAAAACGAAATGTGCGACTCTGTCATTCCGGTAAGTTATGTACGCGACCGTGTGTGCAGCCCGGAAAACGCAAAACTGCTTTGCGAAATGCTGAAAGGTGTTGTGTGGAGTGACAAAGGAACCGGTAAAGCGCTGCGCAACAACTTTGTCAAGATTGCCGGCAAGACGGGCACCTGCTACATGGTAGACGAAAAGACAGGCAAATATACCAACCATAAGCGCATGGCATTCTGCGGATTCTTCCCTGCCGACAACCCGAAATACTCCTGCATGGTGCTGATTGCCCATCCGATTAACGCAGGAGCGGCCCGCTCAAGCGGTATGGTGTTGATGAACACCGCTTTGAAGATGTACGCACGCGGCATGCTCGACAATATATCCGACTATCGGAAGGAAGAAAAACCGGAACGTACGTTTGCCACCCTATATAATATCAATCAGGACACCCGCAAGGAACTGCAGGCAACCCTCAAGGATGCCAACGAGGTAATCCGCCACAGACGTACAGACAAAGGCGTACCGTCGGTCATTGGAATGGGTTCGCGCGATGCCATCCGCATACTGGAAAAAGCGGGTCTGAATGTGAAGAAAATCGAGGGGGAAGGATATGTCTGTGCGCAATCCCTTCAACCCGGAACTGATTATAGAAGAGGTAGCAACATATCACTGCAACTAAAAAAATATTAAGATATGAAGAAAAATTTGTCACAAGTTCTCTCAAGCGTGCAGATTATTTCTGCCACGGGACAGACTGATAAAAACATAACAGGAGTTGAAAGCGACTCCCGCAAAATATCGGAAGGAAAGATGTTTGTGGCTGTACCCGGTGTAACGACCGACGGACACAAATACATTCCCGACGTCATCAAGGCGGGCGCTACGGCTATTGTATGCGAACAACTGCCGGAAACTCTCGAAGACGGCGTGACTTACATTCAGGTGGAAAATTCAGCTTCCGCACTGGGTTTCATCGCTTCTGAATGGTACGACAATCCATCAAAGAAGATGAAGCTCGTAGGCGTGACAGGCACAAACGGTAAAACAACTACCGCTACCCTGCTCTACGAACTTGCCCGCAAACTGGGCTACAAGGCAGGACTGTTCTCCACCGTATGCAACTACATTGACGGCAAGCCTGTACCGGCTACACAGACAACACCCGACCAAATCACCCTCAACCGCTTGATGAGCGAAATGGTGGAAGAAGGATGCGAATATGTATTCATGGAAGTCAGCTCACACGCAGCCGACCAGCACCGTATCGACGGTCTGCACTTTGCCGGAGCCATATTCTCCAACCTTACACGCGACCACCTCGACTATCACAAGACAGTGGATGCCTATCTGAAAGCGAAAAAACGCTTCTTCGACATTCTGCCGGCTTCAGCCTTTGCTCTAGTAAACGCTGACGACAAGGCGGGAGCGGTAATGCTTCAGAATACGGCAGCCTCCAAGCACACCTATTCGCTGCGCACGGAAGCCGATTTCCGCTGCTCCATCATCGAAAACCGTCTCAACGGCATGCTGCTGAAAATCGACGGCCACGAAGTGGAAACGATGTTCACCGGCAAATTCAATGCCTACAACCTGCTGGCTGTTTACGGAGCAATGCGCCTGCTCGGTTTCGACGAAGAGGAACTGCTGGTGAAAATGAGTCTGCTCGTTCCGGTAGCCGGACGTTTCCAGACATTCGAATCACCGCTGGGCTATACGGCGATTGTCGATTACGCCCATACTCCCGACGCACTTGTCAACGTGCTGAGCACCGTGCGTGAAGTGGTAGGCCCCGACCGCCATATCATCACCGTTGTGGGAGCAGGCGGCAACCGCGACAAGGGAAAACGCCCTATCATGGCGAAAGAAGCGGCAAAATGGAGCGACAAGCTGGTACTTACTTCCGACAACCCTCGTTTTGAAGACCCGAACGACATTCTGAACGACATGGCAGCCGGACTCGATGCAGCCGACAGAGCACATACGCTCCGCATCACCGACCGTAAGGAAGCCATCCGCACAGCCACACAGCTTGCCGGAAAAGGCGACGTGATTGTCATTGCCGGAAAAGGCCACGAGAACTATCAGGAAATTTGCGGTGTGAAACACCATTTCGACGACAAGGAAGTGGTACTGGAAATTTTCAAAGAGGAAACGCTAACACGATAAACTGTCATAAAATATGCTGTATCACTTATTCCAATATCTGGAACAGTTCAACATTCCCGGCGCACGTCTTGCCGACTACCTGACGTTCCGTTCGGGAGTTGCCTTGATATTGTCAATCTTCATTGCCACAGTCATCGGCCGGCGCATCATCGACCGTCTACAGAAAATGCAGGTGGGCGAAATTGTCCGCGACCTTGACCTCGAAGGACAAATGAAGAAAACCGGAACACCGACCATGGGCGGTATCATCATCATCATTTCCATCCTTGTTCCAAGCCTCCTGCTCGGCGACTTGACGAACATCTACATGCAGCTGATGATTGTCTCCACCATCCTGCTGGGTGCCATCGGATTTCTCGATGACTTCAAGAAAATCCAAATGCACAACAAGGACGGTCTGGCCGGAAAATACAAGATTGTGGGCCAAGTAGGTGTCGGCCTTATCGTAGGTCTGACGATGTACCTCAGCCCGAACATCGTAGTTCGCGAAAACATTGAAGTTCAGCGCGGAAACAGTGCGGAAATTGAAGTCACCTACAAGACGAAGGAAGAGAAACGCCCTATCACCACCATCCCGTTTGTGAAAAGCAACAACCTTGACTACACCTGGTTCACAAAATGGATGGGCGACCATGCCGAAACCGGCGGATGGGTGCTGTTCATTCTGGTGACAATATTCGTAGTGGCAGCCGTTTCCAACGGTGCCAACCTGACAGACGGCCTCGACGGCCTGGCAACAGGAACATCGGCCATCATCGGCGTCGCGCTTGCCATCATGTGCTATCTGGGGGGCAACATCATCTACTCGTCCTACCTCAATATCATGTACATACCGGGCAGCGGCGAACTGATGGTATATGCAGCGGCATTTATCGGCGCACTCATCGGCTTCCTGTGGTACAACGCCTATCCGGCACAGGTATTCATGGGCGACACCGGCAGTCTGACGCTGGGCGGCATTATCGGCGTATTTGCCATCCTTACCCGCAAGGAGCTGCTCATCCCTATCCTCTGCGGTATTTTCCTGGTGGAAAACTTGTCAGTCATCATGCAGACAAGCTATTTCAAATACACTAAAAAGAAAACCGGAACGGGACGCCGTATCTTCAAGATGGCACCGCTCCACCACCATTTCCAGAAAGCCGGCAACTCCGGCATTGACGCCTGCTGGCAGAAACCGGTGACACCGATACCGGAATCAAAAATCGTAGTGCGTTTCTGGATTATTGGCATATTGCTTGCTATATTGACATTTATAACTTTAAAAATCAGATAATGACTCGAAGAATTGCAGTGCTTGGAGGCGGAGAAAGCGGCGTAGGTGCAGCTGTTCTCGCCAAAGTGAAAGGAATGGACGTATGGCTCTCCGACGCCGGAACCATTGCCGACAAATACAAGGCGCGTCTTGACGAGTACGGCATAGCCTGGGAAGAAGGCTCGCACACCGAAGCCAAGATTCTCGCTGCCGACGAAGTGGTGAAAAGTCCGGGCATTCCGGATACTGCGCCTATTATCCAAAAGGTATTGTCGAAAAACATTCCGGTGATTTCGGAAATAGAATTCGCAGGACGCTATACGGATGCAAAAATGGTATGTATCACCGGTAGCAACGGAAAGACGACAACCACCATGCTGACCTACCACATCCTGAAGGACGCCGGTCTGAACGTAGGACTTGCCGGAAACGTAGGTACAAGCCTTGCCTATCAGGTGGCTACATCAAAACACGATGTGTACGTAATCGAGCTGAGCAGCTTCCAGCTCGACAACATGTATAAGTTCAAGGCCAACATCGCCGTGATTATGAACATCACGCCCGACCATCTTGACCGCTACGAACACAAAATGGAGAACTATGTGAAAGCCAAGTTCCGCATTCTCCAGAACCAGACAAAAGAGGATTCGTTCATCTTCTGGGAGGATGACCCAATCATTTCCGAACAGCTGAAACACCTCAACGTAGAGGCCACCATGCTACCGTTCTCTGAATTCAACGAGGAAGGCGCCTGCGCGTTCAAGGACGAGGAAACATTGAAATTCCGCCCTGTAGGCCATGAAGGTTTCGACATGCCAGTCGACGAACTTTCCCTACCGGGACTCCACAACCTCTACAACTCAATGGCTGCAGGCTTGTCGGCTTCGCTGCTCGACATCAAGAAGGACGTCATCCGCAAGGCGCTGTCCGATTTCGAAGCCGTTGAACACCGTCTGGAATATGTGGCTACAATCGACGGCGTACGCTACATCAACGACTCGAAAGCTACCAACGTCAATTCCTGCTGGTATGCACTGGAAAGCGTCAACACTCCGATTGTGCTGATTCTTGGCGGCAAGGACAAAGGCAACGACTATTCGGAAATCGAGAAGTTCGTGAAGGCAAAAGTAAGCGCCATCGTGTGCATGGGTAAGGACAACACGAAAATCAAGGACTTCTTCGCCGGAAAAGTGCCTTATATCGCCGACACCCACAGCATGGAAGAAGCCGTAAGCGAATGCGCTCGCATTGCCAAGCCGGGCGAAACGGTTCTGCTGTCACCCTGCTGTGCCAGCTTCGACCTCTTCAAGAGCTACGAAGACCGCGGACGCCAGTTCAAGGACTGTGTAAACAAAATGAACAAACAATAATTAGCAGTAACAATGGTTGAAAATGTAGAACAGACGAACACGGCTCCGGCCGACGATTTGCTGAAGAAGAAACCAAAATCCGACCCTTATATCATCGGACTTTTCTTCTTCCTGCTCATCGTGTCGGTAGTGGAGTCGTTCAGTGCGTCAAGTAGGGAAATTAGCGATGCCGGCAGCATTTATATGCCGTTCATCAAACACTGCGTCTTTTTGGGGGGTGCGACCATAGCCATGTTTGCAGTCCAGCGGATTCACTATTCAAAACTGGTGCTTCCGTCATTGATTTTTGGCGTGATCACATTCTTCATAATGATTTACATCCTGTTTTTCGGAGGAACGGTCAACGGTGCGCAGCGTGCGCTCCGGCTCGGGCCTATCACCATCCAGTCCGTGGAAATGGCAAAACTCTCGGTAGTTTTCCTTCTGGCCTACTTCCTCTCGCGAAACATCCACAACAACACCATCAGCAACAAAGGTTTGATATGGTGTGTCAGCATCGTAACCATTTTCGGTGTCATCCTGATTCTTCAGGGTATGACGAATACGATTCTGTTCATGTGCATCAGCTTCAGCATGCTCATCATCGGGCGTATTTCATTCAAGAACCTGATGAAAATCATCGGTATCTACGCCATCGTGATAGCCCTGTTGCTGTTCATCAAGAGCAAAATCGACGAATACCAGCTGGAGAAATTGGACGAAGATCACATCGAAACGGTAGCGGGCAAAGCGGAAGAGAGCAAGTTGCGTGATGCCACCTGGGGAAAGCGTCTTGAAAAGTTTTTCAGCAACCACACGGACTCCGTTCCTCTATATGAAAAGGAAATCACGCCCGACAACCAGCAGGAAATGTATGCCTACATGGCACAGGCCAACGGACGGGTATTCGGAGTGCTCCCGGGCAACTCACGCGAAAGCAGCCGTCTGCCGCTGGCATTCTCCGACTATGTCTATTCCATCATCGTCGAAGACTGGGGATTTTTTGGAGGAACTCTTCTCTGTCTGGCATTTTTCATCCTGCTTATCCGTGCCGGCAACATTGCCCGGAAATGCAAGCGGGCCTATCCGGCATTCCTCGTAATGGGCGCGGCGGTGATGATTGTGCTCCAGGCCTATTTCCATATCGCCATCAACGTCGGCTTCTTCCCCGTATCGGGACAGACCTTGCCGATGATTTCCAAAGGCGGTAGCGCCATCCTGATTTGCGGCGCGACGTTCGGAGTCATTCTCAGTGTCAGCCGGAGCGTCAATATGGAAAACGAGAAGAACAAAGACAAAACGGTAGTGCCTGAATCCATCAGCGCCGCCAACCCAACTAAAGAATAACAACAAAAAGTCGTGGTTATGAAAATAAAAGCACTCATCAGCGGAGGCGGTACGGGAGGACATATTTTCCCGGCCCTGTCCATTGCAAACGGTATCAAGGAACGTTGTCCGGAAGCCGAAATTCTTTTTGTCGGAGCGGAAAACCGCATGGAAATGGAAAAGGTACCCGCCGCCGGCTATCCTATCATAGGCCTGCCCGTCAGCGGCTTTGACCGCCACAACCTGCTGCGCAACTTTGCCGTGCTTTTCCGTCTTTACAAAAGCATGCGCAAGGCGAAAAGCATCCTGAAGGACTTCAATCCCGACATTGCCATCGGCGTGGGCGGATACGCCAGCGGACCGATGCTGAAAGAAGCGCAGAAACGGGGAATCCCTACCCTGCTTCAGGAACAGAACTCTTATGCAGGCGTAACCAACAAGCTGCTCGCAGAAAAGGCGGATGCCATCTGCGTGGCCTACGAAGGCATGGAACGTTTCTTCCCGGCTGAAAAAATACTCGTTACCGGCAATCCGGTACGTCAGAATATCCTCAACTGCCAACTGACACCGCAGGAAGCGCGCAAGCGTTTCGGACTCGACCCCGACAAGCCAACAGTGCTTGTAGTAGGAGGTAGCCTTGGTGCAAGAACCATCAACGGCTGCATTGCCGACAGCCTTGACCGCATCGCAGGCGAGAATGTGCAATTCATCTGGCAGACCGGCAAATTCTACGACGAAGATGCCAAGAAGGTCATGGCGGAAAAGAAACCGGGCAATGTCGTTCAAACGGCATTTGTCAGCAACATGGACGAAGCCTACCGTGCAGCCGACCTGGTTGTTTCGAGAGCCGGAGCAAGCTCCATTTCCGAACTCCAGCTATTGGGTAAGGCATCCATCCTTGTTCCTTCGCCAAACGTGGCTGAAGACCACCAGACTAAAAATGCCCTGGCACTCGTCAACCGCCAGGCAGCCATGATGGTCAGCGACAAGGATGCGCCTCAGCAACTCATTGAAACCGTACTCACTCTGCTCAGCGACAGCGACAAGCTGAAAACCATTTCCGACAATGTAAAGGGAATGGCTCTCAACAATGCCGTAGAGAAAATTGTTGACAGAGTATTTGAAATAATCGAAAGGAAAAAATAAATGAAAAAAACATATTCGAACATCTATTTTGTCGGTGCCGGAGGAATCGGCATGGCGGCACTCGTAAGATACTATCTCTCCAAAGGCTGCAAAGTGGCAGGCTACGACCGCACAAGAACGCAGCTTACGGACGAACTTGTGGCTGAAGGAGCTGAAATCACCTACAACGAAGACGCGGAGGAAATCCCTGCCTACTGCCGAGACAAGGAAAATACATTGGTTGTCTACACGCCCGCCGTTCCTGCTACCCATGCAGGATTGCAGTATTTCCGCAACAACGGTTTCGACATCATGAAGCGTTCACAGGTGCTCGGGCTTATCACTCACGACTCAAAAGGTCTGTGTGTGGCAGGTACTCACGGAAAAACGACCACATCGAGCATGATTGCCCACATTCTCCACTCTTCGGAAGTGGGATGCAACGCTTTCCTCGGCGGTATTCTGCGCAACTATGACAGCAATTTCCTGCTGAGCGAAACAAGCCCGTATTCGGTCATTGAAGCCGACGAGTTCGACCGCTCGTTCCACTGGCTGAACCCGTATATTGCCGTAGTGACGGCAACCGACCCCGACCATCTGGACATCTACGGCACAGAAGAGGCCTACCTGGAGAGTTTTGCCCACTTCACTGAACTGATACAGCCGGGAGGTGCATTGATATGCCACACGGGCCTGAAAATGCGTCCACGTGTACAGGAAGGCGTGACTGTCTACCACTATTCACGCAGCGAGGGCGACTTCCATGCGGAAAACATCCGGAAAGGCGACGGAGAAATCCTGTTCGACTTTGTCGGTATCAAGGGCACGATAAAGGATATCTCGCTGGGTGTACCGGTCGACATCAACATAGAAAACGCCGTAGCGGCTCTGGCCGTCTGCCAGTTGGAAAACATTGACAGCGAAACAATGAAGCAGGCTATCGCTTCATTCCAGGGACCGAAACGCCGCTTTGAATTCTGGATGAAAGAGCCGGGCGAACACGGCAAAGTGGTCATCGACGACTACGCCCACCACCCCGACGAGCTTCACGCCCTTTTGACCATGGCCCGCCAGCTTGGCTATCAGCGGCTGGTGGTGGCCTTCCAGCCCCACACCTACACCCGCACCGCCGCGCTGTTCGACGACTTTGTGGAGGTACTGCGCCTGCCGGACCGCGTAGTGCTGGCGGAGATCTACGCCGCCCGGGAAAAGAACGACATCGGCATCTCCTCCCGGGACCTGGCCGCCCGCATCCCCGGCGCCGTCTACTGCGCCACGCTGGAGCAGACGGCGGACGAGCTGGAAAAGCTGGCCCAGCCCGGCGATATGATCATCACCGTGGGCGCAGGCGACATCTACCGCGCCGGAGAGCTGCTGCTGAAACGAGGTGACGCACAGTGACCATCTCCCCCGTATCCCATAACGCCCGTCCGGAGAGCCAGCTGCTGCCACAGGAGGCCGCAGCCTTCGACCTGCTGGACAAGCTGGGCATCGAATACGACCGCGTCAGCCATGACGCCGCCTTCAACATGGAGCTGTGCGCCGAGGTCAGCCGCGTACTGGACGTGTCCGTATGCAAGAACCTGTTTCTGTGCAACCGGCAGAAAACCGCGTTCTATCTGCTGTGCATGCCGCCGGACAAGCCCTTCCACACTAAGGACCTCAGCGCGCAGATCGGCTCCTCCCGCCTGAGCTTCGCCCCGGAGGAGAGCCTGTGGGAGCTGCTGCGCTGCCACCCGGGCTCCGCCACCATTTTGGGCCTGGCCAACGATACGGAGCACCGTGTCCGGCTGCTCATCGACCGCGAGGTCTATGACGCGCCCTTTTTCTCCTGCCACCCGTGCATCTGCACCAGTACACTGAAGCTGAAGACCGCCGACGTGCTGGAAAAGCTGCTGCCCCACACCGGCCACACGCCTGTTATCGTTGATTTGTGAGAAATACTGCCTGCCCTTCCCGGCAGGCAGTATTTTTTCATATATGTCACAAAAAACACTTGCGCGCGGAAACGTTTTCGGTTATACTTACCGTATTCCCACCGTCAGGCGGCACTCCACTTCATGCCGCCGGACGGCAAAAGATAAGGAGGAATACCCGCTGTGGCTGGCGGTGCGGCAGTGTGGAGACCTGTCGTAAGGCACTGAGGGCAATGCCCGTGCGAGGCCGTCTTTTGCGGAGGCAGGACGGTTACAGTCAAAAATGTATGGCAAAGGTCATTCTGAAGGACCTGAAGAAGGTCTACCCCAACACCGAGAAGAAAAAGAAGGTCAAGAAGGGCGAGGAGCCCCAGGAGAAGAAGAACAATCTTCAGATCACCGATGAGGGCGTTGTGGCTGTCCAGCAGTTCAGTCTGGAGATCGCCGACAAGGAGTTCATCGTGCTGGTGGGCCCCTCCGGCTGCGGCAAGTCCACCACCCTGCGTATGATCGCCGGTTTGGAGGATATCACCTCCGGCGAGTTGTGGATCGGCGACAAGCTGATGAACGACGTGGAACCCAAGGATCGGGACATCGCCATGGTGTTCCAGAACTACGCCCTGTACCCCCACA
>OJMG01000719.1_pt1 | contig 32302 bp, 16 predicted proteins | sample 1597141 | NCBI WGS metagenome assembly OJMG01 (sample SAMEA2452119, study PRJEB22498) | human gut metagenome | biome: human feces; feature: human gut; material: feces | place: Australia | collected 2012 | reverse complement strand
CAGGTAGTGGAAGTGATGAAACGCACCGGCCACGACCTGCCAAGCCTTTATAAGGAAACTTCGGAAGGTGGACTGGCTGCGAATTTCGAGGATTGATTATTTTTTTACTGAATATAAAATACGGCGGCGGACAACCTTGTTGGGATTTGTCCGCCGCCGTTGTATTTGTTATGCTCTGTTCGGTGCTTAGAACAGATAGGCGATGCCGGCATTCAGATAAATAGGGTACATGCTGAACGTAATGGTGTTGAAATCCTTTTTGAAGGCATCGTTCAGTCCCCATGAAAGGTCGGCATACAGTTTCAGGTGCTTGAAGGCTTCCCAGTCGGCTCCCAACTGAACGCCCCATTGGAAGTTGCGGAGCTGGTTGGAGAAATCGTAGGGTGCAGTGTTGTCGCCCGTGTATTCCACTTTCAATCCGGTCGGGTCTTCCTGACGGATATAGCCGTCATAAACATAGCCTGTGAAATTGCCTCTCAGTAGATAGGACAAGAACACACCGGCTTTGATGGAAGTACGCTTGTGCACCTTGTATGCTCCGAGAATCGGGAACGTGAGGAAGGAGTTTTCGACAGTGGTCTGCACGCCGCCAGTCCAGCGTCCGGCTACACGTTCGCCGTTGTCACCGAAGATTTCCATGCCGTAGTTCTTTACCCGTGCATCGGTTTTCATGTCTTTGTTTTCGAGTTTCACGCCGGTAATGACTCCCCATTTGTCTTCCGCTCCGAACCATTTGGAAATGTTGGCTTCAACTGAAAGACCCATCATCGGGTTGTAGCTTTCGATAGAACGGATTTCCTGTGGCAGGGGAAGCGGTGCGGTTCCGCCAAGGTTGTAACCTGCACGCAACTCTATTTTCCAGCCCATTACAGCTGCATTGATAATGGCCTTTGTTCTGTTTTGCTGTGCTTGAACTGCAACAACGCAGCAAAGCGCTATGATTGTTGATAAGATTGTTTTCTTCATGACGGTGGATTTACTCGTGTTCAATTTTTAAATCTTTAATGTCTAATGTGCTGCCTACTGCACCTTTGAAATAGTCGCCGTCGGCACTTGACGAAATGACGATACCGATTTTATATTTGCCTTGAGCGAGTTTTTCGGGGTCGATTGTCTTGCCGTCAACCATGTTGAACGGTATTTCAAATGCTTCCCAATCGGCTGCTTCGTGCGGATTTCCCATCAGGGCAAGTGAAACCAGATTAGGGTGCGTGAAATTGGAGTCGTGAATTGTACCGTCAATGTAGCTTACTTTTTCGTCTGTTTCGAAAAACAGTGCGTAGATAGAGAACAGGTCTTTCTTTCCTGCTATTTCCTTGCCGTTTTCGTCAGTGTATGTTTCTCCGGCCTTGAAGCGGAATGAGCCTTTCAGCTTCGTCGGTTTGTAGCGGTATGGTTCGCCGAATTTTGTTGCACCGCGCGGGTTGGAAGTGGCGATTCCCAGGTCGAATTCTCCTTGGAAAATGTTGCCGGCTGCAATACGCATTTTTACCAGCGAACCGAAAAAGCCTGTCGAGCGGGTTACGAGGCGGATGTATTCGGCCTGACGTGACATTTCGCTATTTTCGGCAAATACGGGTGCAGTCGGGAAATCGGAAGGCGTTTTGCCTTGGCCGGTCATGACGAAGCCCGGGTTGCCGGTTGCCCAAGTCATAATCGGTTCGTCTTCGCTGTCGTTTTCAAAGAATGTGAAATATTTTCCTGTCGGATCGAGAATACAGTTGTTGAATTTGTATTCCGACGGAATTTCTTTCTGAATAATTTTTACAGGGTATTTTTTGCTCCATTCGCCGTCTTCCGAAGTTACAGTGTAGTAAATCGTGTGGTTCTCGGCGTTGAGGAAGTTCTGCACAGAACCGCTTGCCGGAGTAATGGTAGCACCGTCTGTGATGGTAAACACTGGAGCGAGTGCGGAAATGTCCTGTGTTGGACTCATTCTTACGGTGACACTGTAATTGTCAATCACGGGATTCGACTCTGTTTCGGCATTTGGAAATTCGCAAGTCAGAATATCGCATTCTGCATTCGGCGCTTCTTCTTGGATGCATGATACGGATGTGAAAGCCGCACATACACACAGCGCAAGGGTCTTTAATGTAAATTTCATAGATTTCTAAATTGAAAATATTGGCAAAGGTAGAATAAATTTTGAATAATTAAGACGTTAGCTTTGTTAAAGTGGCTTTTTTGACTATATTTGGATATTATGGCTATATTTGTGTTGTCATTAATTCAGCTATTTATGGAAAAGCAGGTGTTTTATTCTAAAATTGGCGGATTCTATATCGCTTCGCTTTTGTTTGTCGGTTTCGTGTTGGGCTATTTGCTGATTATCGATTTTTCGTGGCTGGCATTGGTGCTGGATGTGCTTATTGTCGGTATTCTTGTTCTGATGGACATAAATACGAAGTACACCTTATATAATGATGGTAAGTTGAAAGTTGTGTGTGGGTTCCTTCCGTCACGCTATGATGTGAGGAAAGCTGTCAGCGTGAAGCCAACCCGTTCTCTTCTGTCAGCTCCGGCTGTGTCGCTCGACCGGATAGAGGTGAAGTTTAAAAAGGGATTGCCACTTGTTGTGTCGCCGCGCGACAAGCAGGGGTTTATTGCCGCATTGAAGGCGGTTAATCCGGAAATAAAGGTAGAAGGATTTTAGTGGTCGCTTTGAGATATTGGAAATTCTCCGTTTTGGATGCTTAGCCGTGAGGTTATGAAGTGTTAAAAATAAAAAAATAAGCAAACTATTTGAATTTTAGCCAAAAAACGAGTACCTTTGCGCACCGATTATATCCAAAATTAGTGTGTTATTATGTAGTTGCAGGAGCTTTTGGCCGGGTGAATGCAAAGTGCATAATTTATGTAATTAATTTTTAATCAAAGTTTTAGAAGTGGATACTTTAAGTTACAAAACCGTTTCGGCTAACGCTGAAACAGCACAAAAAGAATGGGTTGTAATTGACGCTACAGACCAAGTATTGGGTCGCCTTTGCGCAAAAGTTGCAAAAATCCTTCGCGGCAAATACAAACCAAACTACACACCTCATGCAGATTGTGGTGACAATGTAATTATTATCAATGCTGACAAAGTTGCTTTGACAGGCAAAAAGTGGACAGACCGCGTATATCTTTCATACACAGGCTATCCAGGCGGACAACGCGAATGCACTCCGGAAATCATGAAGTTGAAATCATTCAACAAGCACATCAAACCGGGTATGAACCCATTGTTCATCAAGGTGATGAAGGGTATGCTTCCGAAAAACCGTCTTGGCCGTCGTTTGATCGAAAACATGCACGTTTACAACGGTCCGGAACATCCGCACGCAGCACAAAATCCGAAAGTAATTGACATCAACAAGCTTAAATAATTGAGGTATGGAACAAATTAATGCAGTAGGCCGTCGTAAGGCAGCAATCGCACGTGTATTCGTGTCAGAAGGTACAGGTGTTATCACTATCAACAAGCGTACATTGGAAGCCTATTTTCCAAACCCTATCCTTCAATTCATTGTTAAGCAACCGTTGAATGTTGTTGACGCTTTGTCAAAATATGATATCAAGGTTAACTTGGTAGGCGGTGGTTACACTGGTCAAGCAGAAGCATTGCGTTTGGCAATCGCTCGCGCTTTGGTGAAAATCAACGCAGACGACAAGTCAGCTTTGCGTGCAGCAGGCTTCATCACTCGCGACCCGCGTGCTGTTGAACGTAAGAAACCGGGTCAACCGAAAGCTCGTAAGAGATTCCAGTTCAGTAAACGTTAATCGCTGTTTGATTTATCTCTTACAGTTAAAATGTTTAGTATCCAAATTGTCAAGACTTGCTTGCGGCGGGTGTCGCTTGTCGCTACTTGGTAATTGAATTAAGTAGAATGTAAACAAACAAAAAAAGAAAAAAATGTCAACACCAAATTTTGAACAATTGTTAGAAGCAGGTTGCCATTTCGGCCACCTTAAACGTAAATGGAATCCTGCAATGGCTCCTTATATCTTCATGGAGCGCAATGGTATCCACATCATTGACCTTTACAAAACAGCCGCTAAGCTTGAAGAAGCTGCTGCAGCTCTCAAAAATATCGCTAAATCGGGTAAGAAAGTGCTTTTCGTAGCAACTAAAAAGCAAGCTAAGCAAGTTGTTGCCGACAAAGCTACTTCAATCAATATGCCTTATGTAATCGAACGTTGGCCGGGCGGTATGCTTACTAACTTCCCGACAATCCGTAAGGCTGTGAAGAAGATGACTAACATCGACAAGATGACTAAGGACGGTACATTCGACAACCTTTCTAAGCGTGAACGTCTTCAAATCACTCGTCAACGTGCTAAATTGGAAAAGACTCTCGGCAGCATCGCTGACTTGAACCGTCTTCCGTCTGCATTGTTCGTAATCGACGTGATGAAAGAACACATCGCTGTTGCTGAAGCTAACCGCCTTGGTATTCCTGTATTCGCAATGGTTGATACTAACTCTAACCCGAACAACGTTGACTTCGTTATCCCGGCAAACGATGACGCTTCAAAATCAATCGAATTGATTCTTGACACTGTTTGCGCTGCTATGACAGAAGGTATCGAAGAACGTAAGGCAGAAAAAGCTGACGCTCCTGCTGAAGGCGAAGAAAAAGACGCAGCTCCAAAAAGAGAACGTCGTCGTGTTCGCAAGGCAGACGCTGAAGTAGAAGCTGCTGCAGAGGAAAGCGCTGAATAATTCGGATTCCTCAATTAAATTATTAACAATCATAAAAAATTAAACAATATGGCAGTTTCAATGTCAGACATCAGCAAGCTCCGCAAATTGACAGGTGCTGGTATGATGGACTGTAAAAAAGCGTTGGAAGAAACAAATTGCGATATGGATGCCGCTGTAGAAATCATCCGTAAGAAGGGTCAGGCTGTCGCTGCTAAGCGTGAAGACCGTGAAGCTTCTGAAGGTTGTGTTCTTTCTGCAAGCAACGGCGAATTCGCAGCTATTGTTGCTTTGAAATGCGAAACAGACTTCGTAGCTAAGAATGCTTCTTTCGTAGAACTTACTAAGGCTATCCTCGATGCAGCTATGGCTGCCAAAGCTAAAACTTTGGATGAAGTGAAGGCTTTGGAAATCAACGGCAAGACTGTTGCTGATCTCATCGTTGAAGAAATCGGCAAGACTGGCGAAAAGATGGAATTGGGTGCTTACGAATGTCTTGAAGCAGCTGGCACTATCAACTACGACCACCTTGGTAACAAACTTTCAACTGTTGTTGCATTCAATATGCCGGTTGAAAAGCAGGTTGGCCGCAACGTAGCTATGCAGGTTGCTTCTATGAACCCGATTGCTGTGGACAAAACTTCAGTTCCGCAAAGCGTTATCGACAAAGAATTGGAAGTAGCTATCGAAAAAACTAAAGAAGAGCAAGTTAAGAAAGCTGTTGAAGCTGCTCTTAAGAAAGCTGGCATCAACCCGGCTCACGTTGATAGCGAAGACCACATTCAGTCTAACATGAGCAAGGGCTGGATTACTCCGGAACAGGCTGAACAGGCTCGTGAAATCATCAAGACTGTTTCTGCTGAAAAGGCTGCAAACCTTCCGGAAGCTTTGATCCAAAACATTTCAAACGGCCGTTTGAACAAGTTCTACAAAGAATCTTGCTTGATGGAACAAGAGTACATCATGGATGCTACTATGACTATCGAGAAGTATCTTAAGAGCGTTGACGCTAACTTGACTGTAACTGCATTCAAGCGCGTTAACTTGAACCAAGACTAATTCTTTTAGAATTAAATAGAGCCGCCCTGTTGCTTTTGCAGCAGGGCGGTCTTTTTTATAGTGTGTGAATAAACATCATTTTTGAGGCATTAGCTGCTTTAGTTTTCTTGTTTGTCTGTCGGTTTGTGTCATTAACCGTATGTATTTTAGAATCGTTTTAAAGGGCGTTTAGATGCTCTTTTTTGAATGTATGCGTTTGTTTGGTGTGTTTGTGCTCCTTTTATTCAATATAACGTTGTAGGGTGCTTTTGGAGATACAAGGCGTTTTATGTAAGAGTTCAGAGAGCAGGTGTTTTTGTTCTATGATTGTTGTTTCGGTTGTTTTTGTGCTTTCGTGTCGTTTCCTGATGTTTTTTAGTTTGTTGAGGTGATTTTTCAACATTGTAGTGTATGTTGTATAGCAGTAAAAATATAATTGATTATGTATTAGTTAATTATGTTTTGTGCTGTAATGCTTTGTTGAGTTTTTGTGAAAGTAAAAATGAGCCTTTTGAATAGTGAGAAATGTAATTTTGCAGTGTTCGCAAGGCGAAAAAATGACGAAAATTGAAACAAACTTAAAACATAAACACTATGAAATTAAAACAAACACTTTTAGTTGCAGCTCTTCTTGCTTCTGCAGGAGTTTCAAACGCTGCTGTTACAAAAACTGATTTGAATTTGGCAGTCGGCAAAGAAGCATTTGCTTCTTCTTCGGTTGGATCTCATGTTCCAGCTGCTGCTGTTGATGGTATTACGACTGGAGAATCACGATGGGAAAGTTCTGTTGCGGATAACCAGTGGTTTTATGTTGATCTTGGAGAGAAACAGAATCTCGATCATGTGAGAATTTATTGGGAAGCTGCTTTTTCAAGTCAATATAGTCTATATGTGGCAGATGAGTTGACAGATGCTATGTTGGCAAATTTGTCTGATGAGGAATCTGCAAATGATTTTGCTGCTGGGTGGACGAAAGTTACAGATGTAACTAATGAAAGCTATGATGCTATTAAAGATGGCAATGATGTACAAGAGATTGGTAAAGAAGGTCGATATGTAGCTATCAATTGTTTGAAACGTGGTACCGGTTATGGCAATAGTTTTTACGAATTTAAAGTATATGGTGGTCCTTATGAGTTTGGGTATTCAGAATCTATATTAAATGTTATTCCAGATGTTCCTGCTGGCTATGTTGGTACTACCATTAATTTCTCTGCTGACGGATTTAATATGGATGGTTCTCCATTGGATTTCGCAGGTGCAGTTTGGACAGTGAACGGGGAACCGATGACATCGCAGACGGTAACATTTGACACAAAAGGTTTTTATACAGTGAAGGTGGTTGCTGCCAACGGTGTTGAAGGTAAAACTACTGTCGGAATTTTTGATGTTGCTGATAATTTTGTGACTCCTTCATTGCAGACACAGCAAAGTGAAAATACAACTGCTGATGCTTCTAAGGCTATCGACGGAGATGTTGGAACGATGTGGACAGCTGAGGCTTCTGGTGCAAATGATTTTGATGCATGGATGGTGGTTGACTTGGGTAGCGAATTGGATGTAAATGGTTGCTACTTGCATTGGGAAGGCGCAACATCAGCAGAATATACTGTAGAAGTTTCAACGGATGGTGTGGAGTATACATCTGTATTCAGTTATGCAAGTAATGCCAGCATGCAAGATCGTTACGACTGGGTATTTGACGGTGAATCGCACAAAGCTCGTTTCGTGAAAATTCATTCAACTAAGGCAAATACTCAATGGGGTGTAAAGTTGAAAGAATTGCAGATTTTTGGTGAAGGTACTTTGGCTCCGGCAGAATTGGCGAATCTTGAATTGACAGCTGATAACAATGTGGGTGCTACCGGCACTAAATTCAATTTCTCATTCTCTGCTCTCGACCAATATGGAAATCCGTGGGAACTTTCAGAAGGAGAGTTGTCATCTTTGCAATGGACGGTTACTCCGGCAGAAACAGCAAATATTGAAAACAATGTGCTGACCGTAACGGAAAAAGGAGTATATTCTGTATACTGCTCTTTGGGTGAAGTCGTTTCTAATGCTGTTGAAGTAAATGTAGTGGCAGACGGCGAAAATGTCGCTTTGAATAAGGTTGTAAAAGCTGTTGCAACTTCTTCAAGTGATGCAGCAAATGCAGTTGACGGTGATTTGGCTACAACATGGGATGTTCCAATTCCAGAAGATGCAGTAGATGGTATGTTTGACGCATGGTTGGTGGTTGATCTTGGTAAGGATTACGAAGTAAACTGCATCAACTGTCACTGGGGTCCGGAAGCATCTGCCGATTATTCAGTATTGGTTTCTGCAACAGGCGAAGAAGGATCTTATGAGGAAATCTATTCCCGTCAGTCTGATGAATGGGGTGTAGGTAAAGACCATGACGATTGGTTCTACGGTGATGAAACTCACAGTGCTCGTTTCATTAAGATTGAATCACGCAAGATGGTATTCCCTGACTGGCAATTCTTGAAAATGAAAGAATTGCAGGTGTTCGTTGTCGACGAAGGTACAAGCGGTGTTGTTGACGGTATGCAGGATGCTGCGATGCAGATTTTCGTAATGGGTGATGTCTTGAGATTCTCAGCTGAAGCAAATGCTGCTGTCTACAATATGAACGGTGTTGCCGTTGCAACTGCCAATGGCGTTTCTGAGATGAATGTTTCATCACTTCCTTCTGGCGTTTATGTAGTGAAGGCTGTTGATATGAACGGAAATGTTGCAACTGTAAAAGTTGTAAAGTAATATATTTGGAAGGTTAGATTAGACAGCCCCTGCGGGTTTCCGTAGGGGCTTTTTTAGTTATGAAGAAATCAGTTTTGACCTTAGCTATGGGCTGTTGCTGTCTGTTTGTCGTGGGGCAGCAGCCTGTGTCGGTAGGCAGCGGCAGCTATGCCGAGTATACGCCCCTGATAAAATCGAAGACCGATGAACATGGCGGCGACAAGAGCCGCATAATGGAAACCCGTGAAATCTACATTTCTGACCGCATGAAGGGTGAGCCTATTCCAACGAACGACTGGTGGACGAATGTGCTTGTCGATGCCTATACCGGAAATCTGTGGTCGTATCCGCAAGTCGTGAAGGCTGAATCCGGTGGCGTTTCGGTGGCTTATCCCAACCATTGGGGCGACGACGGTTGCGAAATGAAGTGGGATACGAAGCTGACGGTGAAAGGCCGGCGTTTCAATGCACAGAAAGTGCTTGCCGACGGTTGGAGCGATTGGGGACTGCGTTTGCAGATGGTGGACGACGACAACAATATTTTTGTTACTCTTGCCCAGGGAATGCCGTTCACTTGGTTTGAGCCGGGAAATGTTCCCTTGAGTATTTCTGCTGACGGAGCTGAATTTTTCTCGATGGAGGGTGACGCCTTGTCGCTTCCGTTTGAAGGCAGCAGTCTGGGTGTGAAAATCGGCAATGACCTTTATGGCGTGTATGTGCCGGAAAGTACTGTCTTTGATGTTGTTGACAATGAAATAGGTGTAACTTTTGCCGACGGAAAATCTCCGTATCTGGTTGTGGCCCTGCTTCCTTCCGTTGAGGCGTTGGAGGCATACGCTGCCTATGCACCTGTCGTGCCTCGAAACACGCGTGTCGACTGGAGTTATGATGAACGAAGCGGAAAAATGACTTCCGTTTGGAATGTCGAGGGTGAAAATCTGTCGGGTGGGACAGAGCGGAACGTACTTCAGGGCTTTTTGCCGCATCATTATAAAAACAGTAGTCTCGATTTCTCGTTTACCGGTTATGAATATGCTACTCCTCGAGGAAAAATGAAACTGGCAGTAGGAAACCGTTTCTCTACTTCCTACCATTTCAGCGGTATATTGCCGTGGTTTGCCCGTCCAGAAGAAGATGCTACGCTGTCGCATCCGTATCAGCGCGAACGGATGGTCAGCATGATTGCCGATTATGCGGCAAAAGGTTCGTTCGGTGCGGATACCTATTGGGGTGGAAAAGGCTTGATTCAAATGGCGCTCAACATGACGTTCGCTTTGGAAATGGGCGAAGATGCACTGTTCGAGCAGTGCCGTTCGCGCCTGCGTGAAGCGATGGAGGACTGGCTGACTTATACGCCGGGGGAAAGCCAGCGTTTCTTTGCCCGTTACAGCCGTTGGGGAGCACTTGTGGGCTACGATACCAGCTATGATTCCGATACGTTCAATGACCATCATTTCCACTATGGTTATTATGCGTATGCCGGTGCGGTGCTGGCGTTGGTTGACGACGATTTCCGTGCGAAATATGGCGAAATGCTCCGTCTGTTGGCGAAGGACTATGCCAATTGGGAGCGCGACGATAAGCGTTTCCCGTTGTTCCGTACATTCTCTCCCTGGTCAGGCCATTCCTATGCCGGTGGTTTGGGCAATGCGGGCAATGGCAACGGCCAGGAATCCACATCGGAATCCATGCAGGCTTGGGGAGGAATGTATCTGCTTGGTGTAGCTTTAGGCGACAAGGAGATGCGCGATGCCGGTATTTTCGGTTGGGTGACCGAATCGAAAGGCGTTGCAGAATACTGGTTCGACCGCGACCGTGAGAATATCAACCGTTCACTTTATACGAAACCCTACAACAGTAATCTGACATCCGCCGGTATCGGTTGGTGGACATGGTTTTCGGGTGACCCCGTCTGGATGCACTCCATTCAGTGGATGCCTATTTCTCCGTGTCTCGATTATTTGAGTGAAGACCTTGATTTTGCACGTTGGGATTACGAAACGATGTGGGCCGGCAAGGAAATCGGCGGCTGGGTGGCAGATAAAAATTATGCGGGTTCCGCTCTCAGCAAGGAGTCGGGCTTGGGTAATGTCGTGTTGTCGTATCTGCAACGGTTTGATGCCGACCAGGCTGCTCAGATTTTTGATGAAATGTGGGATGCGGAAATGCCTGTTGCTCGGAATACGGACACGAACGGCATTACTTATTATATCACTCATTCTCACCGTACGTATGGCGATAGGGATTATACCGTAAATGCCGACATTACGACGGCAAGTGCCTATTGCGACGCGGATGGACGTTATACCTATGTTGTCTATAATGCTGAAAACAACGAACGGCAAGTGACTTTCTATCGCGACGGTTCCGAATTGGTGAGCTTCAAGGCTCCTGCCGGAAAGTTGACGGTATACAGTGATGAACCTCAGCTGGCAACTGTGGAAATTATCAATGGCGAATCTGTTGTCGCTCCGGGCAAAAGCCTTCAATTGAAAGCGGAACTGCTTGACCAATACGGCGCTACTACGGAAGGCGATGTTGTGTGGAGCGTGGAAGGTTCGGGTGGTACAGTCGACGGTAACGGGCTGTTTACAGCCGGGCAGGTGAAAGGTGAGACTTGTAAGGTGGTAGCTGTCTGTGGCGGACTGCGTGCAGAAAAGGAGTTGCGTATTGACGACGAACCGGTACTGCACTCTGCTGCCATTGAGCCTCATGTGGAATATGCCGAAGCCGGCACTACACTTACGTTTTCACTCAACGCCAAAGACCAGTATGGGAATGCTTTTCCTGTTGTACGCCAATGGCGGATAAAAAAAGATGGCAATGTGGTGAAAAACGACTCTATTCTCGACGTACAGGGTGTCGGCATTTATACTGTTGAGGCAGTAACCGATGGCGGAAAGATGTATTCACATGATGTATATATGACACCGCCGATGGAAAACCTTGCCCTTCACAAGCGTGTCAAAGTCAGCTCTTATGAAAATGTTGGAACTGTTGCCGAATCGGCTACCGACGGCGATTATTCGACACGTTGGGGAAGCCAGCATACCGATGACGAGTGGATATATGTAGACCTTGGCACTCCGAAATACGTCAGCTATGTCACTCTTTATTGGGAAGCGGCTTATGCATCGCTTTATGAGATTCAAGTGTCCGACGATGCTTCCGACTGGACAACTGTGGCCGAAGTCAGCGGAGGCGGCGGTGTCGAGAATGTAAGTGTAGGCAGGTCCGCCCGATATGTGAAAATGCAGGGAAAAGGTCGTGCTACCACTTACGGCTATTCGCTTTATGAATTGGAAGTGCATGGTATTGACCCGGATAGCGACCCTTCGGAACTGATGGGTATTGAAGTGACCGCGCCCTCTTTGCTTGTCAAGGAAGGAGAATCCGTCCAATTGAAGGCCGTAGGCTATGACGGCAGAGGTGAGAAAGTTGACATTCAGCCGCAGTGGTCGGTAGAAAGCGGGAAAGGCGAAGTTTCCGAAGACGGCATTTATGTGCCTGTGGGCTATGGAACTGCTGAAGTAACGGCTACAGTCGGTGACAAGAAAGCCACGGTTCAGTTTGTGGTGGAAGAAAGCATCAAACCCCGTTCGGTGGAAATCTATCCTCAGAATGTGGAGCTGGTGAAAGGTGAATCGGTCGAGTTCAGTATCGAAGTGTTCGACCAGTTCTCGACGGCATGCAGCAGCGATGGGTTTGTCTACGCCTGCAAGGCTGCGCCTGAATTGATGGACGGCGCTGTTTTCAATGGTTTGCGTGAAGGGGAATATGAAATCATCGTGTCGAAGGGGGCTGTTGCCGATACGGCCTATGTGAAAGTAGGAAGCTATGCTGATGTCAATTTGGCGCTCAACAAGCCTGTGACGGCTTCCAGCTATGAAAATGACCTGACATTACCCGAATATGTCAACGACGGTGATTTGTCGACTCGTTGGGGTAGTGCTTTCGACGACAATCAGTTCGTTTCCATTGATTTGGAAATGCCTTATGTGCTTAACCGCATTGTGCTGCATTGGAACAAGGACGCCTATGCAACGGACTATCGTGTAGAAGTGTCGGACGATGAATTGACTTGGAAAACCGTTTATCAGGAATCGGCATCAACGGGAGGAACACGCGACATTTCGTTTGCCGATGTAGCCGGTCAATATGTGCGTATTTTCTGCATGGCAAGAAGTTCGCAATATGGTTCATGTCTGGACGAAGTGGAAGTATATGGAAAATCCCGCTATGAAAACCCAGTAGCAAGCGATGTGCAAATCAGTCTGCCTGACGGCACGGTTGCCTATATTGGTGAACCAGTTCAGTTGAAAGCCCTGCTGACCGACCAATACGGACTTGAGTTTGCTCCGCAAGGCAGCTTTGTATGGGATGTTTCCAACGGAAATGCAACCGTCGATGCCGGAGGCATCCTCACTCCGGTCAGCGAAGGCGAATGTGTGGTGACGGTTGGTTATGAAAACCTGACAGACAGAGCAGAACTTCGGATTTTGGCCGAACGGAAAATGACTTCGTTGCAAGTATTCCCGCCGGTTACCGAGATTGAAGCCGGTGTGTCCTTGCAATTGGAGGCGGTAGTGGCCGACCAATATGGAAATACGCATAAAGAAATAAGTGATTGGGAATGTAGTGGAGGAACATGTACCGACGGTATGTTTGTAGCCGATGAGCCGGGAACTTATCAGGTGACAGCCCTTTCGGGCGGTTTGAAGGCAACGGCGACCGTTGAAGTGGTTTCGGCTTTAACTGAAAATATTGCACTCAACCGTCCTGCTGAGGCTTCCTCTGGAACGGCCTCGGCTGCCAATGACGGCAATACCGGAACACGTTGGGAAAGCGACCATGTGGACGGGCCGGAATGGCTGATGTTTGACTTGCAGGGCGTTTACCACTTGATGCGCAGTGAAATCCAGTGGGAAGCTGCTTCGGCTGCCGACTATGAAATGCAGGTGTCGCTTGATGGTGAACATTGGCAGACAATAGTTTCAGAAAACGGGCTTTCCGGAGAACGTACCGACAAGGCTACCATTAGTGCCATTGCCCGTTACGTTCGTCTGTGGTGTACGAAACGTGCTTTGCCTTACGGCTATTCCGTATGGGAATGGCAACTGTTTGGGCGTGAGATGCACGACGGTGAAGCCTGTGAAGTAGTATTTGTTGATGCTCCGGCCGAAATTCCTGCTGATTCTGAAAGTCAGTTTACGGTAGCAGTGAAGGATGTGGCAGGGCAGGTACTGACCGATGTGGATTTGACATGGGCTGTCACTGGCGGCGGTGCTATCCGTTCAGACGGGCATTTTGGTGCGGTTGTTCCCGGTGATTACACTGTGACTGCATGGTCGGGACTGGCTAACGCTTCTCACGACTTCTCGGTTGTTTACCTCTCGGGCGTTGTTTCCCTGGAAGATTCCGGTGTCGTTATTACCTGCCACGAGGGCCGATTGAATATACATTCGGAGGCTACGGTGCGTAGTGTGGCGGTTTATTCGCTCTCCGGTTCACGTCAGTGGGCAGTCGGAGGTTTGTCAACCAATCGCTACGAAGCTCTATTGGATTTGCCGGATGGCGTATATGTTGTTGTAGTACAGACAGAAAACGGTTACAGGATTGGTAAAATCATGTTGCTGTAAATACTGTACTTTATAAGTCATACATGTATTTTTTGAAATGGGTTATGCTGCTGACAGCATGGCCCATTTTTCGTTTTTTGTGGGAAATTGTTTCGATAGGCTGTGAAAATTTGTGTAAGTCGGGGGAAAAAAGTATCTTTGAATCATGTATGACTGAATTATGAGCAATTGCACCTAATGAATAAAGAGTTTTTATTGGTGTATTGATATTCTACTATGAAAGATTAACAAAACCTAATTTTATGAAGAAAAGCCTTATATTCTATATCATTGTGTTTGTTGCAGGCATTCTTCTGCCCAATATTGTCAAAGCGAATGAATTGCCGAATTTTTATTTCAAACAGCTGTCCCAGCAGGACGGACTGGTTCAGAATTATGTCCGTTCCATAACATTGGACCATAATGGATTTTATTGGATTGGAACTCGTGCAGGACTTAGCCGTTTTGACGGTTATGAGTTCCGAAACTATCAGAATGAAGCCGAGAATAAGAATTCTTTGTCGGCCGATATGATTTTTTATGTGGTGGAGGATGCTCAGGACAATTTGTGGGTGTCGACATCGGGAGGTTTGGATTTATACCGGAGAAAAACGGATGATTTCGAGCATATTGCATGGTATAATTCCCGTTTCAGAACACAGGCTTGCCTTGTTTGCGATACGGCCATATATTTTGCCGGTTCAGGAAATATATTCAAACGTTCGTACAGTACGGGCGGACTTACGCTGATGCCAATGAAATCAAAGGAGCAGCATTCGTCCTTTACATTTATGGCGAAATGGGGTGGTGAGCAGTGGATTCTTGCTACTCGCTGGAACGGAATGTGGCTGTATAATTTCCGTACGGGAGATATTCGGAGAACACCGTTCGTCCGCGAAAAGGAGATTATGGCAACTATTGTTGATTCTAAAGGCCGGCTGTGGATATCGCCTTATGGAAAAGGGCTTGTGGGGTATTTGCCCGACGGTACGAAATTCGCTGAGCTTCATACGGGAAATTCTGATTTGAGCAATAACATTATCCTTGACATCGAAGAACGCGACGGCCAGCTGTGGCTCGCAACCGATGGCGGAGGTATCAGTGTTTACGATATGACGACAGGGGCTTTCCAGAATATCCGCTATGTTGTCGGCGATGCCAATTCGTTTCCTTTCAGCTCGGTCTATTGTCTGTATAAGGATGACAGCGACAATATGTGGGCTGGTACGGTGCGTGGCGGTATGATAGGAATCAAGGAAGTACATATGTTCAGCTATCGGGATGTGCCGCCTGGCAATGACAACGGGCTGAGCGACCGTTCTGTACAGAGTCTGTATGAGGATGAAAACGGAAATGTTTGGATTGGAACGGATGGCGGAGGCTTGTCGTGTCTTGACCCTCAGCAAAACAAGTTCCGTCATTTTCCCTACACCTTTAATATGAAAGTCGGCTCGATAACGGGATATAGCCGGGATGAACTTTTAGTATATTTTTATTCGAAAGGGTTGTATCTGTTCAATCGGACAACCGGTCAGATTCGCCCGTTCCTGTCGGAAGAGCAGAGAGCATTGGTGACACGCTCGGCTACATCCATCAATTTGAGTGCGTCTTCGCCCGATAAGATTCTTCTGTTCACGGATCGTATTTGCCTTTACGACAAAACGGACAACTCTCTGGTGGAACTGTCAATGCCCAGTAATGTGAACTATAAGGGGGCTATGATGCCTTTTTATGCTGACAGCATCCAGACTTATGCGTTGAGCCAGTCGTTTGTTGTAAAGGTTCTAAGAAATTCCGCGAAAGTTGTTTCTGTGCTGACTTTGCCGGAAGATGGGGAAATCATTAATTCGGCAAGCCGTGATAAAAATGGAAACTTGTGGCTGGGTACTAACAAGGGATTGCTTCTCTATAATGAAAATACAAAAAAACTGGAACGTATTGAAACCAATAAGTTCCGGGAGGTTACATCGCTGGTCTATGCCAAGTCGGGTTTATGGATAGGTGCACAGAACATGCTGTTCCGCTATGTGGAAAAAGACCAGCATTTTTTGATTTATGGGGAGTCGGACGGGGCCATGAGCAATGAATATATCAACAAGGCGACTTTAGTATCGCGCAGCGGTGATATTTATCTGGGAGGAATCACTGGACTTCTCCGCATTGACGGAAATTATTATTCGTCGTATGCCGGCAATGACACATCTCCCATGTCGCTCAAAGTTGCTGATGTGGTGCTTGACGGGGTTTCGCTGCGGAATATTAGTACCGACGGAGTTCAGGAAATTAAAATTCCTTGGGACTATACGTCGTTGTCACTTAAATTGATGGTGCGTGAAAAAGACATATTCAGAAAGAAAATGTTCCGTTACTATATAAAGGATTTGGACCGTACCTTCTTGGAAACATACGACCATACGCTGATGCTGCACTCGCTACCTGCCGGTACTCATGAAATCTATGTGTCGTGCAGTACGCGCGATGGGGAATGGAGTGAGCCGAAATGCTTGCTTCGTCTGCAAGTCGTTCCACCCTGGTGGCGGCAATGGTGGTTTCTGATGCTGGTTGTAATAGCATTGGCCACAATTGTATTTTTGGGATTTTCCTATTCTTTACGCAAAAAGCAGAATCAGTTGCTGTTGGATTTGAAAGAGAAGGAAAAGAAGATATCGGAGGACAAGGTACGTTTCCTTATCAATATCAGTCATGAGCTGCGCACGCCGTTGACCTTGATTTACGCTCCGCTGAAACAGTTGCTTAACAGTGACAACAGTGACGGCGAGAGACTGCACCAGCAATTGCGCCGTATATTCAAGCAGGCACGACAGATGCGGAATCTTATTAATATGGTGCTTGATATGCGCCGGATGGAAGTCGGGTATGAGGAACTTCATCTCGACCCGCACGACCTGAATTCATGGCTGGGTACTGTAGTCGATGATTTTGTGGAAGAATATCAGACAAAAGACATGACCTTGCGCTTTGAGCCGGACCCGCAGATTGGAAAAGTGGTGTTCGATAAAGAAAAGTGCGAAATCGTAGTATCTAACCTGCTGATGAATGCCTTTAAATATAGCGAAGGAAACACGGAAGTGGTTGTCATGTCGGAGAAAAAGGGCAATAATGTGCGCATCTCGGTGAAAGACCAGGGTATGGGATTGTCGGCAAAAGATTTGAGCCACTTGTTTACTCGTTTCTATCAAGGTGAACATAAAATCAGCGGAAGCGGCATAGGTCTTTCTTATTCAAAAACCTTGCTTGAACAGCACGGAGGACAAATTGGTGCTTATAATAATGAGGACAAGGGGGCTACCTTCTGGTTTGAACTTCCGTTGGAGCAGACAGATGGACGCGTCGCAATGAAATCGGGCGACTATTTGAACAATGTTGAGCCTGAACGTTCGGAAGAGGATATGCAAGTGCCGGATTCCATAGACTTCAGCATGGAGAACTATTCGATTCTTGTCGTAGATGATGAGAGCGAATTGCGCACATTTATGGCTGAGGCTTTCAAGGGCGTGTTCAAAAACGTCTATATGGCTTCTGACGGAGAAGAAGGTTTGGCTATGGTTCGCAGATATCAGCCGGACATCGTGGTGAGCGACATTATGATGCCTAAAGTGGACGGATATGAGCTTTGCCATCGTTTGAAGAGCGATATTGAAATCAGCCATATTCCGGTGGTGCTGCTTACGGTACGCAGTTCGCAGGAGAGCCGTGCCATCAGCTATAAGCTGGGAGCCGATTCCTATTTGCCGAAACCGTTCGACGTTGACTTGCTGTTGACGATTGTCCGCAACCTTTTGCGAAACCGTGATCAGGTGAAAGCCTACTACCGTAGTGTGTCAGGGGTAGTGAAGACACCAGAAGAGCAGACCTTCAGTAATGCTGACGAGAAGTTTCTACAGAAACTCAATAAGCTGATTGTCGAAAATCTTGACAATACTGATTTGGATGTGAAATATCTGACCGTGGAAATAGGTATGAGCCGTGCGTCATTATATAATAAGGTGAAAATTCTGACCGGCCTTGGAGTGAACGACTATATCAATCGGGTGAAAATTGAACAGGCCATGCAGATGCTGGCCTCTACCGATTTGTCGGTAACGGAAGTTTCGGAGCGTACGGGCTTCTCAAGCTCTAGATATTTCAGTACGCTGTTCAAACAATTCACTTCTGAAACTCCAACATCGTATAAAAACAGGATGAAAAAAACGAACACGGCTTCTGCCGAAGAAATTAATGAAGAATCGTAATACGTTGATTGATAATTTGTTTTGAGATGTAGAAGATAGGTTTAGACGATTTTGGACATATTATGAACAGAATCGAACAACGAAAAATTACCCGGATAGTAATTTTGCGGCACAAACCTAATCTTCTTATCTTAAAATAAAATTAAATGAAAACAAAAACTTTACTCTTTTCTGCTGCAGCATTGCTTGCAGTTTCTAATGTTAACGCTCAAACAGACATTACTCCCGAACGTTTTGTATTTTCAAATCAGGAATTGGGCGAATATAGGATAGATTATTTTTATTCAGGTGCTAATCCAGTTGTGGGTTGGCAAATGGCAATAGACCAAAGCGATAATGGCTTTTTTGTATTGGCTGGTGCTGCTGCTAAATTGGGACAGTCTGAAGAAGTCCCAACTTCAAACATGGGACAGTCAATCCAGAAATTGACAACAATCGTTGATCTCGGTGGAGAGATTGGAAAAGTGCTTTGTATGAAAGGCCAGTCTTCGAATTATGAAAACGGCGCAGAAAATATTCCAGGGGCAGATATTGGTTGGTTTAATTATAATTTTTATTCGCCAAAATCTCAAACCCCGGTCAATAAGTCTGTGAGAATTCGTTTGGTTTTCAATTGTGTCCATAATAATGCTGAAAATGCAGGTACGTTGTTTAAGATGTATTCTTCAAATAACCTGAACAATCCGGGTACCAGCTATGATAAATTTGAGCCAAAAGATTTTTTGAAAGACGGAGTGTATGATCCGACAAAATGGGAAATTTTTGAAATAGATGTGCAGGTTGCTGAAGATGCTAACCCACCGAGATTGAAAATGGAGGTTCAAAGTGGCGCATGGGCTAATGGTGCAATCTTGATTAAGGAAATCAAATTCATTACCAATCCGGAAGGTGAGCCTGTTCAAGGTGAATTCGTGACATACGATTCCGGAACATCCAATGTCGCTGAAACAATTTTGGATCAGTCTGCTTATTCAGTCAATGGAAATAATGTGACTTTCCTTCAGGCTGGAGAGGTGTTTGGCTTGAACGGTATAAAAGTTGCAACTGCCAAAGCTGGAGAAACCGTCCAACTTAATGCTGGTTTCTATATCGTTCGTACAAATGGCCAAGCATCAAAATTGGTTATCCGTTAAAATTTAATTTAGTCTCTATAAAACATTCCGGTCAGTACGGAACAAAGTTTGATTCGGAAAAAAGTTCCGTACTGAATTTTATTCCACGCATTGGCATGCATGAGAGCATGGCGCAAACCGACTGCGCAAAAAAGATTGCTTTTTGGTTTGTATGGTAAGGTGCGGTCGGTTGAAAATGCAGTTTTGATGTTCAATCCAATCAAGTCTGATGTGCATGAATTGTCTAAAATGCTAAAATCTTGGTTTGAATTAATGCGCTGACAGATAGTGAATTAAGGGTGTTTCTTTAAGAATTGGACAATATTGTACATATTATAGACGGGATTGAACATCAATTTGGAATAAAAAACGGACTTTTGCAATGTAAACCTTATAACTTAAAATCGTTATTATATGAAAACTAAAATTTTACTTTCATTGGCTTTGGCCTTTAGTTCTGTTTGTGCGTTTGCTGCAGACGAAAATGTTACACCAAGTTTCTATCAATTTGATTCAATGGAACCGGGACAAGTTGATTTTTTCAAATATTCGGCAAATGGCAGTAATCCCGCTCAACCATATCCGGAAGACAGATTGATTGATGGTGGTTTTGCTGTTCTTGGTGGTGGACAGGTGAAAACTGATGATCAGACTCAAATTGATGGTATGAACAAAGGTTGCCACATCGTTTCATCTGAGTTTGGTAATATGTTGCTGATTAAGGGTAATGGCAGTACAGAAGCTCCGGAATTGGAAAGTGCAGCAGCACTAGGCGGTTATTTGGTATTTAATATGTATACTGACAAAACATTTCCAGTTAATACTCCGGTTCGTTTTAAATTTGTGATGAAAGTTGTGGGTGAACCATTGACAGCAGATGCAAAAATCAGTATTTTTAATGCCGGTGGCGGTACATCTGCAATACCTCTTCCTTCGACTATTTGCTATACAGCAATTGATACAAAATGGTGGCCAGTTATAGCTGATTTGGATGTATCTTCTATTACAGGTATTGAGGATAAATTGCCGTTGCGTATGAAATTTGAATATCCGGCTAATTGTTTGGCAAATCGTGCTATTTATTTTGCTGCAATTCAGTTTACTGCAAATCCATCTGATGAATGTCCAGAATTTGATCCGATGTTTGACGGTTGGGACAATCCTGACGGTTCTGAAGCTTCAGTTTCTTCAATTGACAATAGTGCTGCTGGTTTTGTTACATGGGACAAGCAAAACATTTATTTGAATAATATGAAACTTGGTAGCAATGTTTCTGTATATTCATTAAATGGATCATTAGTAAAGAGTGTAACTGTTTCTGATACCTTTATGGAAATTAATCTTCCTCAAGGTTTATATGTGGTTAAATTTGGCAATAAAGCAACAAAAGTTGTTCTTTAGTAATGAAAAAATATAAGATAGGGTCGTGTATGGCCCTGTCTTATTTAACCTAACAAAAAAACTATTTTTAAAGCCTTAAAATTATAAATTGATGAAGCTTAAAACAATTTTGTTGGCTGCTTGCTCTCTGTTTTGCAGCTTGTCGGCTTTTTCGCAGACAACGAATTATGCGTTACGTTTTAATGGTGACGGTAAAGTGGATTGTGGCAGTATTCCTGAAATAGACGGTAGTGCGCTTTATTCCGTACAGTTTTTGATGAATCCCAGTGAATGGATTCAGAATTCTTATATTTTCAAACGAGGTTCTGGTGCTGATGAGTTTTCGTTACGTCTTGGTACTCAGGGGGAATTGTTGTTTAAAAACGGTGCAATTGAAAAAAAAATAGCAAGTGATGTGTCTGTTGATGCTTGGACACAGATTACAGTTTCTGCTTTTAATAATGGAATAGATGTATGGGTTGCAGGAAATAAAACCTGGTATCCAGAAGTGACGGGAGCTGTTGTTCCAGCTTCTGCGGCATCATTGGTATTGGGTGAGAATTTTAAAGGAAGAATTGATGAATTCCGCATATGGAATACTGAGATGCCAAGTGCTGAAGAAGATAATTTGGCATTTCGAAATACGGTAAACAAATTTCATCCAAAATATGAGGATTTAATCCTGTATTATAAATTTGATCAAAATTTATGTGAGGATATTGTAGATTATAAGTATAATCATCATGGAAAACCGGTCAATGCTGTTCGTGAAGCTGTTACCGATAATGAGTACTTTAAATATCGGGTAGTTAGTGGTTATTCTTCGTTTGTTCGTCATTGTGACCGTTTACAGATTGACCGCGATATGCACTTGCTGACAAATGATCTCATATTTCTTGATGCTCAGGTGAACGGATATACCGGTGAAGTGACAATGACATATCCTGATAATCAGGGAGTTTTGACAAATGCCGAATTGCTGACTGAGTATGAAGGTAGGAGCGGAGTAATACGTTTCAAGGGTGGAAATACGGGTATGAATGTCGGGAAAGAAGTGCTTCGTACTTCTACAGGTTTGCCGTCATTTAATACGGGAACCATAGAAATGTGGTTGAATATCAATAATTGGGTTGAAAATTCATATATCTTTAATAAAAGTGATGAAACTCATCAGTTCGCTGTTCGTTTGGGAAAAGAGGCGGACAAAGCTTTGTTGGTGGAAGTGAACGGTTATGTTTACACTTTCAATAATGCATTGAGAAATGATGGATGGGAGCATATTGCTGTTGTGATCGCGTCGACTACGGGTCGTGCAAATGCTCGTATACGTTTGGTTACAGGTGAAGGCAGTAGTACGGTCTATGCCAGTGATATTGTAGCTCCTGAAGTTGACGACTTTACTATCTTGGATACTCAGGCCGAAGCTGTTATAGGTGAAAGTTTCGATGGTTGTATCGATGAATGCATGGTATGGGGAATGGTACGGACTGCTGATAAGGTTGCTCTTGATGCTAAAGGCGAAACGAGCGACCTTACTTTCCCTGGAGGTGGTGACGGCGCTATTTATCTATTATCCTACTGGAAATTTGATAATGCAGAAAATCCGGGACTTGATACTCGTAGCTGGAAAAATATGTTAAATGAGATTCGAGAGTTATATAAAGATTACAGAGGGTATAAGATTCGCTTGGGACTCATCTCTTCTGAAGCAGAAAATGGCAACAAGGTGTGGCCAAATAATATAAGCCGTTCTGAATGGCGTCAAAATTTGGTGAATGGAATAAAGGAACTTCTACCGTATTGTGACGGTGTTGACATTGACTTTGAATGGTTGTATAGCGGTGATTCTCGTTGGGATACTGGTTATGGACCGATGGTTGAAGAAGTTCGTGCGGCTGTGCCTTCAGACAAAGTATTTTCAGTGTCGCTTCATCCGGTTGCCTACTATTTGCCAAAAAAATATCTTGATATGCCTGATTATTATACTATGCAGATATACGGACCGCAAAAGACCTATTTCTTATATGACAATTATGTTAATGCTTACAACTCTTTTATTGCATGGGGATACCCGAAAGAAAAAATTGGCATGTCGTTCCCAACAACAGCAACAACAGGCTCAAATGTTAGCGGTTATAAAAATATAGTCGCTGCAAATCCGGATTTGTCGGAAGATGCCAACACGGCAATGATGAACGGGGTTGAATACACATTTAATGGTGTAACTTGCGTCAAGGATAAGATGAAATTCATTTTAGCAAAGAATTCAGGCACAGTTATGTATTTTGACATGGGTAACGATCAGGCGGTTTCAGATCCGTTGAGTTTAATTCGTGCAGCGAATTCCATTATTTCGTCGAATGTTGACATTGTTGTGACAGACATCAATGATATTCCGGGTTCGGTACAACAACCTTCACAGGTTGAAAAAAAAACTATTAACTTGTTTTTAGACTATTCTGCTAGTCAATTAAAGGTTAAATCCTTGTCTTGTGGAGATTTGAACGAGTTGAAAGTATATACTTCTTCTGGAATGTTGGTGTTAACTGCAAAACTGTCGGGCGTTGAACAGTATGTATCAGTTGGTGCATTGCCCGCTGGAGTATATGTGGTGACAGTTAAGGCTGGAACTGATTATGAAACATTTAAAATCTGTAAAAAATAATAAACCTTAAAATTTATGAACGTTGAATTGAAAAGCTTCTGCAGGAATGCCTTGTTGATTCTTGCCGTGCTGTGTTTGAGTTTGCCTGCTTATGCTCAAGGTATAAAGGTAAAAGGGCAGGTTAAGGATGCAAATGAGCCGTTGATGGGAGTAACTGTTATGGTTGAAGGAACTAATACTGTAACAGCAACAGACCTTGATGGTAATTATATGATTACGGTTCCGAATAAAAATTCTGTATTGGTATTCTCTTATATCGGATATCAAAAGAAATCAGTGAAGGTTAATGGTAAGACTGTTATCAATGTTACGATGGAAGATGATTCCCAACTTTTGGATGAAGTTGTCGTAATCGGTTATGGTAGCGTCAAAAAAAGTGATGTAACCGGTGCCATTACATCATTGAAGCCTGAAGATATGGAGGCCTCTACTGCTTCCGGTTTGGACGGTCTGTTGCAAGGTAAGGTTGCAGGTCTTGTTGTCGGTACGACAAATACAACTCCAGGTGCCGCTTCTTCAATTACTATCCGTGGTGCAAGTTCTCTTCGTGGAGATAACCAGCCGCTGTACGTAATTGACAATATTCCGCAGGCTTCAACGGGCGAGTTTGCTTCTTCTGCATTCGGTAATGATGACTATCAGACAGCTGCGGATCCATTAAGCAGCTTGAACCCTCAAGATATTGAAAGCATTGAGGTTTTGAAGGATGCGTCGGCAACTGCTATTTATGGTTCTCGTGGTGCGAACGGTGTAATCCTCATTACTACGAAAAAAGGTAAATCCGGAAAACCTCGCGTTAGTGTGAACGCGAATTTTACGATTGCAAATGCTACTCGTTTGTATGATATGCTGAATTTAAGTGATTATGCTGATTATCGTAATTTACAATCTGGACCGGATGACCGTCAGTTCTTCAAAGAAGGTAACGAAGTTCGCTATATTTTCTCAGGTGGAAAATATGATGCAAATGATCCTGAAACATATCGCGTACTGACAGAACGCGATTGGCAGCGTGAAATTTATCGTTCTGCTTTCTCTCAAAGTTATGCGATGCAGGTAAATGGAGGTAGTGAAAATGTGAAGTATTTTGTGTCAGCATCATTTAAAGATATAAATGGTATTGTAAAGCAGACAGGTTTGAAGCAAGGTGACTTGCGTGCAAACTTATCAATGAACTTGTCAAAAACTGTGACTGCTGATCTTTCTTTGAGTGGTTCACTTAAGCAGAATGACATGATGTCGGGTAGTAATGCTAATGGAGGTGCACAAGGATCCGTTTCTGTAACAGCTATTACATCTCAGCCATTTGAATATCCGGCTGATGACCCATCATTGAGTGGTACAAACGGTATGGAAAAACGTATCACTGTATTCAGTTGGCTGAATGATTATGATGACCAGACAAGTGAAAATGCTTTTCGTGCTTCATTGGATTTGAAATGGAAGATATGGGATGGATTGACTTATAGTTTGCGTGCCGGAGGTAACTTGCGTGATGAATACCGTGCTCGTTGGTTCGGTTTGGAAACATTCCGTGGAAACAATGACCAGGGGGCTCTTGGTACAACTGATTTAAAACAATGGAACGTGACTGTTGAAAATATGTTCAACTACCACAAAACTTTTGACCGAATTTTGGATTTGGATGTTGTGGCCGCTGTTACATATGATGACTATAATTTCTTGAACAAGTTGATTCAGGGACGTCAGTTCTCGAATTTTAGTTTTGGCGTCGACGGTATGCATATGGCTGAGAAGATTTCGTATTTGGAACCTGTTCAGCGTGATTATCAGTTGCTCTCATATTTGGGCCGTGCGAATCTTTCTTTCCTTGACGGTCGTTATTTGGCTACTGCATCGTTTCGTGCAGATGGTTCCAGTCGGTTTAAACGTGGACATCGCTGGGCGTATTTCCCGTCGTTTTCTTTAGCATGGCGTATAGAACAGGAAAACTTTATAAAAGATAATGTAAACTGGCTTGACCAGTTAAAACTTAGAGTCGGTTACGGACAAACTGGTAATTCTGCAATTGATCCATACAGCAGTTTCTCAAATTATAGCCAGATAATTGATTATGCGACAGCTACAGGTGACAAGGTTTTGGCATTGGCTGTTGATAAGCTCCAAAATGAAGGCCTGACTTGGGAGACTACAGAATCGTGGAATGTTGGTCTGGATTTTGGTGTTCTTAAAAACCGCTTGAGAGGTTCTTTCGATTTCTATAATAAATCGACTAAGGATTTGTTGATTTCTCGTATGTTACCTTTATCAGCAGGTTATACAAGCGTATATTACAATTCGGGAAATATGCTGAACCGTGGTGTTGAATTCAGCCTAGAAGCAGATATTATCCATACAAAGAACTTCACATGGACATTTGGTGGTAATATCGGTAAGAATAAGGCTAAGATCATGGAACTTGGTGTCTCTCAGGGAACATTCGGTTATGGTGAACTTGAAAACATCTATGCTTATGAAGGAAACTCGTTGGGCAACCATTTTGGTAATGCACACTTATTCTGGGTAGGTCATGAGCCAGGCTTGTTTATTGGCTATAAGACAGATGGCATTGTTCAAGAGTCGGACCTCCCGGAAAATGGTGGAAATTATAATGTTGTTCAAGATTTGTCAACCGGTGGAAAACCGCAGGCTGGAGATATTAAAATCATAGACCAGAATGGTGATGGGAAAATCAATACCGATGACCGTGTTATAATTGGTAATCCTAACCCTAAGTTTACATATGGTTTCCAAACTCGTTTTTCTTGGAAGGATTTGAGTCTTTCTGCTCAATTTAATGGAGTTTACGGAAAAGATTTGATAAATACGAATACTCGTTATCAGGCAATTCCAAATAAGACTGGAGGTAATTTGCGTACTGAGTCATGGCAAAATGTCTGGACTCCAGAGAATACTTCTGGAACATATCCGCGTGTTAATTATACATTGCCAACACCGGCAGTTTTGGATATGTATGTTGAAGATGCTAGCTTTTTGCGCTGTACGGACATTACTTTGGCGTACAACATACCAAATAAGGTGTTAAAAAAGAGTGGATTTGAATCAATTAATGTATTCGCTTCGGTGAAGAATGCATTTATTATTACGAATTATAGTGGTTATGATCCAGAAGTCAATACTTTCGCATTTGATGGTTTGCGCCCAGGAGTTGATATGAGTTCATTCCCACATGCCCGTTCATTCATATTTGGTCTCAATGTCTCATTTTAATCTTAAATAGCGATGAAATTAACAAAATATATATTAGTATTTGGTCTTTCTTTGTCTTTGTTCTCTTGCGAAGATTGGTTGGACGAAAATCCGAAATATTCGGTTGACAATACTGTCATATTCTCGTCAGAGGAAACTGTGCAGCAGGCTTTGGATGCTTGTTATGGTTATTTGACTACAACAGATGCTTTTGGACAATGCTTATATGAAGTATCGATTGGCGCTTCTGGGCTTTCCTGGTCGCAAAGTAATGGATCGGAACAGGACCTGACTGCTTCTTTGCGGGCAACTCCAGCCAGTGATGTCATTAATAATGCTTGGAGAGGACTTTATAAGACAATTCAAGAGTGCAATACATTTCTTGTGAATTTGGAAAATGGAACGATTGCGGCTGAAGCAAAACCGGCATATGCTGCACAAGCTTCATTCATAAGAGGTTTATGTTATTTCTACCTGACAGGTTTTTGGGGAGATGTCCCTTTACGTACAACTCCATCTTCTTCAGATGCTATTGCAGAACCCAAGTCACCTAAATCTACAGTAATAAAACAGATAATAGAAGACTGGGAATATGCTTATAACAATCTTTCTGCTGATGGTCAGCATGAAGACGGATATATTGACCATAAGGGGGTTGCTGCCTATTTGGCAAAATTGTATTGGCGGACATCTTGTGACCCGGATTTTTCTGCTCAAAAAACAGAGAATTTGACACTTGCAAAACAATATTGTGATGAAGTTTATGGAAAATATTCGTTGCAGCCTAAGTATGCAGATTTGTTTGTCAATCATGTACAAGCTTCTCCGGAAGTGATTTTTCAATTGAATTTCACAACAAGTTCAGATCATGCTTGGAATCGTTTGAACTGGGTATTTGCTGCTGATAATTATTCGAACGGAACAGCTTATCAACGTGTGCGTGCAACAAAGGCTTTTCATGATTTCTTCCGTGGAACATATAAGGGTGATCCTCGTTACGATGCGACATTCCTTACTCGTTGGTACGATGCAAAGAAAGGCAGTAAATATCATTTGGTGAGTGATTCTGTTTATGCTTACCCGAATAAAGCTTATAAGACAAAGACGACAAGTCGTTATGTTGATGCTGTTGCAACAATACCTTACGACCAGTTTGCGGATCCGAAGAATCCGACCGTTGAAGAGCTGAAAGTTTTGCAGGAGCAGTTCTATACGTTGAATACTACGACTGGAGAAAAGAATGTTGTTGATTTAGTAGGTCAATTTGCAACTTCTGTAGGTGACCATGCCGGTTGGCCGTTGTGGAAAAAACAGACAGATATAAATTGTCAGGCTCAGCAGAGCAATAATAATATCATTTTGTATCGTTATGCAGATTTCTTGTTGCTAATGGCTGACGTATATAATGAACTCGACAAATCAGGGGATGCCATCAAGTATGTAAATGAAGTATTGGTTCGCGCTCGTACTTCTGTTTCTCCGGCTTCTGAACAGCCGGCAGATTATCCAGCAACAATGGATAAAAATGAACTTCGTAAGAAAATTTATTATGAACGTTTATTTGAACTTGCAGGTGAGCCTGAAATGTACATGGAGGTAAGACGCGGTGGTACTGAAACTTTGGTATGGGCATTGGAAATCGTGAACAATCATAATATTACTTATGTGCATTGTGAAGGCGAAGAACAGCATAATAATCCTGACCAACGTTTCCGTGACAGATATTTTGGTAGTGATGCTACGTTCTATGATAAAATAACCGATGAAAATTTCTTGAAAAAGAATTTGCATTTACCGATTCCTCATGCTGAATTGAGTACAAACGACGGTATGACAACGGCTGATCAGAATTTCGGGTATTAATATCAAACTTTAACAGAGGATGATTAATTAGAACGGAGAAGTTAATTAATCATCCTTTTTTAATAATAAACAAATTGCTGTTATGAAATTATCCAATCAAAATATTGTTTGTTCAGTAGCCTCTATGGCGGTTCTAGGAGGAGTTTGTGTTTCCTGTCAAGGAAAAAAAGAGGTTCAGAAGCCTTACAACATCGTGTTTATCATGACCGATGATCATACGGCACAGATGATGAGCTGCTATGATAAGCGTTATATCGAAACTCCGAACCTTGACCGTATAGCCAATGACGGAGTGCGGTTTACGAACAGTTTCGTGGCAAACTCTTTGAGCGGACCGAGCCGTGCTTGTATGCTTACCGGCAAGTTCAGCCACAAGAACGGATTTACCGACAATACCACCTGCCGTTTCGACAGCTCTCAGCAGACTATGCCGAAGCTTCTTCAGGCTGCCGGATATCAGACTGCGATTGTCGGAAAATGGCACTTGGAGTCACTGCCTACAGGATTCGACTATTGGGAAGTTGTTCCGGGACAGGGCGACTACTACAATCCTGACTTCATCACGATGAACAATGATACTATCCAGAAACACGGATATATTACCAACATTATCACCGATGAAGGTATCGACTGGATGGAAAACAAGCGTGACCGCGAAAAACCGTTCTGCCTGTTTATCCAGCATAAGGCTATTCATCGCAACTGGATGGCCGACACTTGCAATCTTGCTCTCTATGAAGACAAGGAATTTGCAATGCCTGAAAACTTCTTCGACGATTATGAAGGCCGTCCGGCTGCTGCCGCTCAGGAAATGAGTGTGTTCAAGGATATGGACCTCATCTATGACTTGAAAATGCTGCGTGCCGACAAGGACAGCCGATTGAAGCCGCTTTACGAAAAGTTCTATGGCAGAATGGATTCAGCTCAGCGTGCTGCATGGGACAAGTTCTACACTCCGATTATCGAGGATTTCTATGCTCGGAACCTGAAGGGCGAGGATTTGGCCCGTTGGAAATATCAGCGCTATATGCGCGATTATGCGAAGACGGTGAAATCGCTTGACGATAATGTTGGCCGTGTGCTCGATTATCTTGAAAAGAACGGCATGCTCGAAAATACACTCGTAGTCTATACGTCTGACCAGGGATTCTATATGGGTGAGCACGGTTGGTTTGACAAGCGTTTCATGTATGAAGAATCTATGCGTACGCCGTTGATTATGCGTTTGCCGAACGGCTTTGACAAGCGTGGCGACATTCCGCAGATGGTACAGAACATCGACTATGCTCCTACGTTCCTCGATTTGGCCGGAGCTCCGATTCCGGAAGATATTCAGGGCGTATCATTGCTTCCTTTGTTGAGAGGCGAGAACCCTGCCGACTGGCGCAAGTCGCTCTACTATCATTTCTATGAATACCCTGCCGAGCACATGGTGAAACGTCACTACGGTGTGAGAACTGAACGCTACAAGCTGATTCATTTCTACAACGACATTGATGTGTGGGAACTCTACGACATGCAGGAAGATCCGAACGAAATGCACAATATTTTCGGTAAGCCGGGAACTGAGGAAATCACAGCAGAACTCATGAAGGAACTGAAGAGACTGCAAGTGAAATATGATGACCCGATTTTGGAGAAATATCCGATTAACGACTAATTTTTGAATGATGAATTTTAAGCATATATTGACTGCTTTTTGTCTGTTGCTCGCCGGCGGAATTTTCCAGCCGGCAGCTGCCGACAATTTGCCCGTTGTGCCGCGTCCGTTGAACATGTCGGTAGGCGAGGGCAGTTTCCTTTTTAAGCCGACAACTACGTTCGGCGTTGAAAATGCCGCCCAGTTGAAAATGGTGAGTGCGTTTGCCGAACGTTTCGGCGCTTCGGCTGGATTTGTCCCGGCGGTGAGCATCGGCAGCAAATCGGCTGATGTTACGCTCGTGACCGATTCTTCGCTGTCGTCAGAGGCTTATTCACTGAAAGTGACAGCCGACGGCATCACGGTAAAGGCTGCCGACAATTCAGGCTTTTTCTATGCGCTTCAGACTTTGCGTCAGCTTTTGCCTGCTGCAATCGATGGCAAGACAGCTACTGACGAGCCGATGAAAGTGCCGGTAATGGAAATTACCGACAGTCCGCGTTTTGGTTATCGTGGTGTGATGGTCGACGTGTCGCGCTACTTCCTTCCGAAAGCCGATTTGCTGAAAGTGATTGACGTGGCTGCAATGCTGAAACTGAACAAGCTGCATCTGCATCTTGTCGATGACAACGGATGGCGTATTGAAATTGAAAAATACCCGTTGCTTACCCAAGTGGGAGCGTGGCGTGTGAAGCGTGATGTGCCGTTCCCTGAACGCCGCAACCAGCAGGAAGGGGAACTGACTCCGCAAGGCGGATACTACACGAAGGACGATATCCGTGAGATTGTGGCTTATGCAGCCGACCGCCAGATGGAGGTGATTCCGGAAATCGAAATGCCGGCCCACACCAACTCTTCGTTGGCCGCTTACCCGGAACTTGCTTGTCCGGTGGTGGACACTCCTATTTCGGTTATTCCGGGTATGGGTGGTAAGAACAGTCGCATTGTCTATTGCGCAGGCAACGACAGCGTATTCAGTTTCCTTGAAGATGTGATTGATGAAGTTATCGAGCTTTTCCCGTCGAAATATATTCATCTCGGTGGTGATGAGGCTTCGAAATATTACTGGGAAAAATGTCCGAAGTGTCAGGCCCGTATGAAAGCGGAAGGCATCGAACATATTGAAGAACTGCAGAGCTATTTCATGCGTCGCATGAGCAAGTATGTGCAGAGCAAAGGCAAAGAAGTGATGGGCTGGGATGAATTGACCAACAGTACGTTGCCTGACGATGTCATCATCTTTGGATGGCAGGGACTGGGCAAAGCTGCCTTGAAAGCTGCCGAACAGGGCCACCGCTTCGTGATGACTCCGGCTCGTATTCTTTACCTGATTCGCTATCAGGGTCCGCAGTGGTTTGAGCCGCTTACATATTTCGGCAATAACACGTTGAAGGATGTTTACAACTATGAACCGGTGCAGAGCGACTGGAAACCGGAATATGCCGATTTGCTGATGGGCGTGCAGGGTTCGTTGTGGACAGAATTCTGCAACAGTCCGGAAGATGTTACCTATCTGCTGTATCCTCGTTTGATGGCTCTTGCCGATGTGGCATGGACTCCGAAGGAAACCAAGGACTGGCAAGGTTTCCTTAATGGGGTTGACAATGTGTTGCCTCATCTCGATGCGATGGGAGTGGGCTATGCACGCTCCATGTTCAATATCGACCATAAAGTGACTCCGGATAACGGAAAACTTTCGGTGGAAATGTCATGTATCCGTCCGGATGTGGAAATCCGTTATACTACTGACGGTTCGGAACCGACAGCCGGTTCGAAGCTCTATAAATCGCCGGTAACCGTGAAAAAGGACGGTGTGCTGAAAGCTGCTACATTCATGGGCGGAGAACAAAAGGGCATGACATTGAAACTTGACCTTCGTTTCAACAAGGCTACCGGCAAAAATGTTATCACTAAAAACGACAAGACGCATGCTCTTACCAACGGCTTGCGCGGCAGCGACCGTCATTCGGACTTCGAATGGGCCGGCTGGTATGCACAGAATGCATCGTTTACGGTAGATTTGGGCAAGCGCATGGATGTGTCGTCGGTTACGTTGGGTAATGTCACCAACTCAGCAATGGGTGTCCACCAGCCGGCG